>Ga0187886_1002419_pt1 | contig 15053 bp, 8 predicted proteins | sample June2016WEW_20_1_FD_133001 | JGI IMG/M metagenome (GOLD analysis project Ga0187886, IMG submission 133001) | Peatland microbial communities from SPRUCE experiment site at the Marcell Experimental Forest, Minnesota, USA - June2016WEW_20_150 | ecosystem: Environmental > Terrestrial > Soil >... | reverse complement strand
TTCGGCCCCGCGCCGGCGAGCCCGCCCACACCTGTCGTCTCACGAGACCAGGATTTCGAGGCCTTCCGGAAATCCCTCCAGGACATAGCCGGCGAGATCAAGCTCCCAGAGAGATTGGCCCGTATCCTGAGCACGGTTACGGAAAGTGATGTTCAGGAGGCCTTTAACAAGGCTCCGAAGCTCGACCAGCGGCTGAGTGAGTGGGAAAAGGCCGCGATTTATAAGATGATGGTTTCGGAAGCCCTGGCCAATTTCAAGGAGCGGGCGGGAGAACGGTCGGGCCTCGATGTGCCGCTCAGCGGGTATTTCGACGGTCTCGCTGAGCCGCCCGCGGCCGATGCCGCGGCGGATTTCACCCTCGTTCAAATCAACCCCGCCCTATCCGGAAACTCGCGGCTCTTCAAGCTGCCCAAAGAGAAAGCCCGTACGCTTGAATCGCTGACGCTTCGAGAGAAGCCGGGAGAACGTCGCCCAGGACCCCTCGCGGTCCCCGATAGCAAAGGCTGGCTTCTCACCGCCCCGAGGGAATACTTCTACCGCGATGCTCCCTACCCGCGCATGTTGGCCGTTGCCGCCCAGCTTTTTTATATCGTCAAGGGCTTCCCGGAGCTCGCGCCATCCGGAACGAGCGCGGATTCCGGCTCAGGCAAGGCCGAGCCATCCCCTCAAAACCCTCCCAATGCCATCCAGGCGGAAGATAAGGCCCTCCCCTTCAAGGTGATCTACATCCCGAGCCGGGGGATCCGGGAATCGGGCCGGCCCGTGACCGGCGCTCGGCCGCCTCTCGCGTTGACCATGGAAAAAGCCAACGGCATCCTCGACTACCTCATGGCCTTTCCCGATGGTGAACAGGTCCGGATATTCAACCGGGATTACCTCGAACGATATGATCCCGAAAGTCCGGATCTCGCCCGCCTGACCAGGGACTTCATTTACCGGAACCTGGGTATGGTCTTCATGCTCGGGGACCCTTTATCGCGAGGTTTCGATTTCCTCGAGGAGATCTATTTCGACAATATTTCCCAGGATGAACTGGTTGAATACTGGCTGAATCACCCCAGGTCCCGAACGGGCGCCGAGATTTTGTTTTGCCTGGCCGCCTCCTATGAGTTCGAAAGGCGGGCTATCATCGCGCTCGATGGATCCGTCGACGCCGCGAAGAGTGTCCTGGCAGATCCGTCCGAGGACGGTTTCCATGTCTATAACAGGAGCGCCAAGTCCTATGTCCTCAAGGAGGTTTATGACGATCTCGCTCGCGAGCTCCGGCGCCGAGGATATGCCTCGCTCGAATCCGTCCTGCAGAAATACAAAGATGAACAATTGGGCATCTATCGCCTGCTCATGGACATGGGCGGAGATACCAAAAGCCGGGCCCAGTATGCTCTCGGAGGCTTTTACTGGGATGAGGGCCGGGCGGACTTGGCCATGAAAACCTGGAAGGACATCGTTCCCTCCTTTTCAACCCGGGAACTGAATTCGACCCGGACAGCGATGGAAGAAATCAGGGACCCATTGAGGCTCATTTCCCAAATCAACGAGATCCTCGCCCGCCATGCGGCCTCGAACAGGGGCGGACTCCTCCAACGGATCAAGAATTTCCATAAATGGGAAAAACGATCCGCTGGGGTCCGCGGCCGGTAAATAACGCTGCTCCGTGCCGCGGACCGGGGCGATGATTTTGGAACGAAACCCGTCTCTCAGGGGTTCTGGAGTCCTATTCGGGAAAAATCGGACGGGAAGAGGTCAAGCATGAGACGACGGGGGATTTATCCGGCTCTTCTGGCGACCGGTTTGCTTTTTTGGGCCTCAACGGCCTGTTCAAAGAAGTCCGATCCATGGAAAGGCCGGATCGAGATAACGGGCGGGATTCAAATTGCTCACAATCCGCGGGACCCTATCTCTACGGTCGGGGTCCTTTCGCTCAAAGCCGATTTGACGCTTGGCCAGGAGTCCACTCAACCGGGAGCCGTTACCTTTCACAACCTCCTTCCGTACGGATGCGTGGACACGGATGCGGAAGGAAATATGTACGTTCTTGATGAAGGGGCCTATACAGTATTCTCGTTCGACGCGCAAGGCCGGCACGTGAATAGCTTCGGCAGAAAAGGCCAGGGTCCCGGGGAATTCCGAGGTCCGGCTTGTTTGAAAATAATGTCCGATGGCATGATCGAGATCGTGGATTCCGCCTCCCGGAAGCTCCTCAAGTTCAGCCGGGACGGAACTCTGTTGAAGGAGGAATCCCTGGTCGATTTCCCGGAATTCGCGAGACCGGCGGTGGATGACGCGGGAGGCATCGTCGCGATGACCACCGAATTCGGGCCCCGCGTGAAGCTCTCGTTGATCAGAATTCCGGCGGATCTCAAAACGGCCGTCCGTTTCGCGGACGCTGAAACGCGTCCGTTTTTCGACGGGAGCAAGCTCAATATCTTTTTCCCCCAGTTTGAGTTCACGGTCTCCACGCGCGGCCACGTCATCTGGGGATTTCAGGACAACTATCTCGTAACCGTTTCCGGCCTCGACGGCCGGGTGGTCCGCAAAATAGCGAAGGACTATGATCCGGTCGTGCTCACGGAAGCCGCAGTCCAGGAACGGTTGAAGCGAATATTTGCCGGACGCACGGCCCCCCTGAACTTCGAAATCGTCCGCCCCCCTTCTTATTGGCCGTTCTACGGGCTCATCGCGGACGAAAAGGGAAGGCTCATGGCCCGAACGCCCGAAAAGACGGCCGACGGAAAAGCGTTCCATGACGTCTTCGATGAAAGAGGCCGGTTCCTGGGCCGCATTCCATTATCAGGCGACCCCGTTCTCTGGAAAAATGGCTATCTTTTTATCGTTGAGGAAGATCCCGAGACCGGGCAAGCCATCCGGCGCTATCGCGTCGAATGGAATCCCGGCCTGGGGCTCTGAAGCTCCACGACATTGCGGCCGCGAAAGCGGCGGCGAAGAGGGGCGCCCGGCGTTTCCTTGACAACCCGAGGGGTCGGATTTATGCTTCGTTCAACGATCGATGAGGGGGATCATGTGAGGCGAAGGCCGAATGTTCCACGCTCCCTGGGTATCATCCTCGTCTTCTCGCTCATCATGTGGACCTCGTCCTGCCGGAAAGCGGGGCCAGCCGAAGCGAAGATCGACAAAACCTTCGAGAACGGCGTCGAGATCATCCAAAACCACCTCACCCCCTACCCTATTCAAAGTGAACCATCGGATTTCAAGCTCGAAGAGGAATTGACCATCGACTTCGCCGGCCCGGCAATCGGGGAGATGGGCCTCGCTAATACAACGGATTTCATTGTTGACGCAAGGGGTTTCATCTACTTTATGCACATTTGGAAGGAGGGGGACACCATCTTCAAGTTCGGCCCGGACGGCCGCTTCTTGAAGTCTTGGGGACGGAAAGGCCAGGGTCCCGGCGAGCTGCAGTTCATCATCGGAGCCTGTTTCACGGATAGCGGCCAGCTCATTATTTCTGACCATACCAATCTAAAGCTGATCTGGTTCACGGATGAGGGAAAACTCATCAAGGAGCTCAGATACCCCCCGGATGGGCGTTATGACATTATCTATCCGGTCGGCGAGGACAGGTTCGTCGGCTATGCCCGGGTGTGGACGAAGCCCGACTCGGATTCCTTCGAGTACACATTTTGTCTCTTGGATGGCACCCTGAAAGAACTAAAGAAGCTGGATGTTTACAGGTATCCAAATCCCGCGAAGAAAGGCCGGAGAGGTGTCAACATCAACGAGTTTTTCGTCGTAAAGTCCTCGCCGAGCCGCCTATTCATTGGGAATGAGGACAGGGGCTACGAGATTCTTGAGCTCGACCGTGATGGAAATCCGCTGAAGAGGATCAGAAAGGAATATTCTCCGGTCCGTGTTCCGGAGGAGATTATCAAGAAAAGAAAGGCGGTCTTTAGCAGGCGGGGCGGAGGGTACTACCTTCCGGATTATTACCTTCCCATCTGTGATTTCTTTGCGGATGACGACAACAGGCTTTTCGTCATGACGTTCGAAAAGGGCGCTCATCCAGGCGAATACTGGTACGACATTTTCGACCCTAATGGCGTGTTTATCAGGCGAAAGCCTCTTCATATCCTCACTTGGGGAGAGATTGCGGCCTGCGGCCAGGCGACGAGAAACCGGCTTTATTGTTTTCAGGAACGGGAGGACGGATACAGAGTCTTCAAGGTCTATAAGATGCTCTGGCACTAGATATATGAAAACCTGCCATGTCCGATTCTAAAGAACCAGCGACGCTTTAGCCGCCGACCTTATACCTGACGACTGTTGTATCCGTTATGTCCCAGGTATCTATATTACCCTCGAAGGCGATAGTATAAACAAAGCCATTTTTATAGACCAGAAGGGGGAAATCCAGACTTTTTGCCTCGATAAATTCCCCATCCTCGTCAAAGACATCGAAATACCAAACCCGGCCCACCCGCTTTCGCAGAACATATAATTGATCTTTGACGAAATAAAAACCCCGGATCGGCGGCTTGACGGTGGGGATCTCGATGCCTTTAGCGGCTTCTCCAAATCTCTTGTATCCCTCAAGGATTTGCCGCCTTTCCTCCGCGGTGACCTTTTCCGGCGTGTAATCCCGCCTGAAGTTCTTGATCAGGGCGCCGGCCGCCGACAATATCCTGATGTCGTAGGAATCGTTGTAACTGACGTAGAGCCGATCCTCAGGGCCCACAGCCCAGATGACTTCCGGCGTGAACCTCGGCGCTTCGATAAACCGCCCATTGCCGATTTTGCCCATGAAAACGCCCGGCCTTTCATAAAGAACACGCACGGGCTTGAAAGCGTTATCGAACTTTGCGATGGAGTAGACTTGTCTCTCGTTCATCGCGGGCAGCGCCTCGTAGCCGCAGATGATATCCGCGTGCGAGTCGAGCGAGATTTGGCACCCTCTTAAGATAATGCCGGGGCCGTTGATGCCTTTGATGAATTTTCCATCCGCGCTGAAGACAAAGAGCGCCATCCTCACAATGTCTTGAACGTACAGGCGATCCTGGCCGTCCACGAGGATCCGGGTGGGAGCTTGAAACTCGCCGGGTCCCTGGCCTTTGCCGCCGATCGAGGTCAGATAGTTCCCCGCCGGATCGAACTTTAAAACCCTGTAATTATAGCTATCGAGAACATAAATATTGCCCTTCGAATCGGCTTCTACGCCTGAAACGGCTCCGACGCCGTCGGCAAAGTATGAATACCGTCTTCCCTTATCCGATGATGGAATCCTGAGATCCTTAGTGAAGACGAGAGCCCGCCGTTCAACATCGCCTCTCACGGGCGCGCCTGGGGCCAGCCAGCTCTGCCCGAGGAGGAGAATCGCGAAGACAAGGACGGGAACGGCTCCGCGGCATCCGTTCATCACCACTTCCCTATTTCTCCGCCGTTTTGCCGCGCCCCTCACTTCCATTCCATCGCGTAGCGCTTGACGAGTGGCCTTCCCTCGGCGTCTTCCTGGATCATGACGTAGAGCTTGTTCTTTCTGACGGCGAAGATCGATTCCTCTTTAGGGAGGGAGAACCGGGCGACGCAGCGGCCGTCGGTATCGAAAGCATCAAACAGGAGCCATCCCTTGTCGTCCTTTTCGTAGGTTTGGGCGAAGAGACGGCCCTCTTCGTCCCCAACGAAATAGTAAGCCGGAGGATAGACCGCGGGAAAGACGATCATCTTCTGGTAAGAGGGGTTGTCCTTGAATCCTTCGAGGATCGTTTTCCGGTCCTCGGCGGTGATCCTTACAGCCTCGTAGTCTTTGGTGATCGTTTTGAGGGGGTTCCCGGCGGGACTCAAGACGTGAAAAGCGTATGTCGCGTTGGACATCCAGATCAATCTATCATCGCCGGTCACATGGAAAAATATGAAGATAGGGAAAGGACTATAGGCCCCGGGCTTGATGGGCTCCTCGATATCAGCGAGCGTGGCGACCGGGGTCAAGGACTGATCAAACTTGACGAGTCTATACATGATTCTTTCGCCGAAATCCATGCGGTCACCGTAGATCGTGCCCTTGGAATCGATCTTAAACCGGGTCATGTTAGTCTTCGCTGTCGATATCTCCTTGACGCATTTTCCTTCCAGGGAATAAAAGGTGATTTTGTTCGCATCGAGGATCACACCCGTTCCCTCGGGCAAAATGGTCATCCGGTTGGGACTCTCCCATTCTCCTGGTCCCTGACCTTTCCTTCCAAAGGTGCTGATGAGCTTGCCCATTTTGTCGAAAACCCGGACTTTGAGGTCTTTCGGATCGAGGGTCCAAATGCTCTCCCGGGCGTCGACTCCCGCGGCTCTCAGTTGAGCAAAGAGATATTCCCCGGCGGGCGCCTCGCGGCCGATGACGAGGTCTTCTTTAAGGAGGAGTTGCGATGGGCCGCCCGGTTTGGGAGCGGGTTTCTTTGGATTGCTGACGATCACGACCCCGTTTTCGGTCTTGAATTCGGTCTTTTGCCGCGCCAGAGCATTGTGGAGCGCGAATCCAAAGATAAAGGAAGCCGCTGCCAGCCACGCAAACCAAGGACTTCTGCTTTTCATCTTTACTCCTCACGGAATCTGCTTGCCGCCGATCCCTGTAGGCAAGTCAGGCCAATTCCTGATCTTCAGGCGCTTGACCCGCTCTTCGCCCGATCCTTCATTGAGCGTGTAACAATAGATCATGCCGTCCCTGATCTGGCCCGTGTTGGGCGGCAGAATCGTTTTGAACAGGTAATAGCCGTCCTTGCTGAACACGTCAACATCGACCGGCCCGAGGTCGACGGGGCCGCGTCCCCGGATGCCCCCGATCGAAACTCTGCGGACATAGATCCGGCCTACGGAATCGGCAGAGAGCGCGTAGAAATAAGGCTTTTGTTCGGGAACCGGAATCCTTTTGTATGACTGGAGTTCCTCAGCCGTAAATGCGGGCTTTGGGGCCTCCGTGTCAAACCGCCGGACCGTCTTGCCCGTTTGGTCGATGATCGTCAGAGCATAGTTTTTGGAGTATCCGTAGACGAGTGTCTGGTCATCGATTCGCGACAGGTATAGGGACAGCTCGTGGCCGGTGGAGATCGAAGACGTCGCTTCACCATGGTGCTGCATGAATAGATTATAACGGGCGCTCGTGAACGTTTCCTTGATCTTGCCGTCCGGGGCCAGGAGGCAAAGGAGATGTTGGGCCGTGAGTTCGGCATCACTGCTCGTACCGACCACCGCGAGAACGCCATCGTCATTCAAGGTCACGAAATCACGACACGACGGCACATGCATAAATCTCTGAAATACCCCGTCCTTATTGAATACCGCCAGGCTCTTGGTCATGACATCGTAGACAAAGAGCCGTCCCGTCGTGTCGTCCAGCTCCATCTTGACCGGCAACTGAAACTCGGCCGGCCCCTGGCCCTGACGGCCCATGCTCCTGATGAACCGGCCGTTTTTGTCGAAAGCCTGGATTCGGAAATTCCCGGAGTCCAGGACAAAGATGTTTCCGTCCCGGTCGGTCTTGACCGCCCGGATTCTATAAAAAAACAGATTTTTGTCGCTGTCGTTCCCCAGGGTTAAGTCTTCGGCCAGGTCCAGGGGTCGCACGCCGAATACAGGGTCCGCGGGATTTTTGACGACCGGAATCCCATTCTGGGTTTCGACCCGTCCCCGCCAAGCGGGTTTCGATGGGTCCTGCGAAAGGCCCACGCCTGCCAGAATCAACAAGCCCGCCAAAATCACTGTCCATTTCTTCATTGTCATCGTCCCCCCCCCGCAAATTAGGATCTCCCTTCTGAATCATGGAATATACTTTTCATGGGTCCGGCCGATGATCGTTATTGCGGTTTCTTTATCTGATATCGGATCCTCTTGACGACCGGGTTCCCCTGGTCGTCTTCAGAGGTAGAATAGTACGTTCCGTCTCTAAAAATTACGGGGTCCGGGTTCAGGAATATTTTCCTGAAGGTTTTGTCCCCCCGTTTCAAAAGATAATAATAGTGTCCGGCGGGTGTCCCTCTTTCCGAAGTCAGGAAAAAGATGTCATCGCCCGAGACTAATAAGGAAAAAAAGCGGGGGAAATATTTGGGGAAAATGACCTCTTGTTCCGGCTCTTGGTCCTCAAACCGGGTCTTTATAATGAGGGCTTTATCGCTGTCCGTGATTTCCCTTGACTTGAATTGAAGCGGAATCGTTTCCCTGATATCTCCGTGCGTATCGGAAATAAAAACCTTATCATCAAGCCAATTCCCCCATAATATCTCCCGCTCACCGATAACGCTGTATCGTATAAGAGGAGCGTAAACCTCTATGCCTCTGTTGTCGGACCTTTTTTCCAGTTTGGCAATTCGGGCCTTTGTTTCCATATTTTCATCGACGACCAGCAACTCGTCGATTTTGTTTTCCCCGTAATAATATGACACGTATCCGACGAAGATTCCATCAGCGACATATCTTATGGAAAACAGCCGGGGCAATTTCGCCGTGCTGAATTCCCGGATGAGCTTTCCGTCCGTGTGAAACAGGCTGATCCTGTGGTTTCCCAGGCAGTACACGATGATCTCATCCTTCTTGTTGATTTCCATGCTCACCGGCACAAATAGCTCGCCGGGGCCTTGGCCCTTTTTCCCGATCGTCCCCCGAAAGTTGCCTTGGCCGGCAAAGACTTTGACGTCGCATGCCCGGTTGTCCAAGACATAGAGATTATTCCTGGTGTCAAGGGCAATCGATCCCACCTCCGAAAAGGTTGCCCCTTTTCCGAATGTCACCTCTTCTTTCGTGATGACCTCCTGGCCCCTCCCGCTCCCAACTACGCCGAGGCTCATCAGCAAAATGCACGAGACGTTTCTTAGTAGCACGCGGCTCATTTGATTCCTCCTGTTCAGCGCTCGCTGCCTGCTACTTAAAAGAAAATGCTTATCTCACCAAGAAGGAATATTCCGTGCGGCGGAGATATTCGTTCCCCGAATCATCGGCCTCGACAAAATACATGGCCGTTCCGGAGATGAAGAGCGGAATCTTGTTCATCGTCGTTGAGCCCAGGAACTCACCTCGGAGAGAGAAGACATCTACGGGCATGGCGCTATCTTCGCGTGTAACATTTTCGGGGACACGAAAGACATAAACGTGCCGCGGCGAAATCCGGACGGCGCGGATAATGGCTTTGAAGTCAGGTATCCTATTGACGAGGTCCCGGACGGCATGAGCCGGCCAATTCCGGACTTTGGCGAACTCCCGGATATTCTCCCCCAGGAAAGCCTTCTCTCCGCCGCTCATCTTCCCCGGCTTCAAGTCTCTTCGGACCGACCCGATGACCCGTCCGCCTCCGTCGAGCAGGGTGAGGTCATAGCGGCTGCTGATTCCGACCAAACCCACTCCTCCCCCATAGCCGAATATCAAATCCGGGACATAGATGTCCGACACATAATTGAACATCACCGCCCGCCCCGTCTCGTCAGTCAGCACGGTCGAAAATGAATTTCGCGGCTGAGCATGGAATGTTGCCACGACATTGTTTTTCCCATCCAGCATGATCTGCTGCCGGCTGTCAGGATGCCAATCCCACGCCAGGAACCGATTGGGGCCGAGATAGACGAGTCCGAGGCGGCCGTTGAGTTCCTGCCGCCGGGCGAAAGTCCCGTCGGCCTTGAAAAAGGAAACATAAGAAATTTCGTGGACTGCGATCTCGTTTTGGGGTGTTAGAACAATCAGGTCGGGGGATTGAAAATCGCCCGGGCCTTGTCCTTTCTGGCCGAACTTGAGGAGCAACTTGCCCCCGGGCGAAAACTTAAGAACCTTGAATTCCTTCCCGTCAAGAACAAGAAAATTCCCTTCATGATCTTCGCAGATCGAGGTGATGGCGCCGAAGGAAAGCTCCTGGCGGCCGAGTTCGAGCGACTTCCCGAGGCTGATCTCGACCTGCCGTTCCGCCGGGATGAGAGCGATCGCAAAACCAAGGAGCGAGAAGACAGAAACGCAGAATCGGCCACGCAACATGACCGGCCTTTTCACGTCCCCCTGATTTCGGCGAATTTCCCGGCGACCCAGCCTTTCAGCCGGTCGCCGTAAAAGTAGCAGACCGGAATGACGACGAGGAGGAAGAGCGTCGAGGTCGTCAGGCCGCCGACCGTCGAGAGGGCCAGCGTGGACCAGATTTGCCGTTTGACGCCGGTCTCCGCCTGCATCAGGAGCATCGGCATCATGCCGAAGAGGGTCGTGCTTGTCGTCATGAGGATCGGGCGGATGCGGTCCTTCGTCCCCTGAATGACGGCCTCGCGCAGGGCGAGGCCCTGCCGGCGTTTGAGGTTGATATGGTCGACGAGGAGGATCGCGTTTTTGACCACGATCCCGCTCATCAGGATGACGCCGATATAGGCCGAGGAATCGAAGGGATACTTGGCCACCACGAAGGCCGCGAAGACGCCGATCAGCGCCAGCGGCACGGCCAGCATAATGAAGAAGGGATGAATGAAGGACTCGTAGAGCGCGGCCAGGATCATGAAGATGATGACCAGGGAAAAAGCGATGGCCGCCGCGATCTGCTTCTTCTCCTTTTCCGTCATGTACCAGGTTTCCTCCATGCTCGCCGAGAATCCCGGCGGCAGCGACAGGCCCGCGAACACGGCCTTCCGGTAGTTTTCCTCCGCCTTGCTCGGGCCCCGGAATTCCCACATGATGGTCTGCTGGAACTGCTGGTTTTCCCGGTCGATCGAACCGGCGATCGGCCGCTCCTCCACGGTCGAGATCTCGCCCAGGCGCAGGTATTCGCCGCCGCGCGTTCTGACCAGGGCGTCCTGGAGCCCGCCGAGGTCCAGGCGGTCGGACTCGGGGAATTTCACCGACACGGCGATGTCCTTCCCCTCCATGAACAGTCGGACGGGCGTGCCGAAGTTCCCTGTGAGCAATGTCGAGAGCTGGGCGTACAAATAGAGCGGATCGATGTCATAACGGCCCATGACGTCCTTGTCGACCTTGAGGATCGTCTCGGAGGAGTCACCGCGGTAATAGCTGAAACGGCTCGAGACGATCCGGACCTCCTTGATGCGCGGGTTCTTCTTCAACTGCGTCTCGAGCGAGGACGTGATGTCCTTGAGTTTTTTCAGATTGTAGCCGAAGAACTTGATGTGGGAGCTGTAGTATGTCCCCGCCCCCATGCTCGAATAGTATCCTTGGGGGTCAAAGCCGCTGACGTAGACATCGAGCCCGGCGAACTGGGTGGCCAGCCCGATCAGCTCCTCCTTGAGGGCATAGGGCCGATAAGACCGCTCGATGTCGGGGGGGAATGAGATCATCACGTTGGCCTGCTCGGCCGAAATATAGACGTTCATCTCCCTAGCGTAGGGCTGCTCGAGGACCTTCTCCTCGAATTTCCGGATGGTCAAGTCCGTCTGCTCGATGGCCGTCCCGGGCGGCATGCCGATATAGACATAGAGCCGCTCCTCGGAATACCAGCGGAACCACTCGCCGATCGTGACCTCCGAGCGGAACCACTTGTAGCTCCCGTAAAGGATGGCCAGAATGCAGAGGAGGATCTCGACCGGATGCCTGAGGACAAATCCTAAGAAACGCTCGAACCGGCGGCCCGCCGCCTCCCCCGCCGCGCTTTTTCTTCGCTCGAGGAGTTTCGGGCTGAGCGCGGGGATGAGCGAGAAGGAGACGAGAAGCGACGCGGCCAGGGCCGAGGAGATGACGATGGCCAGCGGCAGGTAATAAATCTTCAGGCGGCCCTGGAAGTAGGGAAAACAGGCGAAAACGCTGATGACCGTGAGGGTCGAGGCGAGGACCGCCACGAACACCTCCCGCGGGCCTTGCAAGGCCGCCTCATGGGGGTCCATGCCCCGCTCCCTGAGCCGGAGGATATTCTCAAAGACGACGATCGAATCGTCGACGAACATGCCGAATCCTAGAGCCAGGGCCCCCAGTGTCAGCATATTCATCGAGATCCTGAAAACGTAGATGAGGTTAAAGGTGATGACCGCGCTGAAGGCGATCGAGGACAGGATCAGGAGGGACGGCGCGAGCCGCCGCAGGACTATGAAAATCATGATGAAGACGATGGCCGTGATGAACCCGGCCAGGCGGTAGAGGTCGGACAGGTTCTTGTGGATCTCCCCGCTTTCGTCATCCACCGTCTTGAAGGTCAGGTTGGCCGGCAGGTCCTTTTTAATATCCTCGAGTCTTCGCTTGACCTCGCCGCCCACCTTCAGCGTATTCGTGCCTTTCTCTTTGGCGACGGTCAGGCTGATCGTGGGCTGGCCGTTGATCCGGTGGATGGAAAAAACGTCGCTGTAGGTCGGGACGATCTCGGCCACGTCCCTGAGCAGGATGACGTTCTTGCCGCTCGTGGCGACAGGAGTCTCGCCGAGCTCCCGGAGCCCGGTCACGGAATCTGTGATTTTGAAGAGGAATTCCTGGGTCCCCTTTTTGATCTTTCCCGCCGGGTAGGTCGTGAGCCGGGTCCGGATCGCGGCGATGACGCTGTATGGCTGAATGTTATACGCTTTGAGCTTGGCCTTATCGAGACTCACGCGGATCTCAGGGTCCGATCCGCCGCCGACGTCGACGCGCGACACGCCTTGGACCGAGCCGATCCCGAACTCGAGCTTGTCCTTGACCAGCTCGCGGAGCTTCTGGAGGGTGTAGTCCCCGGAAATCGTATAACTCAGAAACGGGCGGACCCGGAAGTCCTCGGGCACGAACGGCTGGACAACCGGCCGCACGCCGTACGGGAGGTCCCGCCGGACTTTGGCGATCTGCTCGCGCATGGCCAGCGTCGCGAACTCCATGTTGATCCTCGGCTCGAACTCGAGAGTGATCACCGAAGAGCCGATGGAGGAAGACGACGTCATCTTCTGCACGCCCTTGACCGTCGCGAGCGCCTCCTCGAGCGGCGCCGTGACCTTGGCCTGGACGATCTCCGGCGGCACCCCGGTCCAGGACGTCCGGACGTCGACCTGCGGATAGTCCTCCTTGGGCTCGAGTTCGAGGGGCGTGTTGAGGAAGGAAAAGACGCCGAGCACGAGCAGGCCGAGAAACATCATGGCCGTCGCGACCGGCTTATCCACGAAGAATTTCAACATGATCTTTTAGCTCGTGGCACCCACAAGGACTCCGGCCTGTTCCTTGCGTTTCTCGACGGCTTCATAAACGACCGGAATCAGGATGAGGGTGAGCAGGGTCGAGAACAGCAGTCCGCCCGCGACGACGATGCCCAGGGGTTTCAGGAGCTCGGAGCCGCGCTCGAGGCCGAGGGCCATCGGGATGAGCCCGAACACCGTGTCCAGGGAGGCCATCAGGATGGCCCTCAGCCGGGTCATGCAGCCCTCGACCACGGAGTCGCGAAGGGGCTTTCCGCCGCGGCGCAGCTGGTTGATGTAATCCACTTCGACGATTGCGTCATCGACGACGAGCCCGACGAGGACGACCATGCCGATGATGGACATGACGTTAAGGGTTTGGCCGCATAGGAACAGGGAAACGAACGCGCCCGCCGCGCCCATGGGCAGAGTCAGCATCACGAGGAAAGGATGGAGCAGCGACTCGAACTGGGCGGCCATGATCATGTAGGTCAGGATCGTCGCCAGGACGAGCGCCAGGATCAGGCTCTTGAACGACTTCGACATTTCCTCCTGCTCGCCGCCGAAGGCGATGTGATAGCTTTCGGGAAGCCGCATGGCCCGGACCTCGGCGTTGATCGCCGGCACGACCTGGCTGATTTTCGCCTCGTGGAGGTTGGCCGAGACGATGATCTCCCGCTGCTGGTTCTCGCGCCGGATCTCCTGGGGACCCCTGGCCGTTTCATAGGTCACGAGGTCGCGGAGCGGGATGAGGGTTCCCCGGCGCGGGATCTGGCCGTCGAGGAGCGACTCGATGTCGGCCCGGGAGGCCTCGTCCTGCCTCACCAGGATGTCGTATTTTTTCTCGAGCTCGTTGAACTGGGTGGCCACCTTGCCGCGGACCGCGCCGACCAGGAAGTTGGAGATGACGTCCGGCGAGAGGTCGGGGTATTTCACCAGGGCGTCCTTCCTGATCTTGATCCGGAATTCGGGTTTCCCTTCGCCGATATTGGTGCCGACGTCCACGATGCCCTTGATCTTCTTCAACCGGTCGACGAGCTCGCCGGAAAGCTCCTTCAAACGGTTGAGGTCGCTGCCCTGGATCTTGAGGCTGACCGCGCCGGAGGAGAAGGCCAGGAATTCCGCGAGGGCCGATTCTTCCCGGGCGACCGTGTAGCCGACGTCGGGGAAAGAGGCCAGCCGGGACCTCATGCTCTCGAGCGTCGGCTCAAGATCCGACGGCGCGGCGACGCCGACGAAGATCCGGGCGGAATTGAGCGACGAGCCCACATTCACGCTCTCCATGCCGCTGACGATGCCGATCTGCGAGAAGGTGACCTTGACGGCGCGGAGCGACTGCAGGTGCTGCTCGAGAGACGAGACGACGTCGGACGTCTGCTCGAGCGAATAGTCCACGGGCGTTCTGAGCTGGAGTTCGAAGGACAGGGCCTTGATCGGCGGCATGTGCTCGCGCGGAAGGAGGCCGCCGATGATGAACGTCCCGCCAAAAAAGATGAACGTGGCGATTCCGATCTTGCCCTTATGGTCGAGACTCCAGACGAGCCATCCTTGGTAGCGGACGCGGAACGGGAGGTAGACGCTGTTGAAAGCCCGGAAGATGAGGGCGAAGACCGGCTTGAAGGGGCGCCCCAGGAGCTTCAAGACGAAGGCCAGGAACTGGGTCACGAAGCTGACCACGAAATTGAAGACGTGGTAGACCCCTTTCATGATCATGGACACGAGCCAACGCAGCCCGATCCACGGATAGAGCCAGAACCGCGTGGCGCCTGTTCTTCCCCGTAGAGGCCCCGGTCCCGGAAAAGCGCCCGGACCTTCACCCGGTCCCGGCTTCGCCCCCCCGAGCTTGAACGTCCTGGCCTGAAGCATCGGAAGCAGGGTCAGCGAGACGATGAGCGAAGCGATCAACGAAAAAGAGACGGTCAGCGCCGCGTCCTTGAAGAGCGGCCCGGCCACGCCATGGACATAGATGATCGGCAGGAAAACGACGACCGTGGTCAGCGCCGTGGCCGCGACGGCCCCGCC
>Ga0187886_1002418_pt1 | contig 15055 bp, 14 predicted proteins | sample June2016WEW_20_1_FD_133001 | JGI IMG/M metagenome (GOLD analysis project Ga0187886, IMG submission 133001) | Peatland microbial communities from SPRUCE experiment site at the Marcell Experimental Forest, Minnesota, USA - June2016WEW_20_150 | ecosystem: Environmental > Terrestrial > Soil >... | reverse complement strand
TTGTTGTCGTAAACGATCTTTTTATCAATCGACTTTTGACTAATATTGCCGGCAGAGTCAACCGCAAAGGCAAAAAATGTGTTATCTCCGGTTTGAAGAGTTAAGTTTTGGAAGGAAAAATTTCCGTCTTTATCAACCAGTGTATCCTGTTCTTTACCGTCGAAAGTTAATTTTACAGTTGCGCCCGGTTCTGCAGAGCCCGCGATGCTTGCTGCTCCCTGGTTTGTGAAGTCGGGAAGATTTTTAAAGGTTGGAGGGGCCGGGGGAGTTTTATCATTCAATGTAATTGGAGTATTTCCGCCCCTAAGACCGGAAACAAACGTAGCCACCTTTCCGACTGTTGGAATTCCGACAACTATCAATACGACTACAACTGCGATACTCAAAATTATGAAAACCACAGCATTCCTAAAATTGGTTTTCTCTTCTACCGATTCTAGTCTTGAATATCTTTGCGACATATTTTCTATGAGCCGATGGGTGGGATCGAACCACCGACCTAAGCTTTACGAAAGCCTCGCTCTGCCAACTGAGCTACATCGGCACAGCTGAATTATATCACTACCCTCAGTCTTTTTTCCGTAAAAAAGTGGTATAATGCGCGCGAATGGCAAAAATAAATAAAATTAGTAGGGAAATTTTTGAAAGAAACGCTAGAATTTATAAACTAATGGCGAATGCCAAAAGGCTTGAGATATTAGATCTTTTGAGTAGTAAAGAAATGATGGTTACGGAGCTTGTTAATGCGATGGGGGTTAGAAAAGCCAACGTTTCCCAACACCTGGCAATTTTAAGATATATAAAGTTGGTTACCGTTAAAAGAGTCGGCAAAAATGCTTTTTATAAAATTGCAGGTGAGAAGATCGCCGAGTCTTACAAAACAATGAACGCCTGCTGGAAGAACAGCGGGGTTAACATCTAACTTCAATTATTTAACCTTTGTCTTTTTGACTATATTATTTTCCGGGTTCCTGTGATTGTATTTTGCTAAGATTTCCTTCTGAACCATATTAAAAGCATCTTCGATATTTACTTCTAACTGATTTGCTAAACGGCAAGTTCCGAAGAACAAATCACCAATACCGTCCTTGAACACTTCTTTATTTTCTTTAATACATTTAATTCTTTCTTTTTCGGTCTTATAACGAAGATGCTGGGACATTTCTATCAGCTCTTCATGTAGATGATCAAATTTGTCGATATTGGGTAAATCTTTCCATTTGTTGCGCTTGGCGAAGTCTCTTACTAGTTCTTGCGCCTCTCTTATAGTTTTTATTGTTTTTGTCATTTCCTATATTTCTGGCATTTTGAGCGGGATACGGGAGTTGAACCCGTTTCTCTACCTTGGGAAGGTAGCGTTAGGCCGCTTAACTAATCCCGCGCATGCGAGACTATTATATCATTTCAAGCTTGGCCTATCTTGGTAAAACAAAAACATTTCCAGAATGAATAAGGCTTGGATTAACCAGTTTGTTTACCTTTGCAATCTCTACCCACTTGTATCCGTCTCCGTATGCCCTCACGGCAATTTTCCAAAGATTATCGCCATGGACTACGGTGTATGAATCTCCTGTGATTGTCTGTACTGCAGGTGCAATTGTTGAAACCTGTTTTGTCGCTGTCGGTTGCTTTGCGGCAACATTTGGCATATTTAATTCTTGCCCAACCTCAATTGTTTCAGATTTCAAACCATTGGCCTTATAAACATCTGTCCAGTTATAGCCGGATCCATAAACATCTTCCGCGATTGACCACAAAGTTTCGCCTTTAACAACCGTGTGAACTTTACCGATCTGACTTTGATTAGTCGTAGTTAATGCCTCCGGAAGTGTTTGACTTCTTTTATCCTTTAAATAATTTACAATTAAAATTCCGACAATAACTATAACCAATGCCCCCAAGACCATACTGATACTTTCTTCATTGAGCTTTAAGTTTTTGAGGAATTTTTTTAGATCAAAATTCAAATTTATTCACCAACTTTCTATAAGGCAGTTGGCAGAAACTGGCTCAATTTATATTAGAGATTGGTTGAAGTCAATAGGTATAAAGTAAATTTGCAAAAATATTTGATTCTGATATCATAAGTTTGTAATGAAGAACGGCAACCAAAAATTTTATTTTTTCTTTTTTTACCCCCCGAAAGGGAGGTTGGTTGCTGATGTAACAGTATAGACTGATTACAGATTTTCAGAACAAACCTCCTTTAACGGGAGGTTTTTTTATTGTTAAAAATATGACAAATATTGAAAGATTGAACATAGTCGGACCCTGCGCAGCCGAATCAAGAGGTCAGATTTTGAGGTGTGCAGATACCCTGAAAGAAAGAGGAATACAAATGATGAGAGCCAGTTTATGGAAGCCCAGGACAAGACCCAGCGATTTTGAGGGTGTAGGGCTTGCTGGAATTCCTTGGTTTGCGGAAGTAACCAAAATGGGCATAACCATAGGGACAGAAGTGTTGATGCCAGGCCGTGTCACGGATTTAATTAATGGCATACAGAACAATAATGGGGATCCCACTAAAATATTTCTTTGGTTGGGTTCAAGAAACCAAAATCAGTTTGTTCAAAAACCCATAGCTAAGAGAATAGCTAAATATGCTCCTGATAACGTAAAACTTTTAATTAAGAATGAACCTTGGGGGGATGAAGATCACTGGTTAGGTATTGTTGATTATGTTGTTAGGGGAGGATTAAGTCCTGACAGATTAATACTTTGTCACAGGGGATTCTATCCCTGGCGTCAAAATAATCCGGATAATTTTAGAAATTTACCTGATTTTGAGATGGCTATGAGGGTAAAAGAAAAGACAGGATTACCCATGCTTCTTGATCCATCACATATTGGGGGCAGTGTTGAAAATGTTTTTAAGGTAGTTAATATGGCAGCCGAGTTTCCTTTTGACGGTTTAATGGTAGAATACAACCCCCTTCCGATTAAGCCACAGACAGATGCGGGTCAGCATCTGACTCTTGGAGAATTAGATGAATTATTGAAGCGGGATCGACGCGACTCGGACGCGCAACCTTCTCCGTGACAGGGAGACGCTCTAGCCAATTGAGCTACGACCCCATAACCCTAAAACAAGCTCGATTATAACAGATTGTGATAATATAAATCTAGGATGGGAGAGCGGAAAAATTTGAATAACCTTGAAATAGCAGAGCTTCTGAGAGATGTGGCGGCGGCATATCAGCTTCAGGATCAAAATAAATTTAAGTTTCAAATAATTGCATATGAGCGGGCGGCCGACGCAGTTGAGCATGCCAGTAGCGAGCTTAAAGATCTTTGGGATGACGGAAAATTGGAGGATGTGCCAGGAATTGGACCCGGTATAGCAGAGCATCTGGATGAGCTTTTCAAGACCGGTAAATCCAAACATTTTGAAAGCGTAATGAAAGGAATTCCCAAAGAGGCCTTTAAATTAATGGAGCTCCCCGGAATCGGAATTAAGACGGCAATGAAATTAATTAAAGAGGGAAGCCTTGGTGAGGTAAAAGAAAAACTTAAAGAAGTCGAGGCGCGCGAGAAGGTTGGCAAGCGTCATCTTTTACCCTACGCCGCACAAATTGCGGGTCGAATCATGGATTGGATGGCCAAGGATAAGAATGTAGTGCGTGTGGACCCACTAGGCAGTCTCAGACGCAAGGCCAGTACGGTTGGCGACATTGATCTTGCTTGCGTAACAAACTCTCCTATCGAGGTTCTAACTCATTTTAGTGAGTATCCTGAAACCCAAAAAATAATTGAAAAAGGGGAGCATTCCGCTTCAATTTTGATTCCGGGTGGAATTCAAGTGGATATGATGGTTCAGCCGGCTGAAAGTTATGGTTCGCTACTCCAGCATTTTACAGGTTCAAAGCACCACAATATTGCTCTACGCGAATACTCGTTAAAGAAAGGCTTTAGTCTTTCTGAATATGGGATCAAAGAATTAAAAGCGAAGAGCGAAAAACTAAAAACTTTTGACACAGAGGAAAAATTCTACGGGTTTTTGGGGCTAGACTACATCGAGCCGGAGTTAAGAGAGGACACGGGGGAAATTGAAGCTGCCCGTGATCATAAACTTCCGAAGCTGGTTGAACTAACCGATGTAAAAGCCGATTTACAAATTCACTCAAGTTTTAATATAGAAACTTCCCATGATTTAGGGGAAAGCTCGATGGAAGAGATTATACGAAAGGGGAGTGAACTTGGGTATCAATATTTGGCTTTTACGGAACATAATCCAAGCCAAAAAGGACATACCGATCACGATATTGTGGAAATCTTGAAAAGAAAGCGTGAAAAAGTAGAACAATTAAATTACTCAGGAGTACAAAAAGTGTTCAATAGCCTCGAGATTGACATCAAACCGGATGGTTCCCTTCCTGTTCCGGAGGCGGGATTATCAACGTTGGATTTTGCACTTGTCTCCATTCATTCGAATTTTGATTTGGAGAGGGATGCACAAACAAAAAGAGTTTTGACTGCCCTAGCCCACCCCAAGGTAAAAATTTTTGCTCACCCAACCGGCAGAAAACTTAACGAACGGGAGGGAGCAGAATTAAATTGGCCAGAAATATTTAATTTTTGCCTAAAGAACAATAAATGGATTGAAATAAATTGCGATCCGATGAGGTTGGACTTGCCAGATACTTTAGTCCGCGAAGCCGTGAAACTTGGTGTGAAATTAACGTTTGGAACCGATGCACATCATAGTGACGGAATGAATAACATGATTTGGGGGGTGTCTGTTGCGCGGCGCGGATGGTGCACCTCAGGTGATATAATCAATACTCGAAGTCTGGAAGAGTTTGAGAAATTGATTCCATGATCTTCGATCGTGAAAGAAGGTGAATAAAAGATGATTTATATAATATTAGGGATTTTATTAATTTTAATTCTTTGGGTTGTTTCCATTTATAACTTTTTTGTATCCAGTAAGACCAGAGTTGGTGCTGCTATTCAGGAAATTGGAAATCAATTGAAGCGTCAAGCGGAACTTATTCCGAATTTGGAAGCTTCTGTTAAAGGATATTTATCGCATGAAAAAGGAATCTTACAGATGTTATCTGATGCCAGAAAATTAGTTTCAGCGGGAAAAGATGCTTCAAAAAAGATTGCTGAAGTGTTACCAAAATTACAGGTTGTAGTTGAAAGTAATCCGCAGTTGAAGGGAGCGGATGTTGTTACTGATTTAATGAACGAACTGAGGGACACTTCAGATAAAGTGATGTATGCCAGGCGTTTATTGATTGACTTAACAGCTGACTATAATGTCAAATTGGTAACTTTTCCAAGCAGTTTGATTGCAAATATGTTTCATTTTGAGAAATTGAAGGGTTTACAAACACCAAATACTGGAGATTCATTTAATGTTAGTGAGGACGAAATGAAAACCCCGAAAGTCAACTTGTGAAAAACATATACGAAGTTCAGTCGGAAAATAAAATAAAGAGCGCAATAATTGTCGCTCTGTTTGTTGTGTTTGTATTCCTCGCTGCATATATTCTTACTAATGCTTTCGGCTATTACATGGGGTACCAGCCGGGAGGATTCGGATTTTTCGGAATGGCCTTAATAATCTCCGGAATTTCCAGTTTTGTCAGTTATTATTGCTCAGACAAGATTGTTCTCGGAATTTCCGGTGCACGTAAGGCGACAGCTCAGGAAGATAAGCTTTTTACTCAAGTTGTTGAAAATCTGTGCATCGGCGCGGGACTTCCGAAACCTGTTCTTTACGTTATTGATGACCCGTCCCCTAACGCTTTTGCCACGGGGCGCGATCCAAAACATGCCGTGATTTGTGCGACATCCGGACTTCTCTCCAAACTTAATAGGAGTGAAATGGAAGGTGTATTTGGTCACGAACTAACCCATATTAAAAGCTATGACACGCGGCTTATGGCGGTTGTTGCCGTAATGGTTGGACTTATTGCTCTTCTTGGTGATTGGTTTTTACGAAGTATGTGGTTTGGTGGAGGCAGAAAAAGGGATAATGAAGGTGATGTGGGCGCAATCTTTCTCGTTTTGGGAATTATTTTTGCAATACTCTCTCCGATTGTTGGTACATTGATTCAACTTGCAATTTCAAGACGTCGTGAATTTATGGCAGATGCCGGTTCGGTTGAAATAACCAGACAGCCCGAAGACCTTATCTCGGCTCTTGAAAAAATCTCTGACGATCCCGAACTGCTTAGAAACGCGAATAAAGCCACAGCACATCTTTATATTGAAAATCCGTTTAAAAAAGAAGGACACGGAAAGGTCGGATGGTTCTCCGGACTTTTTGATACCCACCCGCCCACCTCGGAACGCATTAAGGCACTTCAAAAAATGATCTAAGTCGGGTATTATTGGGGTATGTCTAAATTAACTAAGGCTGACGTTTTGCATGTTGCAAAGTTGGCAAAGTTAAACCTCAGTGATGCCGAGATAGAAGAATTTCTTCCGCAGCTTTCCTCCGTCATTAATTACGTTGGGGAGCTAAGTAAAGTTAATACTGCGGGTGTTGAACCGACAAGCCAAACGACAGGTTTAACCGATGTTTTTAGAGATGATGAAGTTAAAGAAAGTAGTCTTGATCAGAATAAAGCTCTTTCAGGTACCGATAAAATTTACAATGGCTACTTTAAAGTTCCTGCAATTTTGGAAGGGAGAACGGACAAATGAATTTACCGTTAACAATAAAGGATACGAAGGAAGGACTTCTGACAAAAAAGTTTTCTGCAGTTGAGTTGGTTGATGAGTATCTTGCCCGTATTGAAAAGAATAAAGATCTGAATGCATTTTTGACAATTTCCGGTGATTTTGCTTATGAAAAAGCCAAGGTCGTCGATTCAGATTTGCAAGATTTACCGCTTTTGGGTGCAGTTACCGCCCATAAAGATTTGTTTTTAACAAAAGGGGTGCGTACAACCGCTGCGTCAAAAGTTTTGGAAAGTTATGTGCCGGAGTATTCTGCGACTGCAGTAGAAAGAATGAAAAAGGCGGGAGCAATTATGATTGGTAAAACCAATTGTGATGCTTGGGCGCATGGCGGAAGCGGGGAAAATTCTGATTTTGGACCAACGCTTAATCCTTGGAATAAAAAATATGTTCCAGGAGGATCCTCATCCGGATCTGCAGCCTCTGTAGCTGCCGGTCTTTCCCTTATTGCCACAGGTACCGATACAGGCGGATCTATCCGTGAACCTGCAAATTTTTGCGGTGTGGTTGGATTTAAACCAACTTACGGAGCGGTCAGCCGGTATGGTGTCATTGCTATGGCGAGCTCTCTTGACTGTGTCGGTTCATTTGGACACACAGTAGAAGATGTAGAAACGATTTTTAATGTTGTTAAGGGTTCTGATGGTTTTGATTCAACAGTTACGGATGAAAAATATGAAAAGAAAAATGGAAAACTACGTATTGGTATTCCAAAAGAATATTTTGTTGAGGGTTTGGATAAGGAAGTAGAAAAAGCGGTTCTATCTGCCTCTAAAGTTTTTGAAAAGGAAGGAATAGAACTTGTTGACGTCAGTCTTCCTAACACAAAATATGCAATCAATGTTTACTACATCATTCAGCCGGCTGAAGTTTCCTCGAATCTTGGTAGGTATGACGGAATCAGGTATGGAAATGCACGCGAAACTTTCGGCGCGGAAGCCAAAAGAAGAATAATGTTAGGAACCTATGTTCTTTCCGCCGGATATTACGATGCTTATTATCTAAAGGCACAGAAGGTCAGATCGAAAATAATTGCCGATTTTGATAAAGTTTTTGAGAAAGTTGATGCTATTTTGGCTCCTGTTTCTCCTACCCCCGCCTTTAAACTTGGAGAAAAATTAAATGACCCTCTAAAAATGTATCTCTCCGATGTTTGTACGGTATCCGCAAATCTTGCCGGAATTCCGGCTCTGGCAATTCCTTCCGGTTTTTCCCAAAATAAGCTTCCGCTTGGCTTTCAGCTCATGGGTTCCAGATTCTCCGAAGAAACTTTATTTACTCTAGGAAAACTATATCAGAAATCAATAAATTACATACCAAAATTACCATGATGAGTGAGTTTACATCAATTTTCAAAACACGGAAGTTTATGTATCTGTGGACCTCACAAATATTATCCCAAGTTACCGTCAACATAATGAACTTTTTACTTTTGGCTCGTTTGTATACGGCTACACACTCTTCAATTGCCACATCCCTTCTTTGGGTTTCCTACAGCCTTCCCGCATTAATTATCGGACCAATCGGTGCTGCCAGTGTCGATTTATTCAGCAGACGCAAGATGTTGATGATTACCAATTTGCTCCAAGCAATCACGGTTTTTGTTTATATTTTTATAAATCAGCAATCTATTTTTATTTTGTACGCGATTGTTTTGGCATATTCCGCTCTAAATCAATTTTATGGGCCGGCCGAGGCGGCCTCGCTTCCATCAACCGTGGATAAAAGTATGCTTGATAGGGCCAATAGTCTTTTCTTCATGACGACACAAGCATCTTTAATTTTAGGATTTGGTTTTGCCGGAATTTTGCAAAAGATAATTGGCTTTAACGGAACAGTAATTCTTTGTGCATTTTTTCTCTTTGCAGCTTTTATTAGCGTCAGTTTCCTTGAGGAAATTAAACCTAAGGTACGTATTCCCGGAGAATTTGAAAAGATACTTAAAACCTTCTTTGATAGTATTGTCGAGGGTTACGAATTTATCAGTAAAAACAAAGCGGTTCTTTTTCCTCTTTTGATTCTTTTAGGTATTCAGGCTGTTCTTGCCATCCTTGTTGTCAGCTTACCCGTTATTGCATTGCAAATTCTTAATATTTCGGTAAACCTTTCAGGTGTTTCTATTGTTGTTCCGGCTGGAATCGGAGCACTTTTAGGGTCGATTTATGTTCCGCGTTTAATCAAAAGAGGTTGGCGCAGAAAGGTAATAATAGAGATAGGATTGGGTATTATTACTTTTTCCCTTTTGACACTGGCCTTAGGAATTCCATTTTTATCGCTTGGGCTCAGAGTCTCCGTTACCCCTATCTTGATAGTAATGACAGGTTTTGCGTTTGTAGGAATTGATATTCCGGCTCTTACCTTTTTACAAGAATCTACTCCTGAATGGTTTCGGGGCAGAGTTTTTGGTAATTTGTGGTTTATGACTACGCTTATCACAATTTTCCCGGTACTTTTTTCCGGGACTATAACTGAAATTTTTGGAGTTAGAGCACTTTTTGTTTTGATGGCAATCGGAACATTTACTGTTTTTATATATTCAGCTAAAAGAGGTCAAGATTTAATAGAGACTCATCTTACAAACTAATATGGAATCAAAACTAACACCAATAATAGGACTTGAAGTTCATATAGAGCTTGCGACAAAAAGCAAACTTTTTTGCGGTTGTTCCGCGGATCATTTTAGCAAAGTTCCGAATACTCAAGTTTGCCCGGTTTGTTTGGGCCTTCCCGGAGCCTTGCCCTATACAAATTATGATGCAATTACCTCAGTAATTAAATTTGGATTGACGTTTGGCTGCAAAATAAATTTATTCAGTAAATTTGACCGCAAACATTATTTTTATCCTGATCTCCCTAAAAGTTACCAGATATCACAATACGATTTGCCTTTTTGTGTCGGCGGAAATTTTGGTGACAAAAGAATTAGAAGGGTGCATTTGGAGGAAGATACGGGCAAACTCGTTCATGAAACCATTGATGGGGTCAAATCTTCCTTGATTGATTTTAATAGAAGCTCGGTTCCTCTTATGGAAATGGTTACCGAACCTGATTTCCACGACACGGAAAGCGTTGTTTCTTTTCTCAAGGAAGTCCAGTTGATTGCCAGATATTTAGGAATTAGTAACGCCGATATGGAGAAAGGAAGTATGCGGCTCGAGGCAAACATTTCACTTTCTCCTGATGGGAAGCTTTCAAATTACAAGGTAGAGCTTAAGAATATCAACTCGTTCAGATTTTTGGATAAAGCGATTAAAGCGGAAATCGTAAGACAGGAAAAGCTTCTTTCGAATGGGGAAAAGATTCCACAGGAAACCAGAGGTTACGATGAGGTCAAGCAAACAACATATTTGCAAAGGGTTAAAGAAGAAGCAAATGATTACAGGTATTTTCCGGAACCAGACCTCCCTCCTATTAGATTTACCGACGATCAAATTGAAAATTTGAGATCACAACTACCGGAGTTGCCAAAAGAAAAAAGAGAAAGGTTTGAAAAAGAATATAGAATCTCTAAAGATTTTATCGAAATCTTAGTGTCAGATTTACCTCGCGCAGAATATTTTGAACAATCTGTCAAGCTTGATAATAGGCGTAATCTTCCTAAAACAATTGCAAATTTGATAATTAATAAAAAACTTGATGAGCAATATCCCGAGCCGGCAGGACTTATCAAAAAGTTGGTTGAAATTTCTAATGTTGAGTATTCCTCGGGTGAAGAGGTTGAAAAGGCCGTGAAAAGTGTAATAATCGAGAATGGAAAGGCAGTCAAGGATTATCAATTCGGAAATGGGAATGTGATAGGATTTTTGATCGGTATGGTGCAAAAGAAACTACAAGGACACGGAAACGCACAAATAGTGAGAGAAAAATTATTAGAAAGGTTACAAAATGGCTGATGCAGGTGGAAACCCGGAGGTAAATTATAAAAAAGTAAAACTTGCCAGTGGCTTGGAATTCCGTGGTGCTAAGAGCCGTGTTGAACTTGAAGCGGACAAACGAAGATTGGCCGAGATGGCTAAAACAGATCCTTTGACTAATCTTTTAAATCGAAGGGGTTTTGAGAATGAACTGAATATTTCAATAAATCATGCCAGGAGGTTCGGAGAGCGATTGAGATTAATATTTATTGATGCGGACGATTTCAAAAATGTTAATAGTAAATATGGAAGACTTGTTGGTGATGAAGTTTTAAAATCTGTCGCGAATGCTATGAGAATGACATTTCGCGCGGATGACTTGTTGGTTAGGTGGGGTGGTGACGAGTTTGTAGTCATTGGCACAGAGGAGGCCAACGACTCGTCTTTTGATATTGATAATGTTCAGAATAGATTAAATAGCAATCTACATCTTTCTAAGCCGAAAGGAGTGGATGAATCTTACTTAGGCGTAACAGTCGGTACTGAAGTTTGGAATGGGACTGATGACCTGAAAGCTTTCCAGCAAAAGGTTCAGGACCATATGGATTCAAGAAAATAATGTCTAAATTTGTTCATCTTCATGTTCACACGGAATATTCGCTTCTTGATGGCCTAAGTAATATCAAAAAACTTTTTGCCCATGTTAAAGAACAAGGAATGGATTCCGTTGCTATTACTGACCATGGGGTAATGTACGGAGAAATTGAGTTCTATAAAGAAGGCCTAAAACAAGGGATAAAACCGTTGCTTGGAATGGAGGGTTATATAACTTCCGGTGATTTACATGACAGGCCGGAGCGCGGGAAGGTTCAAAATTATCACCTTCTGATTTTGGCAAAAAATAATGAGGGCTACCAAAATTTAATGAAGCTCTCATCGATTGCTCATCTTGAGGGTTACTATTATCGTCCCAGGTTTGACCGCGAAACCTTAAAAAAATATTCAAAGGGCTTGATTATTACTTCAGCTTGTCCGGCTGGTGAGGTGGGACAAAGCCTGATCAATGATGATTATAAAGAGGCAAAGAAAACCGTTGAATGGTACTTAGATGTTTTCAAGAAAGATTATTACTTAGAAATGCAGCGGCATGAATATGATAAATGGATAGATAAAGCTTCTACTCAAGAGATTAAAACAATGCTACTCGATCTAGCGGCTAGTGAAAAGAAATGGAATGAGGGAATTTTAAAATTATCACGGGAATTTGGAATTCCGCTGGTTGCAACAAACGACGCACATTATATTCGGGAAGAAGATGCGTTGGCACAAGATGCTTTAGTTTGTGTAGCTACCGGTAAAAATATGAGTGAAACAAAAAGAATGAGATACATTGATGCCCAAACCTTTTATGTCAGGAGTCCTTCCGAAATGCAATCCCTCTTCGCTGATTTACCGGACGCGTTGGAAAATACTGTTAAAGTTGCAGACAAGTGTGACGTGGAAATTAAACTCGGATCCTGGAGTTTTCCTGAGTTTCCTCTCCCTAAAGGTGTTAGTGCTAACGAACAACTGCGTAAGCTCGCCTACGAAAAACTAAAAGAAAAAATTCCCGATGCGGATAAAAATACTCTTGAAAGGCTTGAACACGAACTTGGAATCATTAGCCAAAAAGGATATTCGCCTTACTTTTTGATAGTTCGTGATTTAGCTGACTGGGCGAATTCGCAAGGAATTATAACCAATACCAGAGGTTCTGCGGCCGGAAGTCTGGTTTCCTATGTTTTAGGCATCACGACCGTTAATCCATTAACTTATTATTTACCCTTTGAAAGATTTCTAAACCCCACAAGGCCATCCCCTCCTGATATTGATTTTGATGTTGCGGATGATAGGCGTGATGAGATTATTGGTTATATAACTAAAACTTACGGTAAGGAAAAGGTGGCCCAAGTTTGTACTTTTGGAAGAATGTTAAGCCGTGCCGCGGTACGGGACATTGCTAGGGTTCTTGGTTATCCGTATAACGTAGGGGATAGGATTGCAAAGTTGATTCCCCCTCCCAGGCAAGGTTTCCCAATAACAATAGAGAGAGCTTTAGGCGAAACGCCAGAGCTCAAAGAGCTCTATAATTCGGATGCCGATACAAAAAAAGTTTTGGATTTAGCCGCCCAAGTTGAGGGCAACGCCCGGCATGTTTCCGTTCATGCGGCAGGAGTGGTTGTTGCTCCAACAGAAGTTACCGACTTTTCGCCGGTGCAAAAAGAACCCTCCGGAGAAAAAATTATAACCCAGTATGAGATGCATGCAGCAGAAGATGTTGGTTTAATAAAATTTGATATTCTAGGAATTCGTAATTTATCTATTCTTGGGTCCGCAATTGATATTGTCGAGAAGGAATTTGGGACGAAGGTAGATCTTCATCAAATTTCACTGGATGACAAAAAAACTTTCGAAATGCTTACGAAGGGTGAAACAATGGGAGTTTTTCAGCTTGCGGGAGGCGGAATGACGAAATATATCAAAGAGCTTAAGCCTAATCGTGTGGAAGACCTTATGGCAATGGTTGCCTTATACCGTCCGGGTCCAATAGCAGTTATTCCAGAATATATAAAACGAAAAAATAATCCAAGACTTGTTAAATACCTTGACCCTAGAATGGAAAAATTTTTAGGTGCCAGTTATGGGCTTATTGTGTATCAAGATGATCTGCTTTTTTGTGCACTCGATCTTGCCGGATATACCTGGGAAGAAGCTGACAAATTCAGAAAAGCGGTAGGAAAGAAAATTCCTGAGGAGATGGCTGCCCAAAAAGACAAGTTTATAAAGGGAATTGTGGAACATGGTCAAACACAAAAATTTGCGGAAGAGCTATGGAAACTTTTTGAACCGTTCCAATCTTACGGATTTAATAAAGCTCATGCGGCCTCCTACGGTATGGTTGCTTATTACACGGCCTATATGAAGGCTAACTACCCTGTGGAATATATGACTGCGCTTTTGACCGCAGAGAGCGACGATAACGAAAAAGTTTCCGCCGCAGTTAATGAGTGCCGCAGAATGGAAATTAAGGTTCTTCCCCCAGATATTAATGAGAGCGATACGGGATTTACCATTGTTGAGGGCAAAGGGTCTCTTTCGGGTAGGGCAATACGTTTCGGTTTTTCTGCAGTTAAGAATGTGGGAGGGGTTGCAATTGAAATAATTTTAGAAGCCAGGAAAAAGGGAGAATTTGAATCATTCTCCGATTTTATTGGCCGCGTGGACGCCCGAAAGGTAAATAAAAAAGTTTTGGAGAGTTTGATTAAGGTTGGTGCAATGAGTAGATTTGGCGGACGAGCTGCACTTTTGGCATCGGTTGATAAAATCCGCGAGAAAATGGTTAAACCTAAAGGCGATGATAATCAACCGGGACTTTTTGCGGCGGAAGAAATGAAAAATGCCGGTCCCACCGAGGTAGTAGCAATTGAAGATATTCAAGAATTTCCCGAGGATGAGCTTCAATCACTGGAGCGTCAGCTTTTGGGTTTTTCTCTTTCTGCGAGGCCAATCAGTGAGGTAATTGGTCCATTAGAGTTTCAATCAACTCACAAAATTTATGAAATATCGGCGGAGGAAAGTTACCCTGACTTAGTAAAGATTGCAGGAGTTTTAACCGAAGTAAGAGTTATTGTTACTAAAAAATCTGGTGCAGAAATGGCTTTTGCTAAAGCGGAAGACGGTACGGGAACGCTTGAACTTGTAGTTTTCCCTAAAATCTTTAAAGATACCAGAGATTTTTGGGTTGAAGGTCAACCGCTTCTTATTACCGGCAAAGTTGATGTCAGAGACGATTCACCGAACCTGCTTGTGGAATCAATTGAGACAATGACAGGCCTGGATGAAAAAAAGGAACGTGAAGTTTATATCAAAATACCTAAAAATGTAGAAACAAACACACTTAAGAAGTTGAAAGAGCTTTTAATCTCAAATTTGGGTGACCAAACCGGTTATTTAATGTTTGACGGTGGACGCAGAGTAAAATTATCCTTCAAGATAGCTTGGAATGAAACTCTGGCCAAAGCTATTGCCGATATCTTAGACCTAAGGTATAATAACTGACCATGGCGTTAAAAATTACATTTAAAGAAGTCGAGTTTGGGGTTGGGGACAAAATCCGTGTCGTCCAAAAAATCAAGGACGAGGATAATTCGTCCGCTGGCGGTAAATTCCGCGAGGCTTCATTTGAGGGGATGGTTATTAAAATTAAAGGTAGGAATCCCGGTAAAACCTTAACGATTAGAAAAATTGCCGAAGGTGGAATTGGAGTGGAGCGGATTTTTCCTCTGAATCTTCCTTCAATAGACAGAATTTTGGTTGTTAAACGCGGAGTCGAGGGTGTGCGTCGCGCAAAACTTTATTACACCAGAACGAAGCCTCCGACTGAGGTTGAGATGATTTTCAAAAAGGCCTCAAGGCGTGTTAGCATGAAGAGTGCAAGGAAGTCAAAAAACAAGTGATCTAGGTAGGTT
>Ga0187886_1002417_pt1 | contig 15059 bp, 19 predicted proteins | sample June2016WEW_20_1_FD_133001 | JGI IMG/M metagenome (GOLD analysis project Ga0187886, IMG submission 133001) | Peatland microbial communities from SPRUCE experiment site at the Marcell Experimental Forest, Minnesota, USA - June2016WEW_20_150 | ecosystem: Environmental > Terrestrial > Soil >... | reverse complement strand
ATTTTGGAAACCAAGAGCGGCTGGATAATACCAAACTCACGGATGGATTGGGCCAGTTCTTCTATCCCCTCCTCGTTAAATTCATTACGAGGTTGGAAAGGGTTGGGCTTTATTTTTTCCACCTCAATTTGAAAAATAGATTCGTTGCCGAGAGAAAACCTGTCCTTCTTCAACCCGCTTCGCTCGTCCAGCGACTCGCTCGCTTGTCCTCGCCGAGCGGCCGTCGGAACATATAACGACGGACCATGCCCGCTCGGCTGCGGAGGTTTCAGAGAAGACAGGTTTTCTCCTATCTTCAAATCCCCAGTTTCTTTCTTTTTTTGCGGTGGTATTAAAGATGAAAGTCCCCTTCCGATTGGCATTTGAATTAATTATATAGATTTTGAGCAAACTAAAACAGAGGGGTTTTAACCTCTAAAATTCCGCTTTCCTTCAAAAGAAATTTCTAGGATTTGATATAAATAAAAATTAAAACAAAGAGCAACTAGAAATATGAAGTACTTATGAAATTTTAGTCGGCTGAACCTTCCTCTGTTTTAGGAAAACGCACGTACGCTAGTCCGAAATCTTATTAAAATGCTCCACCGCCCGCAGCGCAGCTGCAGACTTCACCGCAGACAACAAAGCACTTTACATCAACCCGAACCAAAAAAATAATAGCACGCTATATCTCGGTGTCAAAGGAAGAAAAAGACGTGGGCTGTGGATATATTTCCGTTTCCGGTGGCCGGTCTCCCGCTATGATTTCCCTCGCCAATTTCTCGTAAGCGATGGCGCCGGGGCTCTGGGGCGCGTAAAGCATTATCGGCTTTTGGAAACTGGGCGCCTCGGCCAAAGAAACCGAACGCGGAATTTCCACCTCGTAAACTTTATAGGGAAAACGCCGGCGCACTTCCCGCGCAATTTCCCGTGAGAGCCGTTCGCGCTTATCAAACATCGTTAAGAGCGCGCTCACGGATTTTATTTCGTGCCCGAGGTTGTTCTTTATCAGATCCACGCTATTCAAAAGCTGGCTTAATCCTTCCAAGCTATAGTATTCACACTGAATCGGCACTAAAATCTCATCGCATGAAGCAAGACCGTTCACCGTAAGCAAATTCAAACTCGGCCCCAAATCAATAAGCACAAAATCATAAGCATTTTTTATCCGGTCAATAAAATTCTTCAGATACCATTCCCGGTCCGGCAGATTCACGAGTTCCACGAGCGCGCCCGCCAAATCCGGCGAGGCGGGAATCATCTGAAGGTTCGCGAGATAAGTATCCTTAACGGCCCGCTCCGGCGCCTGACCGGCAAGCAAGATGTGATAGATGGTTTCATCCGGCGCGTGGCGCACACCCAAACCCACCGTCGCGTTATACTGCGGGTCAAAATCAATTAGTAATGTCTTCCGTCCCGTCATCGCTAGATAGGACGAAAGGTTCATCGCGGTAGTGGTTTTCCCCACCCCTCCTTTCTGATTGAAGATTGCAATTACGCGCGCCATAACATATTTACTATAGCGTTTTTTTGTTGTATCCTCAATTTAAATTTGCCCGGGTGGCGGAACTGGCAGACGCGCAGGACTCAAAATCCTGTGATCGTAAGGTCTTGTGGGTTCGATTCCCACCCCGGGCACATTATGTTGCCAATTTTACTTTTTATTTTCGTTGCCCTTGTAATGTTGGGTATTGGCTGGTTTGCTGGAAGAAAACAAGATGACGAAGGATATAATTTATATAATCGGAAACTCCCAACTTTAGGATATTTGGTTTCATACGCGGCAACTTTTATTGGTGCTGGATTTTTCATAACTGGCACAGCTTATGCCTATCGTTACGGATTAGGTCTAGTTTGGTTCTTTTTAGGAATGATTTTTGGAGTAATCATTTTTGGATTTTTCGCCCGTCATCTAAAGGAAAGAACAAAAGATTTGGGACTGCACACCCTGCCCGATTTTTTCGGATGGCGTTTTGGCACAAAAGCGGCGAAAATCTTGACCATAATCACTCTTCTATTACTAGCCGGTGATATATCCATACAGTTAATCGGTGGAGGAAAACTTTTGCAATCTTTAGGAATTATGGATTATTCGTTTTCCGTCGCCATTACCGTTTCAGTTGTTGCCGCTTATTTAATTTTCAGCGGTTTCAGAGCTGTGATTTGGACTGATTACGTGCTTATGAGCGCGATAATTATTCTTACTGCCATTCTTGCTTTTTTTAGCGGAAAATATTTTCAACCGACTGCTGAACAGTTAAATCTTTTTACCGTCCCCATTGGCACTTCTGTGGGATTTTTTCTTTTTGGTCTGTTTGGTCCATTTTCAGGCCCACAATATTATCAAAGAATTTTTGCTTCCAAGTCTCCAGAAATCGCAAAAAAAGGCACCTGGCTTAGTAGTCTGGCAATTTTATTACCAGGCGCTGGGTTATTTATAATTGGGATGGCAGCGAAGAAAATATTTCCTAATATTGATCCTGATCTTGCTTTTCTTCAAATCATCCAACTCGGCGGTCAATCAATTGCCTTAGTTGGATCTCTTGTTTTGTGGGCTGCACTTATGAGCTCCGTTGATACCCTGACTTTCGCTGGAAGTCATATTTTTAACAAGGATTTAATGGGTAAGCCTCTAAGCAGGAAAAATGTCGGTATTGGAGTTATTATTCTTCTCGGCTTCGGCTTAGTCATCAGCTTTGTGTTGCCATCCGTTACTTCTGTCGCTTTTATGTTTTTAGCAGGAGGAATGGCGGTTGCCCCATCGGCTTTTCTTCAGTGGTTTATGAAAACATTAAAACAATACACCGTGATTACTTCAATGATATCTGGCATAATAGCTATTTTTCTATATTCCATCATAAACGGTATTGGCCCAAATGTTGTCGCCATTTCTTTTCTTGTATCAATTATCACTTTGTTTTTAGTGCATTTTATTGGAAAATTATTCAACTACCAGAAAATATCAAGACATGAAATAACCCCATGAAATGGGAGAAACCGCCGGTAATAAAAATCTACGAAGCTCTCAGTACAATCGCCGACGGAAGGATTGAGGTTTCTGAGAACGAAGCTAAGGTCTATTCTTCAAGCGGGAATAAGTTCTATAACGTAAAATATTCTCCGGACGAAAACGCCATTGTCGCCAACGACAACGGTTCTTATTGGAAGGGTTATCTGGGTTATCCTTCAATAGCTTTCTTAATAAAAGCGGGTGTTCTTGGGTTGCGGCCGGATATGGCGGATTTATTAAAGGGAATTAAATGGAAAGATATCAACACAAAATTTAAAAACGATTTTAATAAAACCCTTGATTATATTGAAAGCTCATTAAACCCAAAGAATAGGGAAGATTTGAAAAAATATGTAGAGCTTATCGGTAAAACTATAAGCAAACTGGATTTAAATGTTCTTAATCCTAAAATCAAACCTCCAATAGGATACTAGGATTTGATTACGGCGGTTATTCTCTTCGCCGCCAACGACATATTTCTCATTCCCTGCCCAACCGGATAATATACCGGGTATGTTGGGATTTTTTTGTTTCCAATTTTAAGTATCTCTTTTTTAGTTCCTTTGTATCCGCTTACGGAAGTTTGTTTTTGCAAAAGAATTGAACTCACCTGATTACCGAACGTAATAATATTTTTTGGTTGGATAATTTCAATCTCTTGGAGCATAAGTCCCAAATAATCATTAAATACGAAATTCTTCAGCGGCCGAGCATCAATCTGAGTGCATTTCGCAAGATTCGTTACGTATATCTTCTTCTTCACAAGCTCTTTATAAACCGCTAAAGCAAAATCCGGCGACCATTCGCCAGGTTTCAAATTCAAGATTTGTTCATGGAATTTTTCTGAAATAATACCAAGTTGATAGAATAATCTCCAAATATTTTTGGTACCGAGCCATGGAGCTCGTATACCCTTCCAATTCTTCTCTGACGAAACATTTTTCCCAGTAGGATTCATAAAAACGAACATAGCAATCGGTTTCTCGATGCAACCCGCACCATAGATGGAACAAAGCGATTTGTCGCCGTGTTTTAAATGAAGTTCATTAAATTTTTCATGCAATTTTTTCACTTGCATATTAGTATTTAATCATTAATTACTGACAATAAGAAGAGGAATTCAAGTGAAACCCAACACACCAAAAAGTGTGCGCTCCGGGGCGCTAGCCCAAGTCTTACCCACTTTTTAATGTGTTGGGTTTCACGATAAAAAGAGTAAACCTTAATGAATAAAAAAAACGCCCCCTCGCGGGGCGTTTTATTTCCAAGCGTTATTTGCCGGACGAGGTTGATGTTTGATAATACCGTCCGCCCATCATCCATGGACCATAGGCATTATAATCTCCGCCGCGAAGCATCATGCGATAGCCGCCATGATTGGAATAACCGAATCCGCCGTTTATAGAACCGACAATTACCCCGAGCTTGAACCCACCGCAAAAAACGACTGCAAGAATCGCCAAGCCGAGAATCCAGCGCAAGATATGGTGCTTACCACCACAGCAGCCACGATGCCACATTCCCTTACACATCATCCCCTTGCACGAGCCATTCTCGCACATTTCACACTTGCATCCTTCCGGATGCTCTTTTTTCATATCTTCCATTTATTTTTTACTTATAAATCTAAAACGACCTTTCTTTTTGTGTTTTACATTATATCGCGCCTTCCCTTTTTAAGATAACCTGCTTTTTTGCCGTCCCGCGGTTATAACCGCCCGGCTTCCCGTCACTTCTTATTACGCGATGGCACGGGATTTTGGTGCTATGGTTGCTATTTAATATATTACCGACGGCTCTGTACGCTCTGGACTTACCGGCTAGTTCAGCCACCTTCTTATAAGTTAATGTGTCGCCTTTCTTTATGTTGCTCACTACCTCTAAAACTTTTTTCTTGAATGTTTCGGTCATTTATTTCAGGACGCTATAATTAATTATAGCGTCAGATCAAACGCTTTTTCTTTTGAAGTTGCTCCTGACAGAAGGGTTATATTTATCTTAGAAACACTAAAAAAATCGGAAAGAACGCTTATCACAGCTTTGTTCGCTTTCCCATCTACCGGCGGCTCGGTAACCCAAACTTTATAGTGAGTCTCGTCTACTTTTTCCACTTTTTCCTGCCGAGCTTTGGTTTTCACGAAAACAAAAATTTTCATTCAAAACAATCCTTTAAAATATCCACGTTTTTTTTATCCGGACCCTCATTTTTGAACCCCGGCACCTCCAAAAGCCACGCCTTATCCCACAATCTTTTTTCCCGGGCAAGCGCTTTAAACCCCGAAAGGCCTATGAATCCCTCACCGATATTCTCGTGCCGGTCGTTGTGCGAATTCCACGGCGTTTTGGAATCATTCGCGTGAATAGCCACGATATTTTGGATTCCGATTTTTCCATCCAATTCATCCACGAATTTTTTTATTTCCGCGGCGCTGAATTCTTTTATTACTCCCGATTCAAAAGCGTGGGCGGTATCCATGCAGACCTTAACCCGCCCTGAACCGACTTTCTTCAGAATAAGCCCTAGTTCTTCCGCATTCTTCCCGATTTTCTCTCCACCGCCCGCGGCATTTTCCATAACCAAAAAACTTTTCCCCGGAACATCCACCAATATCTTTTTCATAAAGAAGATGACTTGCGCTAAAGATTTTTCCTTATCCATCCCCGCGCTGGAACCAATGTGAAAAATAAGGCCGGCCGCGCCAAGCGCTTCGGCAATTTTCAGATGAGCCGAAAGGTTTTTCGCCGAAATCTCGGCTAAACTTTTTTTCGGGCTGCCTAGATTTATAAGATATGAAGCGTGGAGGAAAACCGGGCCGATACCGCTTCGTTTTTCCTCCTCTTTGAATTTTTTTACCTCATCGGCGCCGGGTAATTTTGCCTGCCACATTCTGGGCGAAGCGCCGAAAATCTGGATGCATTCCGCGCTAATTTCTTTCGCGCGGCCAAAAGCCGTCCATAACCCACCGGCTGTAGAAACGTGAGCACCTATTTTTGGTTTGTTCATAAAAGGTTCTATAAAGAATTTGGTAACCTAAAAAAGTGTGCGCTCCGGGCCGCTAGGCCAAGTCTTACCCACTTTTTTAAATTACCAAATTCTTTAGTTCTAATATTCATACTTCAAGAAACACTGCTGCCTGGTGTCACTTCTCTATCTGGCCTTAATAATACCGGCCCGCCGTCTGATGCGGCCAGGAGCATCCCTTGGCTCTCCAGACCCATTAGGATCCGGGGTTCAAGATTCGCGATGATAACTACTTCGCGGTTAAGTATCTCTTCAGGTGAATAATTTTTACCAATACCAGCAAGAATCTGGCGCGGCTCAGGCTCACCTAAATCTACTTTAAGTTTCAAAAGTTTATCCGAGCCTTCTATCCGTTCGGCCTCCAGAATTTTCCCGATTTTTAATTCTAATTCCTTAAATTGTTCAAAGTTAACCATAATGTTTTTTAAATTCTTCCAAACTTAATGATCTTTCTTCCGTAAAATCCCCAACCCTCGTTCTCTTAAGTCCAGCGAGATACGCGCCCGTTTTCAACTCTTTTCCGATGTCCCGGGCTAAAGCCCGGATATAAACGCCTGGGCCGGTCACGACCCGCAATTCCAAACGCGGCCATTCGTAACCCAGAATCTCAATTTTTTTTATCTCCGCGTCTCTTTCTAATAATAACGGTTTCTCTCCGTTGCGGGCAAATTTATAGGCCTCGCGACCACCGATTTTTATAGCACTGTATATCGGAGGGATTTGTTTTATATTGCCGGTAAACTTCGGCAAAATCGCTTCAATATCTTTTAAAATAGGAATTGTTTTTATATTAAATGCTTCTTTATCTCCTTCTTCATCGTCGGTTGTACTTTCTTCGCCCAACTTAATATCGGCAACATATTCTTTCTCTTTCTTTACCTCAACGCTTAATTTTTTGGTGGCTTCGCGACCAATGCCTATTACAAGCACGCCTTCGGCGAGCGGGTCCAGTGTCCCCGCATGGCCGACCTTTTCGCCGCCCGCAATCCTTTTTATTTGTTGGACAACGTCATTTGAAGTCGGTCCCTTCGGTTTCCAAACGGCTAAAATCTTAGATAGTTTATCCATTTAGTGTAGAGGTCGCGCGTCGCTATTACGTCACCGGAATTGTATTTGGCGATCTCCTTAAACTTTTTCTCTTCAAAAAGACGCTTAACGTCGTCGCCCGTCACGCCCTCGGCTTTCGGACTCTTTATCCCAAAGGCCCGGCTCCACATATGCAAACTCCCTTTTTTCTGAAAAGCGCCGTAGAAAGTGAGCTGATCCTGCAAATCCACGTGCTTAGCGTCAAACTTCTGAAGATTCAGATAGCGGTTGGAAAGCAGGTCTTTGGTCGGCTGCACGCCGAGAATCGCCGAACGCACCATCATAAACGGCACGTCAAAACCGCGACCATTAAAGGTGATAAATTCCTGATAGTTTTCAGCGCCATGCCAGAAATTTTCCAACATTTCTTTTTCGCCCATCGGCTTGAACGTAAAATTTCCTTCGCTGAATTCCTTTTCATCCGAACCAGGCGCGTCAAAATAAACCGCGCCCTTGTTCTTTTCGTAATCCAGAACGCCTATGGCCACAATGCGGCCGGTAAGCGGCGAAAAGCCCAGACCGTTTTTTAGGTCTTCAAGCAATCTTTCGTACTCTTTTTTGTCGCTGCCGGATTCCTTGCTTATCCAATGAGTCAAAGATTCTTGCGTCGTTTCATCAAACGAATCAAAATTATCCCCAACGGTTTCTATGTCAAAAATCAATCTGGCCATGTCTATATTTCTTCCTCCAGATCTTCCAGAAGTTTTTTGGCCTTTGAAGAGAGGTGTTTTGGAACTTTCAGATTGAAGGAAACGTATAAATCGCCGCGCGAGGAAGCGCCCATCTTGGGCATGCCCCGGTGCGGCACTTTCATTTTTTCCTGAAGCGAAAAACCGGCGGGAATTCTAACGTGAAATTTTTCTCCGCCGACATCCGTAATCGGGATTTCTTTTTCAAGAAGCGCTTCCGAAAGACCGATGTCTTTCTTCAGATACAGATCTTCCTTCTTTCTCACAAAAGCCTGATGCGGAATTACCCTCACATGAACGTAAAGGTCGCCGACGCCGCCATTCCGTTCGCCGGCTTCGCCGCCGCCCTGGATTTTTATAATCTGGCCGTCTTCAATGCCCGGAGCGATATTTATGCTTACTTCCTTCGTCCCGGCCACCCTGCCTTTTCCTTTGCAGTTAGAGCAGGGTGACTTCGGAATCTGACCACTGCCGGAACATTCTGAACAGATCTTTACCTGGGCAAACTGGCCGAAGAACGTTTTCCGTTCCACGTTAATCTTCCCTTGTCCGCCGCAAACGGAACAAGTACTGAAACCTTTTTCTCTGTCGTGGCCCAAGCCCCGGCAGACATCGCAGACAAGGTAAGTCCTGAAACTTACGCTTCGCTTCAAACCGCGAAAAGCGTCTTCAAGGGAAATGTCCAGATTAAGCTCAGCATCCGATCCCTGAGCGTAGGTTTGCCGCCGCCTGCCTCCTTGGCCGGGAAAACCGCCGAACGGCTGACCGCCGAACTGATCAAAAATACTTTCAAAAATATCGTTTATATCAACATTGAATCCGCCTTGACCTCCCCCAAATCCGCCAAAATCGCCGGAGAAACCGCCCGCAAAAGGATTGCCGCCCGGAACGCCACCTTCAAACACCTGGCCGAAGCGGTCATATTGCGTGCGCTTGTCTTTGTTGGATAAAACTTGATAGGCCTCATTTATTTCCTTGAATTTTTTTTCGTCGCCGCCCTGCTTGTCCGGATGATGCTGATGCGCCAGTTTCCGATAGGCCTTTTTAATATCGTCTTCCGTGGCGGTTTTGGAAACGCCAAGCACCTGATAATAATCCTTCATGCTTAAGACAATAAAACGAATTCCCGACTTCTTTGTTCTGAAGAAAGATGGGCGAAACCGAACGCAATAAGCAGTTTAAAGAACATATAAGCGATAAGAGCGATAAGCCAGTAAACAAGCGCGAAAATCCCTTTAACAAAAAGAAAGAAAAGAACGCAAGCTGAAAACGGAATGAGCCAAGGATAACCCGCGTTCAATTTGACCGCGTAGGTTGCGATAACCGAATAAGCGACGTTGGAAATCTTATCGTTTGAATTAAAATCCCCGAATCTCTCCCGGAAAACATTCTCCAACTGAACCGAGAATCGGGTAACGATTTTTTCCTGGTCTTTCGGAGGCAGATAGCGGAATTGCGTTTCTTCCCCTTCGCCGACTGAATTCAAAAATTTCTGACTGGAATCCCTAAGCTGGCTCCTCGCCAAGTCATTGAAAAACTGGCCGGCCGTGCTGTTTAAAGAAACTCCCGGCGCGATTACTTTCGCAATGGGATCGCCCGAAACAAGCGCTCCTTCCACCATCGCCCGGCCGAGATTCGCGTTAAAATAACCCCAGCTGAAATAATTCAGGAACACTAAAACCGTAAAGAAAAAGAAAAAACCCAAAGCCGCTCGCGACAGGAACATCCGGCTTGTGGAAAAGAAACTGATTTTTACGCTGTCCGCGAGTATTCGCCGGCCTCGGTTCATCGCCGAAAAAAGGAGGGCAAAAGCCAGAACCGCGCCGGCAATAAGAATCCAATCCGGCTGGGGATAAATCCTGTCCAAAAAAAGCGCGAGTGGCGCCATGCTTTCCAAAAAAGCGATGAGCGCGAATTTTATCCGGCTTTTTATGAGAAATATCTGAAGAACGGTAAAAACCAGAAATAAAACGAAAGCGGCGGCGGTTGGCCAGATATAAAGAGAGTTCCAGCTCATAAGCAGGCGGTTAAACCCGGAAACCGAGGCCACGCTCATTAAAATTCCCAAAACAGCCAGAAGAATTATCTTCCAGATGCCGCGATCCACTTCCATCTCTTTTGATTCGCTAATTACTTGGAGTCCCAGGGTCATTTTGTGTTGGAGTATCGTCCTTTTTATTGTAAGCTATATTTCCTATTTTTTGAATTTCCGTAGAAAGTTCCATTATTGCTGATTTTATGGTTTCTATGTTATCACTCTCTCTTATTTTCTTTAAAGATTCTATTTTCTGTTCTATTGAAGCTTCTAATTCCGGAGTAATTATTTTCGGACTTCTCGCTCTCTCATCTCGTAATCCTTTTTCAGCGAGATAAATACTGGATTCGGCTATATTACGTTGATCTATAAGTTTCGCCTTCTCTGCATCTTCAGTCGCATGTTCCGCCGCCTCTTTTTTGAGTTTTTCAATTTCGTCCTTATTCAAACTCGTTGAGGCCTCAATTTTCACGGACTGGCTCTTGTTCGTCGCTTTATCCTTCGCGGAAACCGTGAGAATCCCGTTCGCGTCAATGTCAAAGGTCACTTCAATTTGGGGAACGCCCCGCTGCGCCGGCGGAATGCCGTCCAAAATAAATCTCGCAAGCGTCTTGTTATCCGCCATCATCGGCCGTTCGCCCTGCCCGATGTGGATTTCCACCGAGGTTTGATTGTCGGCCGCCGTGGAAAATATCTGGGTCTTAGCGGTCGGCATAGTCGTATTTTTCTGAATCATCGGAGTTGCTACGCTGCCCATTGTTTCAATGCTCAGTGTTAAAGGCGTCACATCCAAAAGTAGAATGTCTTTTACGTCACCCTGAAGAATGCCTGCCTGGATAGCGGCACCGACAGCGACCACCTCGTCCGGGTTGATGCCCTGATGCGGGTCCTTGCCGAAAAGTTTTTTGACCGCTTCTTGGATGGCCGGCATCCTTGTTTGACCTCCAACCAGAATCACTTCGTTAATATCGGAGAGCTTCAATCCCGCTCCTTTGGGCGCCGGAGCCGTCACGGCCTCCTTCACGAGATCAATTGAGCGGCTGATCATATCGCCGACGAGCGATTCTATTTTTGCCCGCGTAAGTTTCATCAGGAAATGTTTGGGGCCCGAAGAGTCGGAAGTGATGTACGGCAAATTGATTTCGCTTTCCGCCGCCGTGGAAAGTTCGTGTTTGGCGCGCTCGGCTGCCTCCTTCAAACGCTGAAGCGCGAGCGTGTCTTTAGAAAGATCTATGCCCTCCTGTTTTTTATATTCGCCAACGAGATATTCAATGATAACTTTGTCAAAATCGTCGCCGCCTAAATGGGTATCGCCGCCTGTCGCTTTCACTTCCACTGTCTGTTCTTTGGTCTCCGCGTCATATCCGATCTCAAGCACTGAAATGTCAAAAGTGCCGCCGCCGAAATCGTAGACCGCGATCTTTTCGTTCTTCATCTTGTCGGCGCCATAGGCAAAAGCAGCCGCCGTCGGTTCATTGATTATCCGGCGAACTTTGAATCCGGCGATTTCTCCCGCGTTCTTGGTCGCCTGCCTTTGGCTGTCATCAAAATAGGCCGGGACGGTAATGACAGCTTCGTCTATCGTTTCACCCAACTTGGCTTCCGCATCGGCTTTTATTTTCTGAAGAACCATCGCGGATATCTCTTCCGGCTTGTACCAACGATCGGCCATCTTTATTTCCACGCCGCCTTTGTCCGATTCTTTTATTTCGTAAGGCAGCCATTTTTTGTCGCGCTGAACCTCTGAATCGCTAAACTTCCTTCCAATGAGGCGCTTCACCGAATAAATCGTGTTTTGCGGATTTACGACGCCTTGACGCTTGGCGAGAAGCCCGACCAAACGCTCATTTGTTTTATTAATCGCAACAATAGACGGGGTGGTGCGCGCCCCTTCATTATTCTCCAAAATCTTCGGCTCGCCGCCTTCCATTACGGCAACTGCCGAGTTCGTCGTCCCTAAATCTATTCCTATAATTTTGCTCATATTTTTGCGAATTTTATCTGAGCGGAGCGAAGATATAAAATTCAGCACCCCGCATTTAACCTATTTATTTTATTGACCTTTTTATTTTTAATATTTTGTCTATTAGATTTATATTCTTCATCCGCAGAATTAATTGCGGGGTAAGGTTTGGTAATCAAGAATCCCGCGCTTCCTGCTTGGATTCTTGAACCAAGCCCTTAGATAATTTTACTCTTACCGGTCTTATGACCTTGTTATGGAGCTTATATCCTCCCGAAATCTCTTCGGCTATCGTTCCGGGCGGTTCTGCGGAATTCATCTCTTCCATCGCTTCTTCCAAACCCGGGTCAAATTTATCTCCCTGTTTTATCTTTATTTTTTCCAAGCCATTCTTTTTCAGAATATCCTCCAGTTGGCTTTTTATCAGCATCATGCCTTTTCTCGCCGGGTCGGTTTCGGATAAAACGACCAAACTCAAATCAAAACTGTCCAATACCGCTATCAAATCCGAAACAAGCAATTCATTGGAAAACTTCACGAAGTTCTCCAGGCGCGCTCCTTCTTCTTTTTTGTAATTTATCAAATCGGCCTTCGCCCGCTTCCACCCATCCAGATATTCTTGATTGTCCTTTTCCAATTTCGCGATCTTATCTTCCGGATTTTCCGGAGCACTGTTTTTTAAATCTTTTTCTTCAGCCATAAAATTTATTGTTTGTTTGTCGACTTTTTCAATGATTTCAAAAATCTTATCGGTTTCGCGTAATCCATCTGCTTCGGACCTATCGTGAACATCAGGAAATTTTCCGGTCTGCATTCAAGATAAGTTGCCATTACGGAAAGGTGGGGGCTTTTCGTGACCGGGCTTTCGCCGACGAAGACCCGCGGCCAATTATCTTCTTTTTCCCACCAAGCCCGATGTTCCATTATTCTTTCGGGAAGCATTTCAAAATCCCGGACTATTTCCACCATATCATCTTTCGTAATGTCATTCATCTGTTCCAAAAGTTCATTCAACCCGCTTCCGTAAAATTCGTTTCCATCCGGTTCAAATCCGGCGCCTAAGATTCCGAATCTTTCCGCGACATCTTTTATAAAATCCCGCCGCCCGACATTCATAAATTCTCCTATGAGCCCGCGGAACGGACTCATAGCTTTCTCCCCCCCGGATTCATCGCTGATAGAATTCTCCACTAAAAATCTGTAGGCCTTGTCGGTTGGAATCCGGCCGCCTGAAGGGTGCTTCTGAGAGAAGAAGCCGTTTTCGGCCAAGTCGGAAAGTTCCCAACGGATCATCGCCGGCTTAATGCCAAAATCATATATTTCATAGAGGCGCTCGGAGGTAATGGGCTGTTTTGTCTTCACAAAATCCCGCACCGCCGTCTCCAGAATGGCCTTACTTCTATCCGTCATGATTACCATTATATTTTAGCACTGGGGGGTGTCAAGTGCTAACTGGGTTGTTTTATCCCCGCCCATATTTCCTAAAGCACCGGGTGTCGCTTTGCTCCTGCGGCAAAGCGCACCACTACGCTCTCGGCGAAAAATCCCCGACTATCGTCGGGGAGCCTAGCTTTTTCGCCTCCGAGAGTTGCTTACGGGAACACGGGCGGGGATGTTTTTGGTTTTATTTTGTTTAAAAATACGGCATTAAAATCCACACAAAAATTAAGTTCCTTCCGGATCTCGTTATAATTTTTAGGTTTTAAGATAAAGAAGCTACAGATTATTTATCCCTATGGTTTTTCCTCTGTTAAATGTTTATATAGAAAAAAATGGAAAGGTCGACTAATTCATAAATGAAAATGCCAGAATATAAATATGTCTTAATAATTAGTATGAGTTTTTTGGTTTTAGCAATCGTTCCCGTGTTATATCCTAAAAATACAATAGAACCTCATACTCACCAAGAAAAGATCATTGTGGAATTGGCAAATCCTTTAGCCGCTCAACAAAGAACAACAGCTACTCTCGTATTTTAATTAAATAGTGATAATTTACGGGCACGTGGCTGTGCTTGTGGTGATTATGCCGGCGTTGCTGATGCCTAAAAGATAACAAGTGCCGCCGGGAGAAACGAGAATAGGGCCGTAAGTTGAGGCGCTGAAACCTATGTTCCCCGCCGCCTTTAGAAGAGTGTTTGCATTGCCGATAGTGGCGGGATCCGAGGTAAGCCCTAACTTTCCGTTTATGGTTACGTTGCTGCTGAAATATCCGTAGCGCCATTTATTGTTCGCGAGTCCGAGATCCAACGCGCCGTCCGTCGTCGGGTAAACCGAGGAATCAAACTGCGCCGCGGAAACGCGGGCAATGGCCGTCTGAAGCGAACGGGTAACGGCGGCCGCCGGAGTCGGTGAATTATAGGTGGCCGTAAGGCCCAGCTGGACGACCGCGATGCCGCCGTTGTTTTCGTATTTTGTCACCGAAAAATTGCCCACGTTCACGCTGGAATTGGTAAGCGCCGCCGGCGTGCTTGAAGGTATTACCGTTCCCTCGCTCAAATAAACCATCGTGCCGCTCGCGTAAATCACGACCGGGTCCAAGGTAGATGAAGCCATTCTTAAAGTAAGGGTGGAGGTCGCGACGCCGTTAGCCATATCCACCAAACTGGATTGCTGAACCAACTGCTGGATTGTGTTTGCGACAAAGCTTATTTGCTGATTCACTTCGTTAACGGAATTCTGGCGCGTCTGAATGCGGGTGATGGACAAGAGAATCGCGGTCAAAAAAATCGCGCTTACGGCGAAAATCGCCATATAAACCAGAAGTTCAACGAGCGAATATCCTTTTTTATTCTTAAAACTCATAAATGCTTATTCCTTCTTTATAGTATAATAACATAATATGAAGGATAAAATAATTTCTTTTTTGCCGGTCGCGGCGCTGGCCTTAATAATCGCCGCAAGCGGAGTGTTGATGTTCAACGTGTCGCGCCAGGAACCGGCGATAATGGACGAGCTCGCGCATATTCCCGCCGGCTACTCCTACGCAAAATACCTGGATTACCGCCTGAATCCGGAGCACCCGCCGCTTTTAAAGGCGCTCTCCGGACTGCCCCTGACTTTCCTTAATCTTAACTTCCCGCTCAATAACGAGAATTGGACGACCAAACTGAACGCCCAGTGGGACATGGGTTCGCTCTTCTTATATCATTCCGGAAATAATGCGGACCAAATCGTGGAGACCGCGAGAATCTTCCCGATTATTCTCACGCTCCTAACTATTCTTCTTATTTATTTCTGGTCGCGTGAGTTTCTGGGAAGGTGGTGGGCGCTTCT
>Ga0187886_1002416_pt1 | contig 15059 bp, 13 predicted proteins | sample June2016WEW_20_1_FD_133001 | JGI IMG/M metagenome (GOLD analysis project Ga0187886, IMG submission 133001) | Peatland microbial communities from SPRUCE experiment site at the Marcell Experimental Forest, Minnesota, USA - June2016WEW_20_150 | ecosystem: Environmental > Terrestrial > Soil >... | reverse complement strand
CGCGCTTATCTGGCAGGGTGAAGCCGAAGACGCCGTCCGCAAATACACCTATGAGCAAATGCACAAGGAGGTCTGCAAATTCGCTAACGTCCTCAAATCCAAAGGCGTCAAAAAAGGCGACCGCGTCGCGATTTACCTGCCTATGGTGCCCGAGCTGGCAATCGTAATGCTCGCCTGCACGCGTATCGGCGCGATTCACTCAATCGTTTTCGGCGGCTTCAGCGCCGATTCCCTCAAGGATCGCATTAACGACTCGCTCTGCCGCCTGCTGGTAACCAGCAACGTCTCGATGCGTGCCGGCAAACATATCAAGCTAAAAGACATCGCCGACGCAGCCCTCGAAAAGACGCCAAGTATTGAAAAAGCCATAGTCGTGAAGGTTGCCGAAGAGCCCTGCAATATGAAGGCAGGACGAGACACCTGGTATTCCGATGAAATGGCAAAAGCATCCGACAAATGTGAACCCGAAAAAATGAACGCCGAAGACCCCCTTTTTATACTTTACACTTCCGGCTCAACAGGCAAACCAAAAGGCGTCGTTCACACAACCGCCGGCTACCTGCTCCACTGTGCCTTTAGCCACAGGGTGATTTTCGACGTCCACGACAACGACGTTTTCTGGTGCACCGCCGACATCGGCTGGGTTACAGGCCACAGTTATATCGTTTACGGCCCCCTGGCAAACGGGGCAACATCCTTGATGTTCGAAGGCGTGCCCACCTACCCCGACGCCGGCCGCTTCTGGCACGTCTGCGACAAATTCGGCGTAACCGTTTTCTACACCGCCCCTACCGCCATTCGCGCACTGATGCGCTACGGCGAGGAATGGCCCGCCAAATACAAGCTCAACACCCTCCGCGTCCTCGGCTCCGTCGGCGAACCCATCAACCCCGAGGCCTGGATTTGGTATTACGAAAAAATCGGCCACAGCAAATGTCCCATAGTCGATACCTGGTGGCAGACGGAGACGGGCGGGATACTGATAACGCCGCTGCCGGGTGCGCATACGATTAAGCCGGGAAGTGCGTGTCGGCCGTTTTTCGGGGTTGACCCTGTGATTTTACGCGACGACGGCACCGAATGCTCAGTCAATGAGGGGGGCAAACTGTGCATACGCAGGCCCTGGCCGGGAATGATGAGAACGATGTGGGGCGACCACGACAGGTTCATCGATACGTATTTTCTGATGTTCGCGGATATGTATTTCACGGGCGACGGCTGCCGGAAAGACCCCGACGGCGATTACTGGCTTATGGGCAGAATTGACGACGTCGTCAACGTATCGGGGCACCGAATCGGCACCGCGGAAGTCGAAAGCGCGCTTGTCAGCCACGAGAAGGTGGCCGAGGCCGCAGTTACGCCTGTGCCGCACGATATTAAAGGTCAGGGGTTATACGCCTTTGTTACGCTTAAAGACGGTATCGCGGAAAGCGAGGAGCTTAAAAAAGAGCTGCTCAATCACGTTCGCAAGGAAATCGGCCCCATTGCGGTGCCAGAGGCGATACAATTTGCACCGGCACTACCCAAGACGCGTTCGGGCAAGATTATGCGCAGGATTCTGCGTAAAATCGCCGAAGGCGACGTATCGAACCTCGGCGATATAACGACTCTTGCCGACCCGCATGTTGTCGAGTCGCTGGTAAAAGGAAGGGGCAAGTAATTGCCGATTGTCGATTTCCGAATGTCGATTTGAGATTATGAAAGCCCTGTGAAACCGCGGGGCTTTTTTATTGGTGTGTGTTCAGCGAACTCTTGTTTTCGCTGGCTTTGGAGGGTAAAATGAGCGGTAACATCAGGAGAAATACAATTGCGTCAATTGGTCATTGAAAATCCGATTTTTAATTCGGCTTCTACGGAACCGAATAAACACTGGAAATTTGGCAAGCAGGAGATAACAAACGAAGTATTAGACAAAGAAAGCACATGACACCCCAAGAAGTCAAAGAAAACGGACAGAGGCTTTTCAAAGATGGCCAATACGCAGATGCGATTCCTCTGTTGAAATCGGCGGCAGAGGTTTTTCCAAACGATGAATCGCTTTGGCAGGAACTTGTGCTGGCAGCTCATTATGGAGGGCAGTATGAGCAAGCTGTTGAATTCGCGAAGCAAGGAATCTTTAAACACCCCGGTTCGGGCTGGTTGTGGCGGCAGTTAGGAAGCGAACTGACCGCGGCTGACCGATTGGACGAGGCCGAAAAGGCGTTTAACAATGCACGGAGCATCCTTAGCCCTACCGACGAATGGCTGTGGCGCTATATCGCGGCTTTGCACCGGAAGCGGAAGAATCTCGAAAAGGAAATTGAGGCGCTAGAAAATCTTAGTGAACTTGACAATGCGACTTGGACAGACTTGAATGAACTCGGCATCGCTTACTACAACCATAAGAACTTTGCGAAGGCTGTGAAGTATTACAAACTCTCGGCAGCCATCAAATTAGACGCTGCACCTTTGTTCAATATGGGGCTGGTATTCAACGACCCAGAGGTTTCTCAGGATTCGGATGCGGCGGATGCTTATCGTCGCGTTCTGGCGCTCAACCCAGACCACGCTAACGCCAAGAAAATGTTTGACACTATCAAGCAGAAACTTGTTCCGCTTGCTGAGCGTGCAGTCGCGGCGGCGACAGGGCTGGTTCAATCGGACGGCCTGTTTCAATTCTACGTCAACCCATTTGAAGTTCTCCAGTATTCGGCTTTTGAGTCTGTGGAAGAATTGGACATGAAAGTCATTCAGAAAGCAAAAAAGCTGCTGCTGGCAGAAATAGAACTGAATGATGGCAAGGTGGGTTGGCTGAATGACTACCCGCTCGACAAGTCGCGTGCTCTTGCGATGGTGGATGAACTCGATAATACGGATCAGAGGCGCTACCACTGGGCTGTTTTCCTGAACAAACGTCTACTGGACTTTATGAGCCGTGGCGACCTTCGACACTTTCTTTATTCGGATTACTATTTTCCTTACGAGACGTTGGATCTGCTGGACAAGGAACCAAAGTTCCGTGCGTTCCTGAGCAAACCGTTTGCAAGACAATATAATTTTGTGCTGACCCATGCCATTGAGAGGCGATTATTGCCGGTCATCGAGGTGTTATTTGATGGTCGTCGTTGGGTTGAGCCGGGGGATGAAGATATTTGCTTTGAAGGAACGCTTAAACGCGTTCAGGTATTAGTTGAGCAGATGGAAGACATGGAACACCAATCCACAGAAACAAAGATCACAGCAGCAAAGATTGAGGATTTTCTATCACGTCAATCAGTCCCGGAAATATTCAACTTGTTACCAACGGCTTTTCGTGGAGAACAGAACCGAATCGTTGCTGCAATGCGTCAAGTAGCGGTTGCTTGCCACAACGAGCATGACGATTCCGAAGAATCTGCGAAAATTCTGAAACTGTGTAAAAAGTTTCAATTCAAGAGTGTGGATTTGAACAAACTGCTTGAGGATGACGCGAAAGCAATAGAAGCTATTCTTAAAGAGAAGGAAAAGCAGAAGGTGTTTGCCAATTTGAAGCCTATCAAGGCGGCTCCTTCGCTAAATACTACGAATGGCATCGGATTTCAACTCTATGGCCATGCCGATTATGACATTGCGACAGATTCATATATAGCTACATATTATTTTGTATTTCTTGGCATTCCCATCTTTCCAGTACGAAGGTACCGAGTCTGCTCACTTACTGGCGGATATAGATTCTTTGGCAGTCTGCCCATGTCTGTGGCTAATAAATGGCATCTTTTCATCTCTCTGGTTTTGCTCGCATGTCTAATCATCTATATTGTGGTAAATAATGAATCGGGCGGAGGTTCATATACGCCATCATCTGCCTATAAACCTTCTACATACAGCAATCCTTCTTCTCCAAGTACATCCACTTCGGAATTCCAAAAGAGTTATCGTGTCCCCAGCTACATAAAGGCAGAACTGGACAGGGACAGTCAAGTAATCGACCGCGAGAAAGCAAAAGCAGAGCAGATGGCAAGCCAACTTGATAATCTTGGACGAGAGATTGAGCAGAAGCAGTCGTATCTAAATAAGGAAAGCCAGTTAGATGTAGACGAGTACAATAGCAAGGTTGATACCTACAACAGTCTGCTGGAGAGAGTTCGAGCGCAGAATCGTTTGGTAAATCAACTTGTCGAAAGTTATAATAATAAATTACGCCAATATGGCAGATAGTGAGGTAACTGAATTGTCAAAAACTATGAGTCAAGTCCCGAAGAGCATCCTTACCATTCTGAACCAGCTTTACGAGTTGGAGCAGAAAATTAAGAAGTATGGTGATCCCTCCAACTTCAGCCGTAACGTTAGCAAAATGAAAGATGCTCTTGCCGAGGAAGGGTTTCCGGTTTTGGATGCTAGCACAGGCCAACATCGTATCGGTCTGGCCTATGAAGACCCGATGGGCCAGTCAGTTAATGAGACCCGGACGGACTTGGAATTCCAGATTTCCGGTGAAGGCACGGAGAACTTAGTTGTCGTGGAAGTCATCAAGCCCATCATCCGCGTCATTCTTTCGGATAGCACAGGCAAATTTTCTCAGGTCGCCCAAAAAGGTATCGTCATCGTCGAATCACGAAAGGAACTATAAAATTATGAACGAAATGATTAACTTCGGCATCGACTTGGGTACCACGAATTCGCTGGTGGCTAAGTTTAACAAAGGCACTGTGGAAGTATTTAAGAATCCGAACGGGTTTAAAGAAACACTTCCGTCAGTGGTTGGTTTCCGAAACGACAGGATTATGGTTGGCGACAAAGCGAGAGACTACGCCGAGAAAGACCCTAAAAATGTCAAGAGCCAATTCAAACGGAAGATGGGCACGACGGAGAGCTTCAAAATCGAGTCGCTCGGCCTATCGAAAACACCGATCGAACTTTCGGCTTTTGTGCTTAAGGAGCTTAAAAGATTCATCCACACAGGTGAAATACCGGAGTCCATGGTTATCACGATTCCCGCATCATTCGATATGGTGCAATCCAATGCCACAAAAGAGGCTGGTTATGCAGCCGGCTTCAAGCAAGTCGTGCTACTCCAAGAGCCAATTGCTGCCAGCCTCGCCTACGCGAACAAGGAAAAGAACGTGAACCTCAAGAACAGCCAGTGGATTGTTTACGACCTCGGAGGCGGAACATTCGATGTGGCACTTGTGAAAATTGTCGAGGGCGAACTCAAGATTATGGACCACGAAGGCAACAACTACCTCGGCGGCGCTGATTTTGATGCACTCATTGTCAAGAAGCTTATCGTGCCGAGGTTAGAGAAACGAGGAAAATTTACCGACCTGCTGGCTCAGATGACAAGCGAATCAGGACGTTTTAACCGGCTTTGGTATATCCTACTTCATAAAGCCGAAGCAGCGAAAATAGAGTTGTCCGCTTCCAGTTCGGCGGATATAGATTTCAGTGTTGAAGACGAGGACGGGAAAGCTATTGACAATGACATCACGATCACTCGCTCCGAATTCGAGGCAATTATCAAGGACGCCATTGATAACACGGCGGAAATGCTGAAAAAGATTTTGACGCGAAACTCGCTGAGACCACAGGACCTCAAATTCGTGCTGATGGTGGGTGGCGCCACTTACACGCCGTTCGTTCGGAAGCGTATTGAGGAGTTGCTCGGAATCCCAGTGAACACGGGAATTGACCCGACGAATGCTATTGCCATCGGTGCTGCCTACTTTGCGGCAACGAAGGAAATCAATCTTGGCGAAAAATCGGCAGAGAAGACGGTCAAGCCCGGCGTGCTAAAAGTCAAGGCCTCTTACAACCGTGCCTCACAAGAACGTGAGGAAATGTTTGCGGCAAAGGTAAATGGCGATATGAATGGTCTGTTCTATCGTATAACGAGAGAAGATGGCGGTTATGATAGCGGGCTAAAAAAACTCTCGCCCCGAATCACAGAAGACCTGCCACTCCAGGAAGAAGCTTACAATCTGTTTGCGTTCAAGATTTACGACAGTCACAACAATCCTGTCCCTGTTGATTTTGACTCCATTCAGATTGCACAGGGCAAATACGGCGTCGCCGGGCAGATGCTACCAGAAGACTTGAGCTTGGTAAAAGACGACCTGAAGACCGGTGGTACAAAACTTGATCGTATTTTTGCTAAGAACTCTGTCCTTCCCGCCAAGACCAAGATGAGCGTGGAATTGAATAAAACGATTACTCACGGTTCGAGCGATGAGGTGATCCGAATTATCGTAGTCGAAGGACCTTCAGAAAACCATCCCTCTGCTAACAAAAAACAGGGCGAACTAATTATCACCGGCAAGCATATCAAGCGGGATTTATTTAGGGGTACAGAAATCGACCTAACATTTGAATTATCTGAATCTCGCGACCTGACTGTAACAGCTTATATTAATCCCTCTGGGCCTGAATTCACGCAAATTTTCAACTCAAAATATCGCGACGTGAATGTAGAGGAACTTGCGCAAGAAGTCCAAATGCTTGAAGCTCGATTGGGTGAAGAGAAATCGGAAGCGCTAACGAACGAAAACTACGAGGTTGTTGAAAAATTAGAGAAGTTAAGCGGAACAGTCCAAGAGCTTCGTAGTGAATCCATGTTACTAAGCCTGACCCCGGATGACGTTACGGATGACCGCTACAAACTCGATGACCGCAAGCGAAAAGTAGCTCAAGAAATTAGCCAACTTACCTCTGGCAAACGGATAGAACATCTGCGAGCTGATTACCAGACCGTCAAGGACAAGACAACGACCCTCGTCAACGAAAGTGGCAACGACCATGAGCGACGACAACTCCATGAAATCGTCGTCCGCGAACACACGTTTCTGAATTCCACGAATCCGCAAAAGCTCGAAGCAGAGATTAACCAACTTCATCGCATCTCATTTCAGATTCTTCGCCGCACGCCGGAGTTCCTTGTCGCTTGGTTCCAACAATTGATCGAAAGACGAGAAACGTTCAACGACCAACTACAGGCAAAAAACCTCATAGAGGCCGGCAAGAAGCACATCGCGGACGAAAATTACGACAAATTGTTGGAGGTCAACGTACGGTTGCACAGCCTTCTTCCGCAACAGGAACAGGACTCGAAGGAAATGCGGTATTTCACAGGAATCAGCTAATAAGAATAGCAAACCAGCGGAGATATAAAGAATATATGCCGACGGTCAAAATCGCAATAATGGAAAGGAGAACCCCGCAATCCCCGACCACGACAGCCGAGAAAAGAGGTTTTGACAAACTGGAGAAGAATGGGTATATAAATGAAAAGTAAAAAGTAAATAGATAATTTGTCAGTTAATCGAAAGGAAACGCTATGGAAACAGGGAATGTAATTGAGGTAAAAGACAAAACGTCGAACCCGGCGCCGCTGGGACTTTTGGGGTTCGGGATGACAACGGTCCTTTTGAACCTGCACAACGCTGGACTGTTCGGGCTGGGCAGTATGATTCTGGCGATGGGAATTTTTTACGGCGGATTTGCCCAGATTATCGCCGGAATTATGGAGTGGAAAAAAGGCAACACATTCGGAACCACCGCCTTCACATCGTATGGCCTGTTCTGGCTCACGCTGGTCTGGCTGATAGTCGCGCCCAAATTAGGCATAGCGGACGCCACGACAAAAGACGCGATGGCCGCGTATTTTATTATATGGGGCCTGTTCACGTTTGTAATGTTCATCGGCACTTTGAAACTCAACAAGGCATTACAGGTAGTGTTCCTGTCGCTGGCAATCCTGTTCTGGCTGCTCGCTGCCAGGGACCTTTCCGGCAACGCCACGATAGGCCTCATAGCCGGCTACGAGGGCATCTTCTGCGGCTTTTCCGCCATATACGCCGGCCTCGCCCAGGTCCTCAATGAATGCTACGGCAGGACGGTTTGGCCTTTGGGGCCGGTGAAAAAATAAGAGCAGCGGACAGCGTATAGCGGGTAGCGGATAGCAGAAAAGGCAAAAGTAGTTAGAAAAGTATGGTTAAAAGAATCGAATCGGCCTGGTAACCAAAAATTACCGGGCCGATTTTTTTATATTTAAGTGTATAATAATTAAATGTCGGACTATTGGCGAAGAAAATACGAAGAAGAATTTTCAAAGTTTGCAGATGCCTGCGGGGCGAGGGCTTTCGGACTCGGCAGGCACGCTTTGGCGCTCTTGCTTAAGGCGCTCGACGTTCAGCCCGGCGACAAAGTAGGCGTTTGCGCTTTTACGTGTTTAGCTGTGGTGGAGGCCGTTAAGGTCTGCGGGGCTGTCCCCATATATCTGGATATCGATGAGCACCTCTGCATCGACCCGCAGGAAATCCTCATACAGGACGCCGGCTCACTCAAGGCGGTGATTTTACAGCATACCTTCGGCAACCCCGGCAGATTCGATGAATTATTGGCGGCGTGCAAAAAAATCGGCGCAAAAATTATCGAAGATTGCGCACATTCGCTGCACAGCACCTGGAATGGAAAGAAGTTAGGCACGTTCGGCGTCGGGGCCGTAAATCAGGGCGGAATGTTGACCATCAATTCAAGCAAATTACTCGAAAAAGTTGACCGACAGATTAAACTGTTCTCCCTACCTACATCGACAAAATCGGAATTTATCCCCGCTTGGCTTCGATTGATTTATCACCCATTCAGTCAGTCGCATTTAGATTGTTTCCTCGGATATAACTACTCCCGGCTTCGCGGCTTGTTAAAGTCCAGGGGGACATCTTTTCTCAAAAGCGATTGGCCCCCCCTTCTTGGTTTTCCTCGATTATCAGGAGAAATGAAGGCAAAAGAGGGCTTGAAAAAATTAGAAAACTGGCGCAAACTACAACAGACCCGGCTTGAAAATACCGCAATGATAGAAGATTATTTCAATAACGCCGGCCTTACACTTTGTCCCAGACAGCCGAAGGCAAATATGACATTGATGAGATACCCTTTGCGGGTATATAAGAAGTGGGAAAAAGTCCATAGGGCAGGCATTCGGGGCCTCGATATCGCCGGCTGGTATAATAGCCCCATCCACCCCCTTACCGGAAATGATCTTGCCAAAGTCAATTATCAGGAAGGTTCCTGCCCGCTAAGCGAAGGCACGATTGAACGATTAGTGCATCTGCCGACGGATTCTTCACTTAACAGAAATAAACTCGAAGCAATGATTAAAATAATTCAAAAATAAAAAATTAAAATACATCGTGCCGATACGGCGCAAAACTTTGGTATCGCTGCGCGATGATTTTTTGGTTACCAGCCGGAGGCGACACAGGTTATGCGGCCGGGATTTCCCTTAATTGACGTTATTTCACACCACCATAAGGCGTAGCCGTTGGTTTCCAGAGTAATGCGGGCGATTCCGTTATCTGCCTGCTTGGCATCTGTGAATACAACGGCAGTAGGCCATTTCACAGCGCTGTTTGAAAGGCCCGAAACCCATTTGTGTGACTCGTCTTCTGACAGATTGCCTCCGTTGAAAAGATTCCCGTTGTGGGTATCGGTCGGCGTTCCCGACAGCTCTAATTCTCCGCATTTTGCAGAACCTGCGCATACGATAACAGCAGAACTATATTTTCTGGCAGCAAATATTCTGTAATTAAATTCGACCTGGTTGGGGTCGATGTATTGCTTATCCGCGGTATTGCCGTCAACATAAAAAGCAAATTCGAGCCGGTTGCAGGTTTCATCAATAACCGCAAATGACCCGCTTGGCGGCCTAATGTGTTCCCAGAACCGGGTTTTTTCATCGAGAGACACATCATTGGCGCTTGCGGCATTGACAAGATAATATGGCCTTACCTTTGTTCCCTCTATTACGCTTCCTATCGGGTTTCTTCCTGACGGCGGCTCTGCAAAAACAGGAGATGCAAGAACCAGCACTAAAACAAGTATCTTTTTCATATTCGCACCTCAAAACAAACGGGCCAGTTACTGATTTTAATCTGTTTGTGTTTTCTGAAAGTCAAGACGTTTGAACCAGCTATGATATTTCATCGCTGCCTTATCCGCCCTCGAAGAGGCCTCGGCGGGCAGGTAAAACACACAGAAGCAACATACCGTCAGAGGCGGGAAAACGTTCGGAGTTTATGGTTCCGACACCGCGGCATTTCAGTCATTTGTTATTATCTTTTTTCGGACACGATTCCATCCACAAAACTCTTTCGCCGAAAAGGAGGCAGCGTAGGCCGGAGATGGACACCAACATTGTGAAACAATGCCAGCCGACGAAAAAACCCGTTCCGACAAAAATATATCTAAGGCGGGATACATCTGTTTTTGTGCCATGGTCGACAAGAACATATTCCGGAAGTTTCTCAAACACAGGATAGCTGCCAACTCCATCCAGTCGGGCCGAAGCAAACAGGACAATGATTCCAAGAACAGCCAGAAGACCAACCGCCTTAGTGATATAACCAGCCGTCGGCCTAAACAGAAGGAGGAATTCAAAACGCTCAGACAAGGGTTGAAAGCTCCCAGGAGAACCCCTGGTAAAATTTCTGCTTATCAGGATAATCGAAAAAATACCTATAACAAAACCCAGCACACCGATTAAAACTCCGTTGTGCGGCCCGAACAGCGAACACCACAGACTGTATCCAATGCCCACTATGTTCAGTGAGAGTATAACCGCGCCCGAGAGGACCCTCAAATCCGACCTGGGCGGTTTAGTCATTCCGGTGGTATTCGGGTTCATATTATTCATTTTCTCTACCCCGAGTTAGTTCTGTTTATTTTAATCTTTGCCAATCTCCGTTACAATCTCCAATCCTGTGGGAAAATATGATATAATTATTTTTTCCCGGAAAATTTGGACGTTCCCTTCGACCCTGCTCAGGACACATGAGCTTCTTCAGGGAAGTTTAATCTCGCGAAAACCGTATGATATTTTTTTGCGGCCTCATCGTATGCCTTTGCGGCGTCGATTTCGTTATCGAAGTAGCCGAGATAGAAGGTTTTTTTGTTATGTTTAATTTTGGCTCTCCATTTGCCTGAGTAGCCGGCAAAATAGACGCCCATATACTTAGACGATGTATTTTTTCGTTTCTTTTTGTTACAGCAATTTTGAGCGCGAGTGGCGAGGCGCAAGTTTGCCATTCTGTTATCGAGGCCCGCGCCACTGGAGTGGTCAACAAGCATGCCCACAGGAGAACCCATAATAAGTCGGTGCAGAGCGATAATTTCTGGGCCGACGCCTGTATTATTAAATTTAACGGCGTAAAAGACGCCGCTGTGGCTTTGTCTTGCGCACCAATCCAAAGAATTGAAACGATAATAATCGGGCGGGTCAACGATTGTGTATTTGCCGTCAGTCAGGGGAATCCTGCGGAATGGATAGCCGTATTTGCGTTTGCGGTATTCCAGGACTGGCCAGGCACAAATGCGGTCGAGCCAATCCGGGATTTTGAACCTGATTTTCACCATTGCCATAACTCTCTCCTCGTAGCTTTGCGAAGATCCCGAGGGTGAGCTTCTTTGAACTCACAGACCAGGGACCCAGCCTCTCGCTTCTTCACTTTCCTCAACTAAAAACTAACCACTAGCAACTAACGACTACAGAGGGAACTGACACATCAGTTCCCTCTGTATATGGCGCGAACTTGCGCGCTTTTGTCGAAAAAAACAGTTTTTGGAGGTCGTCGAAATACACTTAAGTCCTTATGCCATAAGGAATAAAAATATTTTTCAGAATTCTTGAAAATCCAAAAAAGCGCTTGCGCGCTTTTGACCAACAACTGTATTAAATCCCGGCACGCCGGGGTATTAGTCCAGAATTAAACCCTTGTCCCGCCTGCACTTACGGCAAAAAAGAGCGGCTCTTCAATCCCAAAATGCCCCTCCAAAATCGCTCATTTTTCTTATGAATTTAGATTTATAACCGCCTGATATAACTGAAGTTACAGTATTTTTGCAATTTCGATTTCTGTCATTGCGAGGCCATAGGCCGAAGCAATCTCTTTTCAATTCTACATTCTAAATTCTCAATTCTAAATTTTCTTTGAACGCTGTCCGCTGTCCGCTGAACGCTACCAACAATGATATTGACGTAAAAATGCAGTTTTGAATGTTTGACCCGCCGAAGGCGGATTTCGTTTGTATTCAGACAGGATTTGGAAGGGAGAAAATACTCGATATGCAAAGGATGGGAGGGATGGTTCCTGTGCCTTCTTTATTAACAACCTCTGATTACACAAATTTCTTAGCGCCTTGGGGGCTTCGTGGCAAAAACTCCATTTTTAAGCTAAAAAGCGAGGCCGCCCAAAATTTACATATGAAACAATAAAATTATCATTCAACGGAATATATCATTAAAATCTAAGAGTAAACATAGCATGCCGTAATATAGGCATTTAAAGGGTTGCCAGATAGCTTTAGGGCATGGGGGTTGGTTCCGGTGCCTTCTTTATTAACAACCTCTGATTACATAAATTTCATAATGCCTGGAAGGATACGCGGGAAAAACCCCATTTTTGGGCCAAAAAACAAGGCCGTCGCAAATTTATATATGAAACAATAATATTATCATTCAACAGAATGTATCATTAAAATTTATGACCATAAGTGCGTTATTACGCTAAAAACAGCATAAAATAACTATCCATAATTTAATGCAGTGTTGCCATAGAATAATTAACGCTCATAGAGCTAAATGATGTAAATGAAAAATATTTGAAATAATATGTGAAAATATACTTGACTACGATTTGGCATTATCTTATACATGAGCTATCTATAAAAAATAAACATGATTAAATTTAATATTTGGAGAAAGACGTATGACAACACGAACAGTTGAAATTGTTGCTCAAATAAAGAAATTGGTCGATGAATTGGCCGCTCTATCTCATAAACACGCTCTCCCTACAGAACATAACGGGAATCTTCAAAAGCCCGACAGTAAGAAGGGTGCAGCGGGTGCTATATCAATGCTTATTGAAGAGGGTTTCTTTAATTCGCCGAAAAATCTTAAAACAATTTTAGAGAAACTTAAAGAAATAGGGCGTTACTACCCCACGGGACTCGTAAGCATGAACTTACTTAATCTAACCAGAAGACGTATAATGAACCGTATTAAAGAAGGCGATAATAAAGGCTGGAAATATGTTACAAGGAAATAACAAATGGCAAAGGAAAATATGGCACAAATTGTAAAAAGGATCGAATGCCTAGAGAGTGCTGTCTTTGGCAAAGGGCGAATTGACAAAAAAGAAATAATTGCAATAACCCCAAGCACTAAGATAAATTATTCTCTTAATGAGAGGGCATTTGTTAAAAGATACGTGTCCAAGAAAAGTGGCCCAGATAAATTCGCCTTAATGGTTGCTTATCTGGCAAAAGGAAAAGTGGGAGAAGCCGTTTTACTTGACACCATTCAGAAACATTGGAATAAAATGAAAAGTATGCTTGGCGAATTCAATAGATTCTATCCAACTCAAGCAAAAACCAATAACTATGTCGATACTGCAGGACGAGGAAAATACAAATTAACTGACGAATGGGAGCAAGCCCTGTGAAAAAAGAAACTCAATTAGAGAATATACTTAGTAAGATATTTGACCCTGGTCGAGTATCCAGTATTCTTCGGCATTTTGGGGATTGCGTGCAAAATTTCCAAGAAGGCAACTGGGAAACGTCTCTCACCAAAGCGGGTAAATTCGTAGAAGCAATAGTAAAAATGGTATGGACTTTAGATGGTAAACCTTTGCCATCGCCAAGAGAATTTAAAGTTAGCCGATATATTCAAAAAATAACAGACGAAACAGACAAAACAAAGGTACCCGATGGAATCCGCCTTCAGATACCTCGCGGTTGTACTTTTCTTTATGACATAACATCAAATCGCGGTGCACGTCACGACTCAGATGAAGTCAATCCAAATGAGATGGATGCTACTCTTGCAATGACGGCTTGCTCGTGGATTTTGGCTGAGCTTATTCGGTTCGCCGCCAAAGGTAATATTAGCCCAGAACAAGCCAAATCGCTTGTCGATTCAATTACCCGACGACGATATCCTATCTTTGAAGAAATCGATGGCCGAATATATGTGCACCACAGTAAATATCAAAACCCACTTGAGTGCGCCATACTTATCCTTCACAAGTTAGGTTCTCGACGAGTTGATGAAGATACGCTTTTTGACTTATTAAAACGGCATGGTTTTAAACGACAAGGATTCAGGTGGGATAAATTGGTCCCATACATCGATGAAAATAGTGATGGTAAGATTTTATTACGAGCCACTGGACGTCAAGAGGCCGAAGAGATTTTGAATAGGAGAAAATTATGACAAGCGCAAAGCTCGCTTTTCCAAATGGAACTATCATCACTATTGATGGTACGGTTGAAGATATTCAGAAACTCGTAGAATTATACGGCAATTTTTCTTCGCCATCTGGCACTTCAAGTAAAAGTCATAAGAGTCACAATCACCCAAAACCTTCTCAATCTCTTAGCCAAAAAGATCACATAACAGAGATTGTGAATAAGATTAAGGATTGCGAAGAATCTGACGTCATCGAAAAATATATCATCGATAAAACAAGTGAAGTTAATAGAGTATTACTTCCATTATATATCATTCACGAATACATGGAAAACACAATCGCCCTTCAGTCTGGTGAGATTAGTAAAATTACAAAAGAGTTAGGTATTCCTATATCACAACCGAATGTATCTCGTTCTCTTTCAGGCTCCGCATCAAGATTTGTTATGGGAGACCGTACTAGAAAGGCAAGTCATGTTGTAAAATACAAATTAAATCGTCGCGGTTTAAAATACATGAAGGAGATAATAAAAGGCAAACAGGCGGCGGAACAATAACGGTCATTAGGTCATTTTCCTATTTTTGCCAACTCTTCGCTTCGCAATAAAATCCGCAATCTGTAATCCGAAATCATACACGAAGCAAAACGCAGGGCCCGTTTCGGAAATGCCCTAATCCTCCTGCACGGTCTGTCAATTATTTATCCGCCCCGCCTCCGGCGGTTTCCTTATGAATATTTAGATAATATGAAGGTCATCCCTTCAACGGTTATGATTTGTGCGAATTGTAACAAACAAATCTAACCTAATTGAAAGGAATGACCTATGACAACAGTATCAAACAAACAGAAATGGTT
>Ga0187886_1002413_pt1 | contig 15069 bp, 13 predicted proteins | sample June2016WEW_20_1_FD_133001 | JGI IMG/M metagenome (GOLD analysis project Ga0187886, IMG submission 133001) | Peatland microbial communities from SPRUCE experiment site at the Marcell Experimental Forest, Minnesota, USA - June2016WEW_20_150 | ecosystem: Environmental > Terrestrial > Soil >... | reverse complement strand
CATTGGCGGAGAGGGAGGGATTCGAACCCTCGGTGGCCAAAAAGGCCACAACGGTTTTCGAGACCGTCCCATTCAACCACTCTGGCACCTCTCCGGGCGAAAAATTATATCATGCGATGAATGCGTTTCTCTCTGCCCGCGGCAGACAGTATCATCCATCGACTCCGTCACGACTGGCGTCCTCCAAGTGCATCCAATGGAGAACGCGATGCACCGCCGGCGCAAGCAAGATCCCGGCGATGCCAAGGAATACCATCCCGGAAAAGAGCGCGCAGAACGAAGCGAACAGCTTGCCCGCGTCGGTCCGGATTGTATCCACGGGACCCATCCCGCCCAGGATCATTGAGGCGTTTAGCAGCGAGTCGAGGAGGGGAAGTCCTTCCGTCAAATGGTAACCGAGTACCCCGATTCCCAATGCGACGACGGTGATAGCCAGTGCCACCAGCCCGTGGATCAACATTCGCCGGATAAAACGGTTTACAGGCAGGAGCGGTTCGTTACGGCGTTCGTACATGGAGAAGGACGCCTTGAAATATGATCATCCCCGCCCTTTCCGTCCAATAGCTCCCAATCCTTGAAGCCGAGATGATCGCTTTTATTACGATGCAGCTGATTAATTAACTTCCATCGCCGTCGGCGCGTGTATCGGCCCCGAATATCCGGTTTTCACCGGGGTGGACAGGTTTCCGCAAGGGTCGACGGTGCCATGGGAGAGAACCGTGGCATCGATCGTTTTTGGATCAAGGGGAAAATTGCGCTTTCCCGCCCGCGACTCCGTGCGCCGTCCCCGGCAAAGGCCGCACTCCAGCAGGAGCCGCCGGCCGATGACCGCCAGAATATATTGCGGACCGGTTGCCGTGAGGGCCGCACCGTGGAAGAAAATGCTGCCACGGCTTTTCTCAATGGATTGAAGAATTCAACGCCGCAAGGATTTCCGACCCGTACGCATTCAGACGAAATGCGCCCACTCCGGGAATTTCAGAGAGCGCGGCGATGGATGGCGGCGCGTGTCTGGCGATTCGAAACATCGCGTCCCGGCACAGGATGACGTCGGATTCCACTCCGCGCGCTTCCGCGCGCAGTTTGCGCCATTTGCGAAGCGCTTCCAGGCGGGCTTGGGAACTCTCATCCATTCCTCCGTTGCGGTTGGGAATAGGAGGAGGCCGTCCCTTGCCGCGTTCGACCACCTGCAAGATGGCTTTTCCATATTGTCGGACTGTCCGGTTGCCCAGACCGGTCCGGGCCAGGTCGTCGAGGGAACCGGGGGCCTCCCGCGCCAGTTTGTTCATGGCCTCCACCGGGAGGATGTGGAAGGGGGGGCGATCGATCCGCTGCGCCTCATTCTCCCGCCACTCGAACAGCGATTGGAGAACGGCCCGTTGCGGGGGGGTCAATTCCTGCACGCCGCGCAGCCTCCAGAAGGGATCGGATTCGGGCTCTTCGGATTCCAACTCGGGAATTTTCTCCAGCCGCTCAAACTCATCGCCCAGCTCCTCGCGATATCCGGCTGCGTAGGCCCGCTCGGCCAAGCGGTCGCGCAGCAGGAGCAGGTAGTGCGTGTCGTAGCGCGCATATTCGATCTGGCGGTCGGAAAGCGGCCGCTTGCCCCAGTTCGCGCGTTGCATGGTTTTATCGAGCTCCACACCGAATTCTGCAACGAGCAGCGCATTCAACCCGTATTCTTTCACGCCCAGCGAACGCGCGGCGGCGTGTGTGTCGAACAGGCCCCGGACGCGGAATCCGAAATCACGCCGAAGGCAGAGCAGGTCGTATTCCGCGGCATGGAAAACCTTTTCCGTCCGCGGATCTTCGAGAACGTCTTTCACTCCGGAAATATCGGGAAGGCTGAGCGGATCGAGAAGGAAGTCCTGATCCGGGCTGGAAATCTGCAGGAGGCAAACCCGTTCGCGATATACGTAGAGGCTGTTGGACTCGGTGTCTACGCCGATGCGGGGAATCCCGCGGAGTGCAGAAAGCAAGCCGGGAATTTTTTCCGCGCGGTTGATCATCACCGGCGGAGGCAATCTCTCCATGGCGGCAATTATACGCCGTCCGGCGGATTGGTTTGTATGCGCCGGCGGATTTCCGGCTCTCCGGTTTTTCTTTGGGAGGTTAACAGCGTTTGAAGAACCAGACCGCAGACGGCGAAACCGTAGATCGTAAAAGGCATCTGCCAGACGATGTTGTTCATGAAGGTGTGGATGTAGGAATGGGCCTTGAAAATAATCAGCCAGGAGAGGGGCGCGAGGAGCGAGAATCCCGTCGCGGCCGCCAGCGCTAGGCTGCGCCGTCGAACCGTATCGGGAGTTCTTCGAACCAGGTGGATTAGGAGGGCGGCCGCGAAGGCAAAGATCACAATCAGGTAGAGGTACCGGAACTGTAAAAAATAATTCGTAATGAAGTCTGAGGGGACGCGGAAGTATTGGTCGAGATCCAGATAGATTCCTCTTAAGTACGCAGCCACCACGTCGATGGGGTTTGCCGTCAGGCTTGCGGTATAGTCGGGTGAGAAATTCTGCGGATTGCCATAGGATCTTCTCAGCAGCGAAAACAGGATTTGATTCACGCCCGAGAGGAGGCTCCCTTCCACGGTGGCAATCTGGATGCACAGGATCGTCGCGCTGGTCAGGACCGCGAGGAGAGACGCGAGGGCGGCGGTCGATACGCTTGTCAAAAAGGAACGCAGGCTTTCTTTTTCCCGGACGCAGATGTAAGCCAGCGGGACCGTCATCATGATCAGCGCCGTAGTGATGTACTCAAAACCGTTGAATAAGCACTTGACCAGGATTACGGCAAATACCAGGGCGCCGAATTTCAGCAGAGAATGTTTCGCCTCCCTATGCCGGCGGGCGAGATAATACATCAAGACCGCCATCGGAAAATAAAATACCCAGGTGGACCACCAAAGGCTGTGTGCGAAAACCACCAGCCATTGCGAGAGAGCGGTGGAGAGGAGCACGACCGCGCCGGTAATCGCGCCGAACTCGCGATAGAACCAGTAGGATATCCAGGCCAGGACGAGCGCCGATAGCAGAGAAGCGATCGCATGGAAAATGGATAATTTATCGGCGGGGGAAAACGGTAAAATCGCATTGAGCGCGCTATACAGTATTCCCTGCACGCCGTTTTGGGATTTGTAAATCGAGAAGGTTTGGAAGGGCAGCGAATTCAAGTAGGCTTGGGTTTGAAATCTGTAATTTTGATGTTCAATATCCGGCGGGACTGCGTCCGGCCCGGCCAAACCGGTCAAACCCCCGGCGGAGAAGATGCCGTCACGGCCCGATTTAACCATCCGCCCGATGATGAAACTTTCCAGCGTGATTTGATGGTCATCCCAAAAATACTGTCCGGCGGCGTGTAAACCGTCGCTGTAAAAATCAAAAAACAGGATCGCGAGGGAGATCAGAAAGAAGAGGATCGACTGAGCTTTGGACATGGAAATCAGGCCGACGGTTTTCCCAGCCTGGCGCGTTCCTGGTCGACGATTTCCGGCAGCAATTTGCGGAAAAGCGGCTTGGGTTCGGCGAGCGGTTGTCCGGGTTCGAGGCGGCTCGGCTCCCACTTTCCCGCGGCGCCGGAGGGATCGTACACCAGGACCGGCCGCGACCCGAGGGAATCGGACCGCTGTTCGATCCGCTGCGTTCCGAACAACCGGCCCTTGTGTCCAAATCCGGATTGTAGTTCCTCGGAGGAGAAGGGGATGATCGGGGCCAGGAGCGTTTTGAGCGAATCGATGACATGCAGCGCGGTGAAGATGGTTTTTCCCGCCACCGCGCGGTCGGTTTTTATCTGGAACCAGGGAGCCTGAGTGTCGAGGTAGCGGTTGGCTTCCCCCGCAAGCGCCATTGCCTCGCCGAGCGCCGCGCGCAGTTGCACTTGTTCGTATCGCGTACCAACGGCCGCGAATGCCTGCTCCGCCCTGGTGAGGAGCTCGTTATCTTCGGGACGCAGCTCGCCGGGGTCGGGCACGCGCCCGTCCCAGTTGCGGTAGGAGAACGTCAACACGCGGTTGGCGAGATTTCCCCAGGTGGCCACCAGTTCGTCGTTGTTGCGGCGATGAAAGTCCGCCCAGTCCCAATCGGTGTCGCGCGATTCGGGCATGTTGACGGTGAGGTAGTAGCGGACGGCATCCGGCCCATAGCGCTCGACCGCGTCCAATCCCCACACCGCCCAATTCCGCGAGCCGCTGATTTTCTTTCCTTCCAGATTCATGAACTCGTTGGCGGGCACGTCGGTGGGAAGGTTGAGCGCCTTGTCCTTCGCCCCGCCGTATAAGTGCGAAGCGCCGATGAGCTGCGCCGGCCAGATCACGGTGTGGAAGGGAATGTTGTCCTTCCCGATGAAGTAATAAGTCAGGGCTTCGGGGTTGTACCACCAATCCTTCCAGACATCCGGCTCGCCCCGGCTTGCGGCCCATTCCCTCGAAGCGGAGAAATAGCCGATCACCGCCTCGAACCAGACGTACAACCGCTTACCCTCCCAGCCGGCTTCGGGGAGCGGGATACCCCAATCCAGATCGCGGGTAATCGGGCGGCCGTGCAATCCCTCGTCGACCATATTGCGTGCGAATTGCAGAACATTCGATCGCCAGGTTTCCTTACCGGTGGAAAGAAACTTATTAATCTCCGGTGCGAGCTTGTCCAAGTCGAGGAAGAAATGCTCGGTCTCGCGCGGGACCGGGGTCGACCCGTCGGTGCGGCTGCGCGGGTTGATCAGCTGCGTGGCCTCCAGGAGGTTTCCGCAGTTGTCGCACTGGTCGCCGCGCGCGTTCGGGTAGTGGCAGATGTAGCATTCGCCCTCCACGTAGCGGTCCGGCAGGAACCGCTTTTCTATTTCGGAATACATCACGTTCTGCTTCTCGCGGTAGAGGAATCCGTTCTGCTTTAGGGTTTTAAAAAAATCCTGCGCCACGCGGAAGTGGTTTTCCGTGTGGGTGCTCGTAAAGAGATCATACGTAAGCCCCGCCTGGAGAAACAGGTCGATGAAGCGCTGATGATACCGCTGGTACACCGCTTCGGCGGTGGTTTTTTCCGAGTCGGCCCGGACGGTGATCGGCGTGCCGTGCGCGTCGGTGCCCGAGACCATCAGCACGCGGTTGCCCTTCAGGCGGTGGTAGCGCGCGAAAATATCCGCCGGCAAATAGGAACCGGTGAGGTTGCCGACGTGGATATCGGCGTTGGCGTACGGCCAGGCGACGGCGACCAGCACGTTTTTCATCGCTTCGTTGTCTCCAATCGGGAATCCCTTGCGTATGTTTCACGAGTATATCATCGGGCTCATAAAAATAAAAACTGTGGAGCTGTTCGCGCCGGGGAGTTGCCCTTGCGGGATCGCGCCGCGATTTATCCCGGCGCTGGGATAAAAAGCCCGACCAAGCCGGAGGCTTGGAACGGGATGCATCACTCAGATGATTCTGCCCCGAAGCGGCATTGTGTCCTGGCGATGGCATTCATGCTAGCGCGAATGCCCACCGGAGATCTGTCCTCGGCGTGTGTTATTTGAATGGATGATCTATTGAGTATATTCCTGCAACTGCCGCGCGCGCCGGGGATGCCGCAGCCGCCGCAGCGCGCGGCCCTCGATCTGACGGATACGCTCGCGCGTCAGCCCGAATCTCTGGCCGACCTCCTCGAGCGTGCACGGCCGCTCCCCACACAGCCCGAAGCGCATCCGCAGGACTCGCGCCTCGCGCGGGCTCAGCGTCGAAAGCACTTCCTCAACCTTTTCACGCAGCAATTGCTCGCTAACGCTCTCGGTCGGAGAGGGGGTGAAGGTGTCCTCGACGAAGGTGATCATCTCCTCGTCTTCCTCGCCGATCGGATTTTCCAGCGAAACCGGGCGCCAGGATACCTGCAGCATCCAATCCACCTTGCGTTCGTCCAACCCCATCTCCGCACCGATCTCCTCCGAGGTGGCTTTCCGTCCGGTGCGCTGCTCGATGTCGTGGGCGGTGCGGTACAGGCGCTGGATGCGGTCGGTCATGTGAACCGGAACGCGGATGGTGCGGCTCTGGTCGGCGATCGCCCGGGAAATGGTTTGCCGGATCCACCAGGTGGCGTACGTGGAGAAACGGAACCCGCGGTGGTAATCGAATTTTTCCACGGCCTTCATCAGCCCCAGGTTGCCTTCCTGGATCAGATCCAGAAAGTGCACCCCGCGCCCCATGTAACGCTTGGCCACGCTCACCACCAGGCGCGTGTTGGCTTTAATGAGGTGTTCCCGCGCTCCCAGCCCGTCGTTCACCAGGTGTTCCAGTTGGATTCGTTTGCGTTCCGAGCCCGCGGACGGTTCGGCGGTTTTTCTCATCGCGCGCAGCCGCAACAATGCGTCGCGGCCCTCTTCGATCCGTCGGGCGAGCGAAACCTCCTCCTTGGTGGACAGGAGCGGTACCCGCGACATTTCTTTGAGGTACAAGCCTACTGGGTCGTCGATGGAGATCCGCGCCAGATCGCTTTCCTTGCTGGGCCTGGCGCGCCGCGGGGCGGGGGGAAGATTTTTGGGGATTCCGGTTTCGCAGATTTCAATCCCGGAGCTGTGCAAAAACGATAGCACCTGCCGGAATTCACCGACGCGTTTAGCGGCGCTGGGGAACGCCTCCAGGATATCGTCGGTGGTGAGAAATCCCTGGAATTCCGCCTGTTCCAATAGCACGGTTACTTGTTCTCGGTTTCGCCATTCTCGCTCCATGCGCTGCTCTCCTCGAAGGGAAGTTGATGCATGGGGGCAGACGGCTTTCGTTTCTCCGGACGGCTGGGTTGATGGGAACGATGCCTTCTCGCCCGAGTACGAGTTCCGTTACTCGATCCGCAGGTGAGGGCAAACCATCTTCGCGGATTCGCCCGGACGCCGGAAATGCGATCGGATTCCGACGGGTTCTGCGGTCGCACTTATTTCTTTTTAGAAGTTTTTTTCGCTGCCCCGCCCGCGGTTTTCTTCGCGGCCGGGGATTTTCCTCCCGATTTTCGGACGGTTTTTTTTGCACTTTGGTTTTTCGATATTCTTGCTGCGGCGGGCGCTTTCGCGTGCGCCGCTTTCTTTTTGTTTTTCGATTCTGTTTTGGCCGGTCTCTTTTCCGTGGCGTCCGCTTTTTTGGATTTCTTTTGCGCCGATAGGATCAAACCGGAGGTCGTGATTCCCTGCACTTCGGATTCCTCCGGGTGATAGCATTGCTTCTCATTGAGGTCGTTGCCGCAGATGGGACACAACCCTTTGCAATCCGGCCGGCACAGAAGCCGGGTGGGTTGATTGACCAGCAGATATTCCCGTACCAGGGGCTCCAGATTCAAATGTGCGTCTTCCCCGACCAGGAGCAGCGGATCGGTGGCGTTTTGCGGCGGATAGACGAACAGATCTTCGATGTGGATGGAAACGGGCGCGGAAAAGGCTTTCAGGCAGCGTGCGCATTCGGCGGGCAATTGGGCGGAAAGATTGCCCAGGGCGACGATCCCTTGTGGTGTGCGGTTGAGCTGTAGATGGCCGTTGAATGCTTCGACGCAGATATCACTTCCCAGTGTTATGCTTTCTTCGTGGAAGTCGAAGTGTCGGCCATATCCAGCCGTTTGGCTGAGGAGAAAACCGACATTCAAGCGAAGTGGGCGGTAATGTATATTCATTTGGAAAAAAACCGCCGTAATTCAAGCCTTTTTTATTTTAGCATATAAGGATATGCGAAGTCAAATTTAATGTATTATTCGGACATATTGTGTCCTAATCGCTCCTTGAGTACAATACGATTGTCTATCAGGAGGTGTGCGCATGGATAATTTACGCCAGCAAATGTTTTCCACGGAACCTCCGCCCGAGGCGGCTCCTCCACCGCGTCCCAAATTGTTTCATACGATTAATTCTATTTCTCCAAGCCAACGGTTGATGTTGTCGATCTTCCTTTTCATGGACACCTGCATCATTTGTTTTTCTTGTTTGCTGTTGTTTGGAAAAATCTCTCTTCCTTTTTAAAAGGAATTCGCCGTTGCGGGTATCTCCCCCGAGGATTCCCCCATGGACATTCGCCCTTCCCCGATCGCAGGAACGTGGTATCCCGGCACCGCCGATCAGCTTGCGAAAAGCATCGATCGTTTTCTCGAAGGGGAAACGAAAACCGGACCGAACGCCGAGTTGGTCGGTGTGGTTGTTCCGCACGCCGGACACCGCTACTCCGGCTCCGTCGCCGGAGCCGCGTTCCGCTTGATGCGCGGCCTTGCGCCGGACATCGTTGCCGTGGTCTCGCCGATGCATAACCTGGCCCCGGGGCAGGTGCTTACGAGCGGGCACGATGCGTATCAAACACCGCTGGGGGAGATCCCCGTGGATCAGGAAGCGGTCCGCAAGCTCAGCGACGCGATGCAAAAGAGAACCGGATTTGCGCTCTATCCGCTGCGCAACGACCGCGAGCATTCCCTCGAGATCGAATTGCCGTTTCTGCAGAGGGCGCTCGGGCCGTTCCACCTTTTGCCGGTGATGGTCCTGGACCAGCGCGAATCCACCGCCGAGTCGCTCGGGTTGGCGCTGGGGGAAACATTGGCCGGGCGGAACGCGCTGCTCGTGGCGAGCAGTGATCTTTCGCACTTCTTCCCGGATGCGGTTGCCCGGACGTTTGATGCAGAAATGATGCGACGCGTGGAACGATTTGATCCTGCGGCGGTGATGCGCGCGGAGGAAGAGGAAACCGCTTCCGCTTGCGGCCGCGTGGCCATTGCCGCGGTGCTGTGGGCCGCCCGCGCGCTGGGCGCCGACAGGGTTTCCGTGATCGCGTATGCCAACTCCGGCGACGTCACCGGAGATAAATCCTCCGTCGTCGGATACGGATCGGCGGCCATTTGGCGGACCGCCTCCGCATGACGACCTTCCTCGAAATCGCGGTTCTCGCATCTTCAACAAAATCCGTTTTTCATTACCGCCTTCCGGAAGAGTGGGGAAGGCTTGAAACCGGTTGCCTGGTGGTGGTGCCGTTCGGTAATCGGAGAGTTCAAGGCGTCGTACTGGGAGAAGTCGCCCGGCCGGAGGTGGCCGAAACGCGTCCGGTGGAAGAGGTTCTCGATCCATTGCCGGTGCTCATGCCGGAACAGTTGCGGCTGGCGCGCTGGATGTCCAATTACTACCGGGCGACGTTGGATTCTTGCCTCTCCGCCATGCTCCCGCCCGGCTTGGCTCAGCATGCCGAAGGGTTATACGAGTTGACATCTTCCGATTTTCATCCGGAGAAACCGCTGGAGCAGCGTCTGGTGAAATTGCTCGCGGAACGGGGCCCGCTGCGCAGCGGGCAAATTCGCCGGGCGTTCGGACCGCTCTCTTGGGAGCGCGAGGCTCAGCGGCTTGTCCGCGCCGGCGCGATCCGGCGAAGAAGCATTCTCCCTCCTCCGTCGGTGCGTCCGAAAAAGATCCGGATGGTGCAACTGGCGCTCGCCCCGCAAGCAGCGGCGGATGTGATCGCATCCCTGCGCGTTAGGGCCATTCCTTCGAGCCGCAAGGCCGCCGCCGAACGGCGGGCGCTTGTTATCGAAAGCCTTCTGGGCGAAGGCCAACCGCTCGCCGCCGAATGGGTGTACGCGGCCTCCGGCGCCCGCCTTGACGATTTAAGGGATATGGCCGAGGAAGGCTGGGTGGATCTGACGTATGAAGAAACAACCCGCGACCCGCTCTCGGGGCGAAGTTTCCCGGCCGCCGTGCCGCCGGTCTTAACCGGAGAGCAGGAGGCCGCGCTCCAGCCGATCCTCGCCGCGGTGCAAGCCCGCCGAGCCGGACGCTTCCTGCTGTTCGGAATCACCGGTTCGGGCAAGACCGAGGTGTACCTCCGGGCGGCGAAGGCGGTGGTCGAGAGCGGGCGCCGGGCGATCGTGCTGGTTCCTGAAATCGCGCTCACCCCGCAAATGGTCCAGCGTTTTGGCGCGCGGTTTCCCGGCAGGCTCGGGCTGGTGCACAGTCAGCTAACGGCCGGCGAGCGCTACGACGTCTGGCGGCGGGCGCGGGCCGGACATCTGGACGTCGTTCTTGGGCCGCGAAGCGCGCTGCTTGCCCCTTTGCCGGATATCGGATTGATCGTGCTCGACGAGGAACACGACGCTTCTTATAAATCCGGCAGCTCGCCCTATTACCACGCGCGCGAAACGGCTTGGGAGTATGCCAAGGCGCTTGGGGCGGTCTGCATTCTTGGTTCGGCCTCACCCGATCTGGAAACCTACTATCGCGCCCGCGAGGGCCGGATGCAATTGGTGAAGTTGACCCGGCGCGTTTCGGACTCTCTCCCTGCCGGTGAAGCGCCGCAGTTGCCGCAGGTTGAAATCGTTGATATGCGCCGGGAGCTGCGGACGGGCAACCGGTCGATGTTCAGCCGCGCGCTGTTTTCCTCGCTCGAAGATTGCCTGCGGCGGAAGGAGCAAGCCATCCTGTTCCTCAACCGGCGCGGGACGGCCTCGGCCGTCGTCTGCCGGTCCTGCGGCCGGTCGGTGGAATGCCCGCGCTGCGGCCTCCCGCTCACCGCCCACGGCGATATCCTGATTTGCCATCATTGCAATTACCAGCGGGGGATCCCGGTCCGCTGCCCGTTCTGCGATAGCCCGGCGATTCGCCCGCTGGGAGTCGCAACCCGTCAGGTGGAAACGGAGGTCCGGCGGTTGTTTCCCGAAGCACGAACGTTAATCTGGGACCGCGATGCGGTGGAGGAGGCAGGCGAACAGGATATCCTCCTGGAGCATTTCGCCTCGCATCGCGCCGACGTGCTCATCGGTACGCAAATGATCGCCAAGGGACTGGATCTTCCGCGGGTGACGCTGGTCGGGATGGTGCTGGCCGATATCGGCTTGCTGCTTCCGGATTTTCGCTCACCGGAGCGGGTGTTCCAGGTTCTCCTGCAGGTGGCGGGCCGGGCCGGACGGGCCGACCGACCCGGGAAGGCCGTGCTGCAGACGTATCTTCCGGAGCATTACGCGCTTACGCACGCTGCGAATCACGATTACACGGGTTTTGCGGACGAGGAATTGAAAAACCGGCGGCGGCTCGGTTATCCCCCATTCCAAAACCTGGTACGGCTGCTGTTTACTGATTCCAACGAATCCGAGGCGCGCAGGAAAACGGAAGCGATGGCTGAAACGTTGCCGGCGCGCATCGTCGAACAGGAGCGCGTAGAAACCTCGCTGATCGGTCCGGCGCCGTGCTTCTTCGCCAAGATTCGCGGCAGGTATCGCTGGCAGATCATCCTGCGGGGTCCGCAACCGGCGGCATTGATCGACGCCCCTCTCCCGGATGGTTGGCTGATCGACGTGGATCCGGTTACTTTGCTATAGAAGCCCGTAATTATCATTAGGGGAAGATAATGCTAACAAACCTTGGATGGAGGTAGCAGATCATGACAGGTGGATCGGGATCCGCTGCCGCGACGGCCAGGCGAAGAAGAATCGAGGAAGAGGAAATGACGAACTACTCCAATGAAGACCTTGCCAACGATTGGGAATTTAAAATCGTGCGATCGTTAACGGCGGCTTTCCGTAACCCGGCGACTTTGGAAAAACTGAGGCAGGAGGAAGCCCAAGCCGGCTGGGTGATGGTCGAAAAATTCGACAACGCCAGGGTGCGGTTCAAACGACCGATAAGGGCCCAGGAAAACGATTCCCGTCTGCCCCAGGGTGTAGATCCCTATAGGACATATTATGGTATGGGCAATCCCACATTTTCACTTGCGATACTTTTCGTGGTCTTTGGCTTCATTAGGATTGGTGTTTTTAATCGCTTTGGTTATTCCGATCCTGTTTTCGATAAATGTTTTGCATTGACTAGCATTGATGCCCCTTCATCACAAAGAGATAACGCAGAATTCGAAGTTTCGTTCATTTTGTGTGGCCCGCGTTTGGGCATGAAACAAGGAAAAAATCAAGTAGTACCTAGGAGAACGAGGGAAAGAATGATTGCGAACCATGTCACTTTCCCGGGATTTCTATCCTTACAGCGGCCTGGTTTGACGGATATCGAGGGGTGATGATATACTTCCGCTACTCCCGCGGATCAATCTGCGGGAGAATTTCTGCCCCAGAATAGGGGCAATCCCCCCAAACGGGGGGAATTTCTCACGCGGCGGACCCTTCCCTGCGTGCCGGTAATCCGGTGATGGAAGGGGATGAAACCGCGGAGGATTAACGCAAAGGAGCAACATGGCGTCGAACATCTCCCTCAAGGCCCTCCTCGAGGCCGGGGTGCACTTTGGGCATCGTACCCACAAGTGGCACCCGAAAATGAAACCCTTCATTTTCACACAACGGAACGGAGTCCATATCATCGACCTGCAACAGACGGTCGCGGCGTTGAATAACGCCAGCGCCGTGGTGCGCGACACCGTGGCCGCCGGCGGGACGATCCTGTTTGTTGGCACCAAGCGGCAGGCGCAGGATACGATGGAAACCGAAGCCCAACGCTGCGGGATGCCCTATGTCACCGACCGCTGGCTGGGCGGGACCCTGACCAACTGGCGCACCATCAAGGAGCGCATCGACGAATTGAACCATCTGGAAAAAATGGAAGCCGCCGGGGACTTCGAACGCCTGACCAAGAAGGAAGGATTGTTCCGCACGCGGCGCATGGCGCGGCTGCGGATCCGCCTGGGCGGCATCCGCCTGATGACCGGCCTGCCGAACCTGGTCTTCACCATCGACGTGCACCGCGAAGCCACCGCGGTCCACGAGTCCAACATCCTGGGGATCCCGGTGATCGCGCTGGTGGATACCAACTGCGATCCGTCGGGCGTGGATTACATCATTCCGTCCAATGACGACGCCATCCGGGCGATCAAACTCCTCACCGCGAAGATCGCCGACGCGGTTTTGGAAGGCCGGGCGTTGCGCAAGGACGAGTCGGCCGAAGAGCCCAAGGAAACCAAGGAAGTAAAGGAAGAGGAACTGCTGGGGGAGGCCACGCTCGCCAAAGTCCGGGCTACGGCCGAGCCGGACGCCGGGCCTGCGCCGGAGAAGGAGAGCTGATCCATGGAGATCACCACTTCCCAGATTAAGCAGTTGCGAGAAACAACCGGCGCGGGAATCCTCGATTGCCGCAAGGCGTTGGAGAGCACCGGCGGAGATATGGAAAAAGCGGTCGTCATTTTACGCGAGAAGGGGCTCGCCGCGGCCGCAAAGCGGGCTGACCGGGTAACCAAGGACGGCACGATCGAACTCTACACGCACGGCGGCGGCCGGGTTGGCGTGATGGTGGAAGTAAATTGCGAAACGGATTTCGTCGCGCGGACCGAGGAGTTCCGGCATTTCGCACATGAAATCGCGCTGCAGATCGCCGCGTCCTCACCGCGCTACCTTGACGTTTCCGACGTACCCACCGAAGTGGCCGAAGAGGAGAAATCGATTGCGGCCAACCGCGCCAAGGATGAGGGAAAACCCGAGGGTGTGATCGACCGCATCGTCGCGGGGCGGTTGGAAAAGTTCTACCAGGAAGTTTGCCTGCTCCAGCAGCCGTATATCCGCGATGAAACGATCAAGGTGGGCGATTTGGTCAAGCAGACCATCGCCGCCACTAAGGAGAACGTGACCATCCGGCGATTTGCCCGCTGGGAGCTGGGTGTGGATGGAAAATGACGGGCGACGGGCCAACCGGTATCGTTGGCCCGTTTTTTTTCTCCGCTTCCGGGCGTTGGATGGGCTATAATTCTTGGAGGAAAGTCGCGTCTGGTCCGGGTTATTCCTTTGCATCCGTGGAATTATTCGTCCTGAAATCCAAACAGGGGGTGGGGCAGATCGCGGATCTTTCCGCTTGGCATACCGGTTTCGAAAGGAGCAGAGGAGATGGCGATTCTGGTCTGTGAAAAATGCGGCGGCCGGATGGTCCCGATGACCGAAAGCGCGGGTTCGTCCGTTGCGAAGGAATCCCAGGTAAAACTTGTTTGCGAAAATTGTAAATCGACCCGCATCGAAACCCGCGCGGAGGCGGAGAAAGTTCTCGGTATAAAGCGTCTGGAATCGAATTTGGTCGAATCCTCGACCGTTCCACTGGCACGGCCGGCCGATCCGTCGATAAAATACCGACGGATCCTTTTAAAATTGGGGGGCGAATCACTGGCGGGCGCGGATGGGAGTGGGATCGATCCTTCCAGCGCCGACACGTTGGCCCGCCGGATCCAGGCGGTCCAATCATTGGGGGTCCAGGTTGCGGTGGTGATTGGAGCCGGAAATCTCTGGCGCGGCCGGGAAGGCCTGGAGCATGGCATGGAACGCGCAACGGCGGATTATATGGGCATGATCGCCACCGTGATCAATTCGCTGGCCCTGATGGACGCGCTGGAACGCCAGCACGTCGTCACCCGGGTGCAGTCGGCGATCGAAATGCGCGCGGTAGCCGAACCCTATATCCGGCGCCGGGCCATCCGGCATCTGGAAAAGGGGCGCGTGGTGATCTTCGGTGGCGGAACCGGCAATCCGTTTTTTTCCACCGATACCGCGGCCGCCTTGCGCGCGATGGAAATCGGCGCGGACGTCCTCATCAAAGCCACGAAAGTGGACGGGGTGTACGACACCGATCCGAAGAAGAATCCGAAAGCAATGAAATTCGACACCCTGACCTATATCGACGTCCTCAACCGCCGGCTGGGCGTGATGGACAGCACCGCCATCTCCCTGTGCATGGACAACGATCTGCCGATCCTTGTGCTGGATCTGTGGCGGGAGGATATGCTGGAACGGGCAATGCGCGGTGAATCCGCGGGCACGATCATCCATACGTAGAACGAGCACATGGGCCGTTTCCGCGCTGCGCCCTGGCTCACCCCGGGCGCTTGCGGTATCCTTGACGGGGAGTTTTCCCGAGCCGTTGATTTCAACCAGGAGTGAAGCCGATGGTAAAAGAAGCCTTACAGGACACGGAAACCCGGATGAAGAGCGCGTTGAAATCCCTTGAGGACAGTTTGGCCACCTTGCGCACGAGCCGCGCCAGCCCGGCGCTCGTGGAAAAATTGATGGTCGACTATTACGACGTTCCCACGCCGCTGATGCAGTTGGCCACAATCTCCGCACCGGAACCGCGTTTGCTCGCCATCAAACCGTTCGACCCTTCCTCCATTAAAACAATCGAAAAGGGAATTCT
>Ga0187886_1002412_pt1 | contig 15070 bp, 13 predicted proteins | sample June2016WEW_20_1_FD_133001 | JGI IMG/M metagenome (GOLD analysis project Ga0187886, IMG submission 133001) | Peatland microbial communities from SPRUCE experiment site at the Marcell Experimental Forest, Minnesota, USA - June2016WEW_20_150 | ecosystem: Environmental > Terrestrial > Soil >... | reverse complement strand
GCCCGCCGGCGAGGACGGGTCGGGGAAAGCCATATCCAGCGAAGTCAAAACGCCGGCGGCCTTCACCCGCGCAAACATCTCGGCCATTTCCCTTCCGCCGTTCTCGTACATCCGCCGCATCACTGGAGGATATCCAAAATGAAAAACATCGGCCCTTGCGGCCAGTTCGTAATCTACATCGGCGGCGCAGAACGTATGATTGGCGCCCGGGCTGTGCAGGAAGATCCGATCCACGCCGGGCGGGCTGATGATCAGCGAGTACGAGGTGCTGGAGGCGTTGTCCACGATCATGCCCCGTGCCAACTCGGGCGAAACCCCCGAGACGATCTCGCGGATGATCCGCCCAAAGCTGTCTGTGCCGATTTTCCCCATCAGTCGCGTGGGAACGCCGAGTTTGTGCAGCGCCAGACCGGTATTGGAGACCGGTCCGCCCGTGGAAAAAGCCGCCGGGCCGATTTCTACCAGGCGCCCGGGCTCAAGCCGCGTTAGGAACCGCTCATGCTCCGCGTCTATTATTTCCGGGATGATATCCAGGCAGATGTGGCCGGCCACAACGGCACTGAACGGTTCGCTCATCATCACACTCATACCTCAGGCTAGTAAGATCATAATCCGAAACCGGAAGTCGGAGCGGAATACAGCCCGCCGGTTTTTGGATAAGGTAGTCTGTCAATACTACAGCATTCTCTTTGGCTCAACCCGGGAAAGATGCGCGTTACAAAAGGATTCGGATCTTCATTGAGACAAATATATTCTAGCATGAAGATATTCCATACCTCATTCGTCCTCGCCAGCCAATCCATCCCTAACCCTCCCCAAATCCAAAAGGGTTATTTCGGTCTATCATCTCCTGTTCCTTGCGGCTTTGGGGAAGGAATGGGAGGGGTAATTATTTTCCCATCATCTTCCGCGCCATCGCCGGCAGAATCCCGCCATGGATGAAATATTCCACCTCTACCGGCGTATCCAGTCGCGCAATCGTATTGAATCGGATCTTTACCCCGTCGGTGTGCAATGCCTCAACGGTGACTTCCTGCTTCGAACGCAGGTTCCCGCCCAGATCACGGATGGAAAAGACCTCGTCGCCCGTCAAACCGAGCAATTCCGCATTTTGCCCTTCCTTGAACTGCAGCGGCAGCACGCCCATCCCCACCAGGTTCGATCGGTGGATGCGCTCGAACGATTGGGCGATCACCGCGCGCACTCCCAGCAGCCGCACGCCTTTAGCGGCCCAGTCGCGCGAGGAACCGGTGCCGTATTCCTTCCCGGCGAGGATAATGAGCGGCACGCCATCCTGCCGGTATTGCATCGCTGCATCGTAAAAGGTCACTTTGGCGCCATCCGGCATGTGCACTGTCCACCCGCCCTCGAGCCCCTCGGCCAACAGGTTTTTCAGCCGCGGGTTGGCCAGTGTCCCGCGCATCATCACCTCGTGGTTCCCGCGGCGTGTGCCGTACGAGTTGAACTCCGCGCGCGGCACACCCTTCCGCAGGAGATACATCCCGGCGGGCGTGGTTTCCGAAAAATCGCCGGCCGGAGAAATATGGTCGGTGGTGATCGAATCACCGAACATTCCGAGCACGCGCGCGCCCACGATCGGCTCGGGCGGGAACGGTTCGGGCGTCATCTCGGCCAGGAACGGCGGCTCGAGGATATATGTGGATTGCGCATCCCATCCGTAGAGATTTCCCACAGCAACCGGAAGCGCGTTCCATGCCGCGCCGCCTTTGGAGATATCGGTATAAACTTTGCGGAACATTTCCGGCGTGATGTTGCCCATCGCGGCGCGAATTTCCGCAGCGGACGGCCATAGATCGCGAAGGCATACGGGTTGGCCTTTGGCATCCATCCCAAGCGTTCCCTGCGCCAGATCGACGGTCATGCTCCCGGCGAGCGCATACGCCACCACCAGCGGCGGCGAAGCGAGGTAGTTGGCCTTTACCAGCGAGTGGATGCGTCCCTCGAAATTGCGGTTGCCGGAAAGCACGGCGGCAACCACCAAATTATTATCGCGGATCGCGCGCGCAATCTCCTCCGGCAGCGGGCCGGAGTTTCCGATGCAGGTGGTGCATCCGAAACCGACGATGTAAAAACCGAGCTGCTCGAGATATGGCAACAGCCCGGCGGCCTTCAAATATTCGTCCACCACGCGTGAACCGGGCGCGAGACTCGTTTTCACGTGCGCCGGAACCTTCATCCCGCGCTCGACCGCTTTTTTCGCCAGGAGCCCGGCGGCGAAGAGGAGGTAGGGGTTGGAGGTGTTGGTGCACGACGTGATCGCGGCGATCACCACCGCCCCGTCGCCGGGCGCGGGCGAAGCTGCATCCGGATCTTTGGCGAAGATGTCCTTCAGCGCGGCGCGAAAGGCGCGCTTGGATTCCGTAAGCGGGATTCGATCCTGCGGCCTGCGCGGACCGGCGATCGAAGGCTCCACCGCCGAAAGGTCGAACTCGACCGTGGAGGTGAATTCCGGTTCGGCGGATTCCGGGGTATGGAAAAAGTTCTGCTCTTTGCAATACCGTTCCACGCGGACCACGTCCGCCTCGCGGCGACCGGTCAGCCGCAGGAAAGCCAGCGTCTCCGCATCCACCGGGAAATAACCGCAGGTCGCGCCGTATTCGGGCGCCATGTTAGCCAGCGTCGCCCGGTCCGGCACGGGTAGCGCCGGGAGCCCCGGCCCGAAAAACTCGACGAACTTTTCCACCACGCCCTTCCGGCGCAGAACCTGGACCAAGGTCAGCACCATATCGGTGGCGGTCACGCCCTCGCGCGGAATGCCGATGAGCTTAACACCGATCACGTCGGGCGCGAGGAAGTACATCGGCCGGCCGAGCATCACCGCCTCGGCTTCGATGCCCCCCACGCCCCAGCCGAGCACGCCCAGCCCGTTGATCATCGTTGTGTGGCTGTCGGTGCCCACCAGCGTGTCGGGCATGGCCAGCGGCGGCTGGCTGGCATTTCCCGGGCGCACCGTCACCACGCTGGCCAGATGTTCCAAGTTCAGCTGATGGAGGATTCCGGTGGCGGGCGGGATAACCCGCAGGTTGTGGAACGCCTGCTGCCCCCAGCGGAGAAACTGGTAGCGTTCCCGATTGCGCTCGAATTCCTTGCGCATGTTTATCTCGATCGAATCCGCGCTGCCGGCCGAATCCACCTGCAGTGAATGGTCGATCACCAGATCCACCGGGACGAGCGGATTGACGCGCGCCGGATCACCGCCCAGGCGCTTGACCGCCTCGCGGATTGCGGCCAGGTCGACCACGCAGGGCACGCCGGCAAAATCCTGCAGCAGGAGCCGGCCCGGTTTAAAAGGAAGCTCCTCGCGCTTCGGATCGGCGCTTTTCCATCCCGCCAGCCGGACCACATCCGCTTCGGTCACCTCGAATCCGTCGCAGTTGCGCAGGACGGATTCCAGCAGAATGCGGATCGAATACGGCAGCCGGGAAAGATTGGAGGCAACGTGGGCTTCTTCCAGCGTACAGAGGCGGTAGATCGTCTCCAGCCCGCTGCCGAGGTCGAGGTTCTGGCGGGCGCCGAACGGATCTTGCAGTTTCGAGGAGGTCATGAGGTTTCTCCGGTGTGGGATATTCCGGCGGATTATAGCAAGTATTTCGGCGGATGCTTAATCCAATCTTGAAATGTCATTCCGAGGGGCACAACCCCGCCTGTCCCGAGCAAAGCGAGGGAAGGAATCGGTGACTCGACAACCCATAATCGAGATTCCAGAAGGTTGTTTTGTCCCTCTCAGACGTTACCGATTCCTCGTCGCCCCTTCGGGGCTCCTCGGAATGACACCTGCAGTATGTCGTTCCGAGGAGCGAAGCCCCGAGGAATCGGAAAGTTGGCGGGAGAGCCGGGATTTCATGAAGAACGATCCAACCTGATCAAATCACCGATTCCTCGCCCTGGAAAACCACCAGGTCTCGGAATGACATCCTCCGGTGGATCCCTCCACCCAAGTATCCTTTTCCAACTTCCCATATAATAGAAGGCTAGGAGAACATCCTATGAAGCGATTTTCTATTTTGTTATTTTCGGCTATTTTCTTTCTCGTGCTTGCCTCCTGCTCTTCCGCCGCCCCGCTCGCGGGAGCAGGGTCGCCGACACCCGATCAGGGGCCGAAGGTATCCTTCTCCGCTCCCATTCCCGGCGCCACGGTTCCCCTTGGGCCGGTGCAGTTGCTCCTGCTTTCGGAAGATCCACTCGGCACCGCGCAGGCCGAAGTGTTGGTGAACGGTGAATCGGCGGCGATGATCCAGAGCCCGGATTCCTCGCGCGCGGCGGTCGTGTTGGAATATAGTTGGCAACCCGCTGCCCCGGGGAAGTATGTCCTGCAGGCACACAGCCAGAATACAGCCGGGACGTGGGGTGCATTCGTTTCGCTGGAATTGACCGTGGCGGAGGGCGGAACCGTTGAACCCATGGAATCGTCCACGCCGACCGAAGCGCCTACGGAGATTGTCGCCACGCCGACAAAAACCGAAACTCCGCTGATGCCCACCCCCCTGCCGCCGACTGCAACCAATTCCGGGATTACTCTGCAGGGGACTCTTTCCTACCTGCAGATGTATCCCGCCGACGCCCCGTGCGGAACCACAACCAACATGGCTACCGCCACCGTCTCCCCGGCCGATTCCGTTTATAGCGTGTTGCTGTTTTTCCGAATCGGGAACAAAGCCGGCACGGAATGGAATTCGTGGACCAAGGGGCTCGCCCTGGCGCCGAACGGGCCCGGCAAGTTCTACATCTTCTTCACCACCCGTCATATCGCCAACCCCGTGCCGTGGATCCGGGCGCAGGTCAATTACCAGTTCGTCGGCATCGATAAACAAGGAAAGCGGTTACTTTCGACCACTGTCTACACAAACCTTTCGATCATTAACTGCCCTTAGGCATTCGTGCAACTCGCCTGCGAACGAAAAGAGCCGTTCTCTCTGAACGGCTCTTTGTTGAATCTTCCATTTTATCCGGCGAGCACCTAATGGGGAGTCTCTGCGGCAGGCGCTTCCCCCTTCTCGTCCTTTTTGTTCTCCTCTTCCGGCAAATCCTCAGCCGCAATCCGCGCGATCGACGCCACCGAATCCCCTTCCTTCAAATGAATCACATGCGTTCCCATCGTCGCCCGTCCGGCCTGGCGGATCTCCTTGACCTCGGTTCGCATCGCCATGCCTCCCGAGGTGATGATGGTCAGATCGTCTCCATCACGTACCACGCGCGCCGCGGCGATCAGCCCGGTGACGCCTATCATTTTTTGCGCGATGGTGGCGATCCCTCCAGTGGCCCGACCCTTGGGGGTGTATTCCTTCAGCGGCGTTCGCTTGCCGTAACCTTTGGCGGTGACCACCAGCAGATCGCCGCCCGGATCGACGACCTCGGCGCTGGTGACTGCATCGCCTTCCTTGAGCCGGATCCCCGTCACCCCGGCGGCCGGCCGGCCCATCGAGCGCACTTTCGTTTCCGAGAACCGCAGTGCCTGGCCGTGTTCGGTGACCAGGATCACCTCCTGTTTTCCGGTTGTGGCGCGCACCCAATCCAGTTCGTCGCCTTCGTCGAGCGTGATCGCCACGAGCCCCGAGGGCCGCACCGATTCGAATTCTTTGAGCGAGACCCGCTTGATCTTCCCGCGCCGGGTGACCATCGTGCAATAAGCGGCCGTCGAGAACGACGGGACGGCCACCGCGGCGGTTATCTTCTCACCGCCCCCCACCGCCAGGACGTTCGCCACCGGGCTGCCGCGATCGTTGCGGTCGGCATCCGGAATGCGGTGCGCCTTCTCACTGTAAACTTTTCCGCGGTCGCTGAAGAATAAAATCGTATGGAGCGTGCGCGCGGGGAAAAGCAATTCCACCTCGTCTTCCTCGCGCAGTTCGGAGCCGGTCACCCCCCGGCCGCCTCTGGCTTGGGTGCGGTAGATCCGCGCCGCCACGCGCTTGATGTATCCGCGCTGGGTAATGGTCACCAGCACCGGTTCGTCGCGCACCAGGTCCTCTTCGCGCAGTTCCTCGGTCTCCCCGCCGGCGACCACCGTCCGCCGCGGATCGCCGTATTTCGCCGTCAGATCGTCGAGATCGTCCTGGATCACCGTGAGGATCTTTTTCGGGTGCGTCAGGAGATCCTGCAGAAAGGCGATCGTCTTCAATGTTTCCTTGTGTTCGTCTTCGATTTTCTGGCGTTCCAGGGCGGCCAGCCGCCGGAGCTGCATGTCGAGGATGGCCTGGGCTTGGACATCGCTGAGTTTGAAGCCGCGCATCAGCCGTTCCTTGGCCTGATCGGCGTCCTTGGATTCGCGGATGGTTTTGATTACCGCGTCGATGTTGTTCAGGGCGATCAGCAAACCCTCGAGGATGTGGGCGCGGGCTTTTGCGCGGTCCAACTCGAATTTCGAACGGCGGGTGATGACGGTCTGGCGGTGCTCGATGTAGATCTGCAGCGCGCGCTTGAGCGAGAGCAGCCGGGGTTCGCCTTCCACAAGCGCCAGGATCTGCGCGCCGAAGGTGCTCTGGAGCGCGGTGTATTTGTATAGCTGGTTGAGAATGGGCTTGGGCGCCGCGCCGCGTTTGAGCTCGATCACGATGCTCATCCCGCGCCGGTCGCTCTCGTCGCGCAGATCGGCTACTCCCTCAATGCGCCCCTCCCGCACCAGCTCGGCGATCCGCTCGATTAGCGCGGTTTTATTGACCTGATAAGGGATTTCGGTGATGCGGATGCGAAAACGCCCGCCGGACATCTCTTCGATGGGCGCCTTGCCGCGCACCACGATCCGCCCGCGGCCGGTACCGTAGGCCGAGGTGATGCCTTCCATGCCGATGATGATCCCGCCGGTCGGGAAATCCGGCCCACGGACGAACTGCATCAGGTCCTCGACCGTCACCTCATCCATTTCGTCGTAGCGGTCGATCAGGTAGCGGATGGCGGAGGCGAGTTCGCTCAGGTTGTGGGGCGGGATGTTTGTGGCCATCCCGACGGCAATGCCGGAGGATCCGTTGAGCAGGAGGTTGGGCAACCGTGCCGGGAGAACCAGCGGTTCCTTGAGCGATCCGTCGAAATTGTCCGCAAAATCGACGGTTTCCTTGTCGATATCCAGCAACATCTCCTCGGCCATTTTGTTGAGGCGGGCTTCGGTATAGCGCATGGCTGCCGGAGCGTCGCCGTCGATCGAGCCGAAGTTGCCCTGCCCGTCCACCAGCATGTAGCGCATCGAAAAATCCTGCGCCATGCGGGCCATCGCATCGTAGACGGCCATATCGCCATGAGGGTGGTATTTCCCCAGTACTTCGCCGACGATACGGGCGCTCTTCTTATAGGAGCTGCCGGCGCGGATTCCCATGTCGTGCATGCCGAACAGGATCCGGCGATGCACGGGTTTGAGCCCGTCGCGCGCATCGGGCAGCGCCCGCGCGACGATTACGCTCATGGCGTAATCCAGGTAGGCGTGGCGGACCTGTTCGTCGATATCCACGCCGTGGACCCGGCCGGTGTTGTTGGTGGTTTGTTCTTTTTCCTTCTTTTCGGGCATGGGGGAATTATACCAATTTAGGCCGATTTTTTATATGTTTCGTGTCGAAAATGTCATTCCGGAATTGATCCCTTTCGGCCCGGCGGTGCCTTTCCGATCGTAAATCCAGCGCGCTAAATACATACTGTTCCGACAATCCTCCTGCGAAGCGATTTACCGACATCCCGCTACTCGTTGCATTCGGAGGAAAATTCGAACTCGATTTCGATCATCGGTCGAGCTATGCATCGCACAAACGACGAATCCCGCGTGGCGCTGGTGGCGGGCAAGGCGCTGTCGGCCGGAGTGTGCAGCTTTGTCTACCTGTTGGCGGTTCTCCTGGGCGTGAAGATGAACTGGAATCCGCTTGCGCCGCTGTTTTTCGCCAACAACGCCAGCTATCCGATTTCGCTCATGCCGGGCTAGCTGCAGGTCCTTGCGCGATTCAATCCTTTAAACTATGAAGTGGACGCGGTTCGTGTCATGATGCTCGCGGGAGGAACAAGCGCCTTTGGAATCGGATGGGATTTTATAATCCTCGCGATTGTCACGGTTGTTCTCGTTTGATCGGCACGCTGCTGTTTCCGAGGGTCGCTGCCTGACTCCGGGCGGAATCTCGGTTTGGAAAGACCTTTTTCCGGGATCTTTCCAAAGTTTTTCACCGGGGAAAGCGCCCCTCGAACTGTCAGGCCAAGGGGTTTTATAAAGAAACCTCCAGAAAACATAATCCCAAATCCATCGGCTTTTCCCATGCGACTTTTCTCTTATAATTGGCCTATTGGCCGATGTGATAGATTACATTCACTAATATTCTTTTTCTCCCTGCATTTTTGCTTTGTATTATTCTGTTTTCGAAGACCTGCCCCTCGGCCGTGAGGGATGATTTTCCCTCCGTCGGGAGCGGGGGAAAAAACATCGGGCAAGTTTGAAAATGACGCGAGGAGAGCGATACATGTTTCTTGTCGGCCCCCCAAAAATTGAACCGATGAAAGAAGGGCGCCAGGTTCAAGTCTTGATCAAAGCCCTTGGCTATCGCGGCGTCTGGTATATGATCCGCAAAGCCGCCGCTGAAGCGCTCGGCAAGGTCGGCGACCCGGGCGCCGTTGAACCGCTGATCACCACACTTTCCGACAAGGACAAGGACGTCCGTAAATCCGTCGCTTGGGGACTGGTTTCGCTCTCCCACGCGGCGCAACTGGACGACGAGATAAAACAGAGAATTCTCTCGGTCCTATCCTGATCGATCCGAAAAGAAATAGTTGCGCGGCCCTATCTCCCGGCCGGTTTGCATCCTGGAGTTTGTCGGCAAGTGGATGGTTGCCCATTTGCTATCCGCCTATGAGCAGCTTATTTAGCCGGAAAAATGCCTTTCCTAAGAAAGGAAGCTCCCGCCGTTGACATCCGCTCCGGGAGCGGTATAATAGCCTTCTCTTGCCCCGGAAGCGGAATGCCGGGGCATGCGTATGAATACCCTCCCCCGGCGTCCGGGCCCTGATGGGCGTGGCCGCCGGCCAAAGAAGGAGAGCAGAATGAAGTACGCTATCGTTCAGAGCGGTGGCAAGCAATACCGCGCGGTGGAAGGTTCCATCCTCGAAGTTGACCGTCTCACCATCGAACCCGAAAAAACCTGCCATTTCGAGGAAGTGCTGCTTCTGGCCGACGATGGCAAAGTACAGGTCGGCTCGCCGACGATTTCGGGCGCCAAGGTCAAGGGCACCGTGATGGAACATATCCGCGGCCCGAAGATCCGGGTGTTCCATTACAAGAGTAAGATGCGCTATCGCAAAACCCAGGGCCACCGCCAGGAATATACCCGGGTGCGTGTCGAAAAAATCACCGTCGGCAAATAACGGAACGGAGGATTTCAGACCATGGCTCATAAAAAAGGCGCCGGCTCCAGCCGGAACAACCGCGACAGCCAGTCCCAGCGGCTAGGAGTGAAACGATACGGCGGCCAGTTCATCCACGCCGGCACCATCATCGTCCGCCAGCGCGGAACGCGCATCCATCCTGGCCAGAACGTCGGCTGCGGCAAGGACGACACGCTCTTTGCCACGATCGACGGAGTTGTAAAATTCGATTTTTCCCGCGGCGGGCGCAAACAGGTTAGCGTGCTGCCCCAGGAAGTTCAAGCTGCCTAGCGGCATTTCTCGACCACCAGCGGCCCGGTCAAACTTCGGTCTCTGAACGGCCGGAAAGAGGACCTCATGAAAGAGAAAATCCACCCCAAGTATTTTCCGAACGCCACCGTGATCTGCGCCTGCGGCAACACCTGGCACACCGGTTCCACGGTGGAAACAATCCATACGGACATCTGCTCCAAATGCCATCCGCTCTTCACCGGCGAACAGCGTATCGTCGACACCGAAGGACAGGTGGACCGCTTCTACAAGAAATTGGAAGCACGCTCCGCATACGTCGCCGACCAAAAGGCGCGCGAAGCCGCCAAAACCTCGACCGACCAACCGGTGGCAATCCTGGAACTCGGCGAACGGGCCGAGGGTGCGCTGCAAAAAGCCGGGGTCGAGAAAATCAGCCAGGCGCTGGAAAAACTCGCCCAGGGCGACGATACGCTGCTGGCCATCGACGGGTTCGGCCGGAAAAGCCTGATCGATCTCAAGAAACGGTTGCGCTCGCGCGGATTTGTACTCCCGGGCGATGTAGCCCAGCCGGAAGCCGCGGAAGAAACCAAAGCGGCGTAAACGGCAAAATGCTTTTCGAGCTCACGACCGGGCAGTCATCGACTGCCCGGTTTTTTTCCCTCCTTGACCACGCGGAGATGAATTCCCGCGCAATTACACGATGCCCTTTCGGGGCAGAATCCAACTCAGGTAATACCCCGTCGAAGCTTGTACTCGATCGATAGGCCGGGAAACGGGCTTCGTATGCCGTCGCATCATTTGAACGCGGCGCGATCGATGTATTCCATAGGAACGGCGCAAACCGGGAAAATTTTTCTGCGGTAAACTTGGGCCGTTCGGGAAAGGAGACGGTGCATGCCTGTCACGGGTTCCCTTGAAGTGATCACCGGACCAATGTTCAGCGGGAAGACTGACGAATTAATCCGCCGGCTGCGCCGGGCAAGAATCGCCCGGCAGAAGGTGCAGGTGTTTTTTCCGGCGCTGGATGCGCGCTATGCCGGATTGGATTACGGCAAACTGACTTCGCACGCCGGTGCGGAATTCGACGCCTCCCCCGTCCGCACCGCCGAAGAAATCCTGCGCGCGGTGGAGGACGATACCAGCGTGGTGGCGATCGACGAAGGCCAATTCTTCGACGACGACATTCTTCCTGGGGTGCGCCGGATGGTTGCCTCCGGATTGCGGGTGATCGTCGCCGGATTGGATACCGACTTTCGCGGCGAGCCGTTCGGTCCGATGCCGCTGCTGATGGCCGAAGCCGAACGGCTCGACAAGCTGCAGGCCATCTGCATGGTTTGCGGCGAACCCGCTTCGCGCACGCAGCGCCTGATCAACGGCAAGCCGGCGCGTTTGCTGGATCCCGTGGTCGTGGTAGGGGCCGGCGAACTCTACGAAGCGCGCTGCCGCGCGCATCACTCGGTGCCCCGCGAATGACCCTCTCCCCGAAGGTTCCCGCTCTAAATCCGGAAACGCTGATTTCCTCCCAGCAACTGCAATCCCGGGTGGCGGAACTTGCCGCGGAAATCAGCCGGGATTACGCCGGGGCGGATCTGCTGCTGCTATGCATCCTCCGCGGCGCGGTGATTTTTCTTTCAGACCTGATGCGCTGCTTGACCATCCCCCATGCTGTGGATTTTATGGCGGTCTCCTCCTACGGGGTCGGCGCGCGCACGACCACCGGGCAGGTGCGGATCACCCTCGACCTGACGGCTTCGATCGCCGGGCGTGACGTCCTGGTGGTGGAAGATATCATCGACAGCGGACGAACGCTGGCCTCGGTGCTGGACCTATTGCGCACGCGACACCCGCGGACATTGGAGGTCTGTGTCTTGTTGGATAAAATCCAGCGACGCGAAATGGACATTCCGCTGCGTTACCGGGGATTTCCCATCCCGGACCGTTTTGTGTTCGGGTACGGTCTAGATATCGACGAATATTATCGGAACCTTCCATATATCGCGGTCGCCGGAAAACAAGTGGAGGAATCAATCTGAAATGGGAATGGCCAAAGGGAATCCTTCACGCGCAAGCGGCTCATCTCCCGCGGGAAGAATCCCCTTTCCCGCGATCGTAGAAGAAATCCGGGCGCACCTTCCGGCAGGCGAAGCGTACCTGGTGGGGGGAGCGGTTCGCGATTCACTCCTGGGGCGGCCGTCTTCCGACATTGACATCATCCTCCGGGGCGACGGCTTGCAGGCGGCCAAATCCGTGGCTAGCGCGTTGGGAGCGGCTTTCTATCCGCTGGATTCGCAGCGCGGCATCGGCCGGGTGATCCTGATCCGCGGAACATCTGCGCCGGAAGCCCGGCCGGCAATGCGTTACACGCTCGATTTCGCGTCGTTGCGCGCGCCCACCATCCGCGAGGATCTGGAGGCGCGCGATTTTACCGCGAACGCGATCGCCGTCCCGCTCGCCGATCCTGAATTGATGATCGATCCGCTCGGTGGGGAACGCGACGTGCGCGGGGGAATCCTCCGCGTCTGTTCGCCGCATGCCGTGGCCGACGATCCGGTGCGCGCCATCCGCGCCATCCGCCTCGCCACGCAACTCGGATTCCGCGTGGAGAAGGAGACCAAGGAACAAGTACGCGCCGGCGCACCGCTGCTGCGGAAGGTCTCCGCCGAGCGAGTTCGCGACGAATTCTTCCGCATCCTGGCCGGTAAGAAAGTCGGCGCGGCAATCCATTCGCTCGAAGCTCTCGGGATGCTGCGAGTGATCCTCCCCGAAACCGTCGGTTTGGCGGAAACGCGACCCCCTCCTCCGCAACGGCACAATATATGGGAACACACCCTGCGGACACTGGAATGCCTCGAAGCGCTCGTCGATCTGCTTGCCGGATCTCCGGATAGAGAACGCGCGCCCGATCTCATGCTGGGTCTGGCGCGGGATCGCCTCCGCCGGTTCCAACCGGCGCTCGAGGAGCATCTGACGCGGCCGCTTTCGGACGAGCGTTCCGCGCGCGGGTTGCTTTTCCTGGCGGCCATCCTCCACGATGCCGCCAAGCCGGAAACGGAAACCATCGACGCCGCCGGCCAGATCCATTATCTTGGGCATGAACAGATGGGGGCGGAATGGGCTTTCCGGCGCGCCGCCGCATTGCGATTCTCCAACGAGGAAGTCCAGTATATTTCCCAGATCGTGCGCAATCATATGCGGCCGCTCCTTTTGCAATCCGGCGGGCCGGTCACGCGGAGGGCGGTGTTCCGGTTCTTCCGCGCCACCGGTCCGAGCGGCGTCGCCGTGTGCATTTTTTTTCTGGCTGACACGCTCGCCACCTTCGGTCCGGAGCTTCCCCCTGAGAAATGGCAATCGGCCGTGGAGATGGCGCACTCCCTCCTGGAAGGATATTTTGAACGCGCAGAGGAGTTGATCCGGCCCACGCCTCTACTCTCGGGCGATGATTTGATCCGCCGCTTCGGTCTTGCCCCCGGTCCGCATATCGGGGAACTCCTGGACGCGTTGCGCGAGGCCCAGGCGGCCGGGGAGGTGACTTCAATGGGAGAAGCGGTCACGCTCATCGAGCGCGGATTGGGGAGAAAAGATTCCTCATGACCATGGAATTAAAATCGATTGAGGGAAATTAACGAAGGAAAATTTTCTACTGCGTGGTATTTGTTGGTTATATTCTTAATAAAAAGCGCCAGCCGAGGGGGGCGGCCGGCGCCCGGTCGTAGGGGTTAACCCCCCCGTACCAAAGTGCATTATACCATAAAAAAACTATTTTGTATCACCGGCAAGCAGGAACTTCGTCCTCCGTGCGGAGAAATGGGCGGTATCGAACAGGATTTCCTCTGCTATGTCATTTCGGTTTGTTTCAGTCGATATTCAAAAAATGCGCATTTGGGTGGAAATGAAATGAAGTAAAAAGTGCCCCCGACGAGATTCGAACTCGTGTTTTGGCCTTGAGAGGGCCACGTCCTGGGCCGCTAGACAACGGGGGCCAGCGCGCGGAGCATTCTACCATCCGTAAGAGCGACGGTCAAACCAATGCCCCTTTTTTATCCGGTACAAACCCATCTTCTGAATGAATAAACGTTTTTAACGGACCTTTTCCTCCGCCAAACGCCGGAATTCTTTCCATATTTTTGACAACCTTCCGACCAAAAGAAAGCCTTTTTTTACACCGCCCGGCAAAGTCCAGATGCGCGGCCCTGCGGAGAAAACGGAAATATCCGGTAGAGAATGGCGTCCCTGTTTGACCTTCATCGGAACTTATGGGTATAATCCTCTGGCAAGCTTCCGGGTATATCCACGGGAGCATTGCTATTCCCTCGGATCGGATAAAGTCATGGCCCTCCAGGGCAATTTACGCGATTTCAGCGTCACTAAACTATTGAACCTGATTCACATCGCCAAGAAAAGCGGAACCCTGACCATCCAGGGGCCGAACGAATTGGCCAGTTTGGCGTTTCTGGACGGCAAACTCATCTATGGACAGCGCGGAGACGAAGGGGGGCGGTTGATTTCCGTCCTGCGGTACAACCAGCAACTCACCGAAGAACAAGCCCAAAGCCTGCAGCAACGCCCGGAGGCCGCAAACGATAAGGAACTCGGCCTGCTCCTGATCCACGCCAATTACTTGACCCAGCAGGCGATCTTGCAGGCGTTGCACAAATATCTCAACGACCTGGTCTTCCGGCTCTTCACCTGGAGCGAGGGCGTGTTCCAATTCTACTTGGGCATCCTCCCGCCCGACGACCGCATCACCGTGCGCATCGACCTGGAGAACCTCATTATGGAGGGCGCTCGGCGGATGCGGGAGTTCGAACAGCTGCAGGAGGAGATCCCCAACCTGGACTTCGCGTTGAAGTTCACCGACCGGCCGGACGCCAGGCTACGCAACATTAATCTGAGCGTGGAAGAGTGGCGTGTGGTTTCCTACATCTCGCCAAAGAACACCATGCGGCAGATCGCGCGCGCCAACCGGCTAAGCGAAATCGATTTGCGCCGGATCGTCTACGGGCTGATGCAGGCGGGCGTGGTGGAGATCCTGCTTCCGGAGGGCATGCCTCCGCCGCCAGCGTTTGCCAAGATCCAGCCGATGCCCAAGACAGCCGAGCAGGCCGGTCTGATCAGGCGCCTCGCCGATCGGATCCGCTCGTTATAAGGAGCATCACTTATCATGCAAACTGTGAAAATGGTGGTCACCGGCCCGTTCAACTCCGGAAAGACAGCCTTCATCCGTTCGATCAGCGAAATCGAAGTTGTCTCGACGGAACGTAAGATTTCCCTCGAGGTGGAGAAGGTGAAGGAAACAACCACGGTGGCCATGGATTTCGGCCGGATTACGGTCGACGATGATCTGGTTCTGTACCTGTTCGGCACACCCGGGCAGAAGCGGTTCGATTTCATGTGGGAGATCCTTTCGGAGGGTATGCTTGGATTTGTGGTGATCGTCGACAGCTCCCGTCCGGAGACTTTCCGCGAGGCAAGG
>Ga0187886_1002409_pt1 | contig 15075 bp, 10 predicted proteins | sample June2016WEW_20_1_FD_133001 | JGI IMG/M metagenome (GOLD analysis project Ga0187886, IMG submission 133001) | Peatland microbial communities from SPRUCE experiment site at the Marcell Experimental Forest, Minnesota, USA - June2016WEW_20_150 | ecosystem: Environmental > Terrestrial > Soil >... | reverse complement strand
GGATTCTTTTTATCTGACCCAGCATGAGACGGCCTACATCGAAGCCGGGGCGTTCGTGGAATTTCTGATTGATCGGTTTGGGTGGGATCGAGTCTATGCCATGTTTCGCGATCCCGTAAGCGTACAACCGCCGAGCGCCGCGCTGGATTCCATATTAAGCGCGCACTTACAAACACATTTGGCCGAGTGCGAATCGGAATGGCTCGGCAGCCTACGGGAACGAACGCCCGATTCCGAACAGGTCCAGGATGTAAAATTTACCGTCACATTTTTCGACGATCTGAGAAGATATCAGGGCCTTTACACACCCGGCAGCGACGTCTCCGCCATGTGGATTCCGGATCTCCCCACCGCGCGGAAGCGGGGGATGACGGCCGATTACCTCGCCTCGCCTGAAACCGCCGAATCGATCGCCCTGGAAACGATGTTCCGCGTGGCGAAACGGCAAGCCGGCGAGCATAATTGGAAGGGAGCCTGGGAGAATCTTGACGCCATCGAACAGGTGCTCACCGCCAGACAGCGGCGCGCACCCGATCCGGCGTTTGTTTCTCCACTAGCGGACGGGTACCGTCGGCTTACCAGCGCCGTGTTCCGCAGCGGATACGAACCGTTGGATATCCTCCTGGAAAGCGGCCGCGCCGAAGTGACCGTTCGGCCTTTCGGCGGTTTGGAGAAGGGAGCACAGATTTGGCAACAAACCGGCGGAACCTGGTTGCGCGTCGAATGAACCCGATCCTTCCGGCGCTGGGTTTGATCCTCTTCGCCGTGCTGGTCGCAGTAGCGGTCCTGGCGTATCTGATCCTCCGCGGACGGTTGGGCGATCCGAAACGCAACGCGTTGGTGTGGGAATATTTGCAGGATCCTGCCGCGCATCCGGAGTGGGTGACGCGGGCAAATTCGCGCTGCGAGGGGGCACCGTTTGCGTTTCCGACCGACGGCTACGTCGGCTATCTTTGGGGCGACACATTCCAACCGCTGCAACGGCACCAGGGGATCGACATATTCGGAAACCTGCCCCTCGGCCAAACGCCGGTCTATTCCGCATCCGATGGTTTTCTCACCCGCCTCGCGGATTGGAAGAGTGCCGTGATCATCCGCGTGCCGGACGATCCGCTCTCGCCGGGTCGCACGATCTGGATTTACTACGCCCACATGGCCGACCCGCAGGGCAACTCGTTCATCGATGTGGAATTTCCGCCGGGCACGATGGAGAAGCCGGTGAGGATGGGCCAGAGGCTTGGTTTCCAGGGGAATTACTCCGGCGATCCGACCAACCCCAGCGGTGTGCACTTGCACCTTTCGATCGTGCTCGGCGACGGCCAGGGTGGGTTCCGCAACGAGACCGACATTGCCAACACGCTCGATCCCTCGTCGTATTTCGGGATGGCGCTCAACAAGGAATCGGGCCAATACGGTCCGCCGCTATGTCTTGCCGATTCCAATCCCAACGGATCTTAATTTTTCGAGAGTCGCATTTTCCACAGGATTCTGCCACGGGGGTTTTTCGTTCCATGGGATGTGCGGTATGCTTTTCGTGATTATCCACGGGAAATCGTAATGGTTAAAAATCCTCCGGAGAAAATAGTTCAGGAGGCCGCATGGCCAGGATCCGATTGATCGACATCTCGAAATATTTCGAAGTTTCCGCCGGGAAGGTGAAGGAATCCCGCGCCCATGCCATAGTCCGGGAAAAAAGAGATGCCAGGAGCGAACGAGTTGTCGACTCTGCAAAGGTTGCGGCTCTGGATCATTTCAATCTGGAGATTCCCGATGGTCTGACGTACGCGGTCGTCGGACCTTCGGGATGCGGCAAGACCACGCTACTGCGGATCGTCGCCGGGTTGGATCCGGATTATTTCGGCCAGGTCTATTACGACGATACGCTCATGGACCGCGTCCGGCCGCAGGACCGCCGGATCGGAATGGTGTTCCAGAATTTCGCTTTGTATCCGCAATGGAAAGGCGAAGGGAATCTGAGGTTTTTCTTCCGCGTGCATCACGTGGACGAAGCCGAAACGCGTGAGCGCATCCGCGCCACGTCGGAGATCATGGGAATCGGTTTCGAGGAACTGCTCGGCCGCATGCCGCGCACCCTCTCGGCCGGACAAAAACAGCGGGTGGCGATCGGGCGCGCGATCGTACGCGAACCGCGCCTGTTCCTGTTCGACGAGCCGCTCTCCAACCTCGACGCCGAACTACGGGCGCGCAGCCGGGTGGAGATCCGCCGCCTGCTGACCCGCTTCCATGTCACCGCCCTATACGTCACCCACGATCAACGCGAAGCGACGATTCTCGGCGACCGGATCGTGGTAATGCGCGATGGGCGGCTGGAGCAGGTGGGCGCGTATGCGGACCTTGCGGAGCGTCCGGCCAATACTTTCGTCGCCTCGTTTCTCGGGCCGCGTCCGATGAATCTGTTCGCCGGTGGAACGGCCGTTTCCGGAATCGCGCGATTCGGAGAATTGGCCATACCGCTGCCGAAGAATCTCCGATCTCTCGTCGTGGAAGGGCAATCCCTCACCGTGGGCGTCCGTCCCGAAGTGGCTCGGATCAGGGAAGGGGCGCAATCATCCCCGGATACGATCCGCATACGCGGGACGGTGGAACTTATCGAACCGGATTTTGCGCGGAGGGAGCAGTCGATCCAGGTTCACACGGGAAATTACACTTACTTCGGAGTTTGCCCGCAGGATCTGCCGCTGAGATTAAAAGAGGAAGTGGATGTGGCGTTTCCCGCCGACGCCTTTATCTTTTTCGACGGCGCCAACGGAAAACGGATCGGATAAAGGGCGCGGATTTCCCTCGCGCCTTTAAAATTTTCCGGGAGATACGGGAAACGGAGAACCATGAATACCTTAAAAAGAATCTACCGCGATTCCCTTGCCCTGCTGACGGATTTTTACGAGCTCACCATGGCCTACGGTTTCTGGAAATCCGGGATGGCGGATACCGAAGCCGCGTTCCATCTTTCCTTCCGGGAAAATCCATTCGGCGGCGGGTTCACTATCGCCTGCGGACTGGAACACGTCTTGGAGTATCTTGCCGATTTTGCGTTCGACCCGTCGGATTTGGAATATCTTTCCGGAATCCGCGACCGCAAGGGGAAGCCGATGCTGGAGCCGGCGTTTCTCAGTTTCCTTGGCGGTCTGAAGCTGGCTTGCGACGTGGATGCGATGCCGGAAGGCACGGTGGTGTTCCCTCAGGAACCGCTCCTGAGAATTCAGGGTCCGCTGTTGCAATGCCAGATTCTGGAATCGGTCCTCCTGAATATTTTAAATTTTCAATCGCTGATCGCTACCAAGGCGGCCAGGGTGGTCCTGGCCGCGGGAGGGGATCCCGTTTTGGAGTTCGGCTTGCGCCGAGCGCAGGGTTTCGACGGCGCGCTGGCCGCAAGCCGGGCCGCCTACATCGGAGGTTGCGCGGCTACCTCGAACGTTCTGGCCGGGAAGCTCTTCGGCATTCCCGTCGCGGGAACCCATTCCCACAGCTGGGTGATGGCGTTCGATTCCGAGGAGGAGTCCTTTGCGCAGTACGCGCGCATCCTTCCCGACAATTGCATCTTCCTGGTCGATACGTATCAGACGCTGCCCGGGGTTCGCCACGCCGTGCAAACGGCGAAGGAACTGCGCGCGCGAGGTTCCGAGATGGTGGGTATCCGTCTGGATTCCGGGGATCTGGCCGCCCTCAGCCAGGAAGCCAGAAAGATCTTGGATGAATCCGGTTTTCCAAAAGCGCAGATCGTCGCCAGCAACGAACTGGACGAACAGATTATCGAAAGCTTGAAGCATCAGGGCGCGAAAATCAACCTGTGGGGCGTGGGGACCAAACTGGTGACGGCTTTCGACCAGCCGGCGCTCGGCGGAGTGTACAAACTCTCGGCGCTGCGCAAGAATGGACGGGATTGGGATTATAAGATGAAGATTTCGGATCAGGCGGCCAAAACCTCGACGCCGGGGATCCTGCAGGTCCGGCGGTTCCGGCGCGGAGGGGAGAACTTGGCCGACGCGATTATAGAGGAAGGGACAAGCCGGCAAGGCGAGTGCGTGATCGTCGATCCGGGCGACACCACGCGCAAGGAAACTATCCCCGCCGACGCCGAGCACGCCGATCTGCTCCTTCCCGTCGTGCGCGGCGGGAAGGTGGTGTATCCGGAGGTGGACCTTGAAACCATCCGCAAAAAAACGGCCGAGAACCTCGCCGCGTTCCCTTCCGGAATCAAGCGGTTCATCTACCCGCACCGATACCCGGTGGGATTGGAACTGGGTCTCTATCGGAAGAAATTGACGATCGCCCTGCGGAATACGAAGCAGCATTCGGAGGCGAAAAAATGAACGCTCTGATCCTGGTCGACATTCAATACGATTTTTGTCCGGGCGGATCCCTGGCCGTTCCGGAGGGCGACGAGATCGTTCCGATCGCCAACCGCCTGCAGAAGAAATTCGATTTGATCGTGGCCACGCAGGATTGGCACCCGCGCGGGCATGGCAGCTTTGCCAGCACCCACGGTAAACCGCCGTACGAGGTGGTCTTCATCAACGGTTCACCGCAGACTCTCTGGCCGGATCACTGCGTCCAGGGCACACACGGCGCGGAATTGGTCGCAGCGCTGGATAGGGCCCGCATCGCGCGGATTTTTCAAAAAGGAACCGACCCGCGCATCGACAGTTACAGCGGCTTCCTCGACGCTGACCATAAAAACTCCACCGGCATGGCCGATTTCCTCCGCGCGCATCATGTCAACCGGGTCTACCTCGCGGGGCTGGCCACCGACTACTGCGTGAAGTACACCGCGCTCGACGCCGCGCAGTTGGGGTTCGAAGCGTTCGTCGTCCAGGACGCGTGCCGCGGGGTCAATCTGCATCCGGGCGACTCCGAGGAGGCAATCCGCGAGATGAAAGTGGCGGGTGTCCACATTGTCCGCAGCGCATCGAACCCGAAAACCAGAAAGGGTGAGAAGAGGTAGTCTCACCCGAAGTGTTCCTGATACAGACATCGTCAGAAAGCAATTCGGTCTTTCCTATAGGCTCAAGGGCCGGAATATTCAAGAACCCAACGGAAACCTCCAAGGAGCGGCCGGGCAAATCACACAAATAGCGAGCCGACCGAAAAACCGCCACGAGATTTCTGGAAATGAGAAATTTCCACCGAGCCAATCCCCATCGGCCAACATCGGAGCCGGTTGCCTATCCGGATGGCGATCGAATAATTGGTTTGCGGAAAATGAATGTCGAAGGGGCAGACGAAGCGCTCGATTATCGTGCGGCCTGCTGGACTTTGCCGGTCGCTTTTTTATTGAGAAAGGGGAGTACGTTTTGAAAAATGCTCAAGAAAAGACGGGATCGCCATGCAAAGAGCCCAGGCAGCCAACAGGCATAGGATGGGTTCGATGGGGATTCGGAACCGAGCGTTACTAGCAAGGCCCGGGATATACATTATCAGAACGCACGGAACCACTAGCAAGGCCAGCGCCATCCATTTCCTATACCAGAGAAGTTGCAGAATGCTGATTGCTGAAAGCAGGTAAAGCAATCCATAGAACACCGATAGGATAACCGTGACAAGGAGTATCTCTGGCCGGTTAATGTTCGAAATTGCTGGGGATAACTCCCCATTGGTCAACGAGTCCGAATTTATTATTCCCGGTTCGAGATACATAATAAAATAGGAAGCCCCTGGCCGAAGACCATTCAGACTGTTCAGCGCGTTGAACCAAATTCCACGGAGCGGATCCGCAAGCAGCATGCGAATTGCCGCAGAAGACATAGCGTCGGATTCCTCAACTTCTGTCGCGGGGTGCAATCCTGTTTCAGCCAGGTATTGCTGGTAGTACCGGCTCGCAACATCTCGTGCTTCTCCAAGGTTTAAGCCATCCCGCCATGCGATATATCCGGCAGCGTTGTAATATAAAAGGTTCCCGCCCTGAACTGTTGCCAATGTCGGGTTTCCGAAATTGAGATAGTTGCGATAGAGCCATGGGGCGATCACCGCCGCAACCATAGCGCTAAACAGCGCGCATTTTGCTATGGCACGACGCCACCCGATGCCAAGGCACAAAGCGGGGATTAGGGATGGCCAAATGAAAATCCCGATGGGACGGATCAGAATAGCCGCTCCTAATAGTGCTCCCCCAAAAGCCGAATACACCAAGCGAGTTTCGGTTAATACAAGCAGGAGAACCAAAAAAAATGCAGTAAAGAGAATTTCGGAAAGAAGGAGTCCGGCGAAGATGGCCGGCAGCGGAGCGATCATCCAAAGCACACATCCAATAACCCCTATGCGTAGGGAACCCAACACTTTTTCTCCCAATCGGACGATAACCAGGCCGGTAACCGCATGCAACAGGGATTGCGCAAACACAACCGCCAGTGTTGAGGAACCGGCGAGGAAGAAAATCAGCGCCAAGAAAAGTGGATATCCGGGAGTTCGAAATGCGTCAGGTTGAAAGGGGGCGGCGGAAGAGGGGGAGAAGACCCCGTGCTGGAATAGGTTGATCCCGAGTTGATAGTAGCCGGGTGCGTCCCCTGGCGGGATAGCGCGCGCGGGATTGGCGAACGCCAAGAAAAGCACCGGCAGGCGCAGGAGGAATCCCAAAAGGAACAAAACGAGATACCTGCGCCAGGCGGCGCTTCCCAAAAAAGAAATACCGGAACGAAATATTCTCTGCATGGATGGGTGGATATGCTGCCGAGCCGATTGTGCGGTGAGAGGTGAAAAATCTCCTGTGCCGATTTAATTCCCCTCGCGTCAATTTTCCTATGGGAAAATGAATAAAATTTCCGAAAAGCTCGTCAACCCGCAACCAATCTGATCTTGTGGCAATCGCAATGTTTGCCAATTGTATCCGAATGGAACACTTCGAGCAACTATCTGATCGCACAGACCAGCCCGTGATCCGGCCGTATCGTTTGTCCGAATCGTTGGAATTGAAAAATATCGGACATCGTATCCAAAAACCCATTGCCCACTGAAGGTGTTCTGGATACTACTCGCCATTTTTTCCATCTTTATTTACTTTGGTTTTCTTTCCGTCGGGAAAGATCGGCATCCATTTCGCTCTTGCGTTGATAATTCTCCTGCCGAAGAAGTTCATTTGGATCATCACCCCGTAGACCTAGTGACGGGAATGGTTTGGATGTGCGGGAGTCAACGCACCGGGTTTGATTTAGTTTATTTCCGTCTATCGATGGTTTGAGATAACTTCCTGACCATAATCCCCGGTCCGTTGGAGAGAGTTGGCGCTTTTTTTCGCCGGGTCGCGGAGACTGGAGACCAGCCCGGAAAACCGGCCGAGAGCCGGTAGATTGATCGCAACTCTCCCCGATAATCTTGATACAATCTCCCCATGCCACCCATCCGCCTCGTTCACTTCGCCGACCTGCACGTGGGCATGGAAAACTACGGCCGGCTGGACCCCGCCACCGGAACCTCCTCCCGCACACGGGATTTTCTCGACCGGCTCGACGAAGTGGTCGATTACGCGCTCGACCACAAAGCCGACCTGGCGGTTTTCGCCGGGGACGCCTTCAAGACGCGCGACCCGGAACCCACCCAGCAGCGCGAATTCGCCCGCCGAATTAAAAGGCTGGCCGAAAAAATCCCCACCCTGCTTTTGGTGGGCAATCATGATCTTCCCGGCTCGGTCTCCAAGGCCACCAGTCTGGATATTTATCATGTACTGGATATCCCCAATGTGATTGTGGGATACAAACCCGATTATCAGGTGGTACAAACGGCGCACGGCCCGGTATACCTCGCCTGGATGCCGTACCCTTCCCGCAACCGGTTGCTCCTCGACGAGGATTACAAGGGCAAATCGCTCCCCGAGCTGGAGCAGATCCTGCGCGATAAAGTCACCCAATATATCCGGGAACTTTCGGAGCAGGCCGCGAAACAGGATGCGCCGCGGATATTCGCCGGGCACTTCACGGTCTCCGGCGCGGCCTTTGGTTCCGAGCGCACGGTCATGCTCGGAAGCGATGTGGCCGTGATGAAAAGCGCGGTGGCCGAGACGGCGTGGGATTACGTCGCGCTCGGACATATCCACAAGCATCAGAATCTCACCGCGGGGGAAACCGGACTTCCGCCGGTGGTATACGCCGGGTCGCTGGAGCGAATCGATTTTGGCGAGGAAAACGAACCGAAGGGTTTTTGTTTCGCGGAAATTTCGCGAGGCAAAACCGAGTGGGAGTTCGTCCCGGATCGCGCGCGCCCGTTTCACACCATCCGGGTGGACGTAAAGACCGAGGATCAACCCACTCCGGCGGTGCTCGACGCGATCGCGTTACGCAAGGCGGAGATCCGGGACGCCGTCGTGCGAATCATCATTTCCATGACCGGCGAACAGAGCGACTTGCTCGACGAACGCGCCGTACAAAAGGCGGCCGAGAGCGCATCCCACCTAGACATTCAACTCGAAATACGCCAGGAAGTCCGTACGCGTCTCGGCACCGATAGCGCCGAATCGCTCACCCCGCTGGAACTGCTAGGCCGCTACCTGCGTGCTAAATCCGTCGCAGAGGATCGAGTCGCCGCGTTGCTGCAAACGGCGGAGGAGTTGATGAAAGAGGACAATGGACTGTAGACCATCGACCATGGACCATCGCCGATGGTTCATAGTCGATCATTTCTTACTTGATTTACGGTCCATGGTCTTCGGTCGGCGAGCTTTTCGAGGGCCATCCTTAGCGGCCTATGATCAGGTTTTTCCATGGTCTATGGTCAATGGTCTATGGTCACGTTCCGTGCAGGAAAAAACAAAATGACAGAAGGGTCAATCCTAAGCATCGATGATTCCCGTTAAGCTCGAGCTCCACAACTTCCTCGCCTACCGCGATCCGGATCCCCTTAGCTTCGAGGGAATTCATGTCGCCTGCATTTCCGGCGAGAACGGCGCGGGAAAATCCTCGCTGTTGGACGCGATCACCTGGGCCTTGTGGGGCAAGGCGCGCTCCGCCTCGGCCGACGATCTGATCTATCAGAACCTTCGCGAGACGCGGGTGGCCTTGGAATTCGAGATGGGCGATGCGCGCTACTTGGTGATCCGGCAGCGCAGCATCGAAAAAAAAACCGCGCTTTCGCTTCTGGAACTGCAGGTGTGGGATCCGGCGGGCGGGGAGTGGCGCGGCCTATCCGAGCCGACTATGCGCGCCACGCAGGAGCGCATCGACGGACTGCTGCATTTGGATTACGAAACATTCGTCAATTCCGCGTTCTTGGCGCAGGGACGGGCCGACGAATTCACCGCCAAACCGCCGTTCCAGCGCACGCAAATTCTCGCCGCCATCCTCGGGCTGGACCGCTGGGCGCTCTTCGAGGACCGCGCCAAGGAAAAAATCCGCCAGAGCCGCGAGAAGATTCAACGCGTCGAGGAGCGGCTCACCGAGATGGAGCGAGAGCTTGCCCGCCGGAGCGAGTATGAGGAGCAGTTGCGGCAGGCCGAACGGGATGCGGCTTCCAGCGCCGGGAGCCTTGCCGAACTCGAAGCCTCCTGGACGGCGATCGAACAGCGGCGCGCGGCTCGGGCCGAACTCGAGCGCCAGGCGGAGGAAGCCGCCCGGCGCGAACAGGCAGCCGAACGAGAATTAAAAGAAGCGCGGGCCGAACTGGACGCTCTCGGCAAGAACGCCGACGATGCGGCAGCGGAAAAAGAAGCAGCCGATCTGCGCGCCCGGCGGACGGCACTCGCCGCGCGGCAGCCGGAGCTGGAGCGGTATCTCTCGCAGATCCGCGAGCTGACCGGTATGGCAGGCCGGCTGCGCGGTGAAAACGACGCACTTGCACCGCAAACCGAACCGCTCAAGAAACGGCTGGAAACGCTGGAAATCTCCACCGCGCCGGAGTGTCCGACCTGCGGCCAGCCGCTCACGCCGGAACACCGCAAACGTGTAATGGAGGAACTGGCGCGCGAAATCGAATCGCGCCGCGAAAAATTTAAAACCAACGCCGCGCGCCTCAAGGACCTCGCCGCAGAGATCGATGCCCTGCAAAAGGACGCCTCTGCTTTGCAAGCCGCATTGCAATCGCTTCCCACCCTCGAACGGAAACTGGCCGAAGCGGATGCCGCGCTCGGGGCTGCGAGCGGCGCGCGGGAGAAAATCCCAGCCGCGCAATCCCGGGTAAGCCGGTGGCAGAAGACGCTTGGCGATGAGAACGCCGCGCGGCAAAAGATCCGGGATCAAATGGGCGAGGCCGGCGCCGGATTGGCGGACGCCGAAAAATTGCGCATCCGCCTGGATCGGGCGCGGCTCGAGAAACGCCTTGCCGACGAACGGGTGGGCGGCGCGCGCCAGACTCTGGTCGCCCTCGAGGAAATCGCGCGCCAACGCGAGGAGCGCCGCACGGAATTGGAAGCGGAGCGGCGCGGTCTTTCGGTTTTCGAGGAGCTGCGCGAGGCGTTCGGCAAGCGCGGTATTCCGACCATGGTCATCGAAACGGCCGTCCCCGAGGTCGAACGGGAAGCCAACCGCCTGTTGGGGGAGATGAGCGGAGGGAGGATGCGGTTGCGCATGGAGACCCAGCGCGAGACCAAAACTGGCGACGCGCGCGACACGCTCGAGATAAAAATTTCCGACGAGCTCGGGACGCGCGCTTACGAGATGTATTCCGGCGGGGAAGCCTTCCGGATCAACTTCGCAATCCGCATCGCCCTCTCCAAGCTGCTCGCCCGCCGGGCGGGATCCCGACTGCGGGCGCTCTTCATCGACGAGGGCTTCGGCACGCAGGATGCCGCCTGGCGCGAGCGGCTGATCTCCGCCATTCAATCCGTGCAAAACGATTTCGACCGGATCCTGGTCATCACGCACCTCGACGAACTGCGCGACGCCTTCCCCACCCGCATCGAAGTAACCAAGACCGCCGGCGGCTCGCAAGTCCGCGTGGTCTGATGCCTGCCCCCGTAAACAAAACACCCATCGGAGCGATTCTTATTCGCTGGTCCCGACGCCGGAACCGGCATCTTCCCTGGCGAGCCGCGCGCGATCCATATCGCATCTGGGTCAGCGAGATCATGCTGCAGCAAACGCGCGTGGAGACGGTCATCCCCTATTACCGGTCTTTTTTAAATAGATTCCCCCGCGTGAGGGATCTGGCACGGGCTGATTTACAAACCGTTTTGAAGATCTGGGAAGGACTTGGCTATTACGCGCGCGCCCGGAATCTGCACCGGGCCGCAAAGCAAGTTGTCGCCAGTGCGGATCGTCGACTCCCGGAAAGCGCTTCGGAGTGGAAGCAGCTTCCCGGCGTTGGAAAATACGCCGCGGCGGCGATCGCCTCGCTTGCGAATGGCGAGCATGCGGTTGCGCTCGACGCGAACGCGCGCAGGATCCTCGCGCGGATCTACGCCTACCGGCGGAAAGTCCGGGATGCGCGCGCCGAACACGATCTAATGGAACGTTTCCAAAGCGCACGAGGCAGGAGTGCGCCGGGAAATTTCTTCCAAGCGATGATGGACCTTGGGCAGCTTGTTTGTCTACCGCAGCGGCCGTTGTGCGCCGAGTGCCCTGTGACTTCCCGATGCGAATCCAGAAAGCGGGGGATCCAGAACCGGCTGCCGGTGAGGGCGAAAGCGGCGTGCATTCCGCATTACGACGTCACGGCCGCAGTAATTTTGCGATCGGGCAAGGCGCTGTTGGCGCGCCGCCCCGAAGGGAAGATCCTTGGCGGGATGTGGGAATTTCCGGGCGGTAAACGCGAACAGGGTGAAAGCCTGCCGGCTTGCCTGCGACGCGAACTACGCGAGGAACTGGGCGTGGATGTACGTGTCCGGGAAAAGCTCACCGTGGTGCAGCACGCGTTCACTCACTTCCGGATAACCTTGCATGTGTTTTTCTGCGATCGGATGCGCGGCAGGCCGCGGCCGATCGGCGTCGCGGAGGTGCGCTGGGTGGGTATTTCCCGGCTCCGTTCGTATCCGATGGGCAAGGCCGACCGGATTGTTGCCGCCCAGATCGCCGATCGATAAATTGATTTTTCGCCAATAATTTTCCGTCTGTACTGGAGCCGGGATCTCACCATGATCCTATCGGCATCCACAATCATCCTCCTACATCTAACCTATAGGGGGACGCAATAGTTCTAATAACCATGCTTCGTGGAGGTTATGTGGTGATTTTTTGGAGGTTTTTCCAGGAGACAAACCGTATAATCAATAAGTACCGGTCGCAAAGGACCCGGGAGCATAGTTGGGCACAGGATCCCTCCGGCTGCGTTCATGGTTCCCGATTATTCCCGACGGCGGGTTGATCCGGGGAGAGGCGGATGACAATACGATGAAATTCAGCACCGTCGCCTTCAACGGCGGCTTCGGAGTCTGGGTGATGGGCGTCGCCGCCGGGAATCTCGTCAGCCAAAATAAAATCCACGACAACGGAGTCTTGGGGCTGGCGATCGATGAACCGAAGGTCATTCCGAATGATGTGTTGGATGGTGACAGCGGAGCCAACAACCGCCAGAATTACCCCGTCCTGACCTCGGCCGTCATCCAGGGGAGCGACACCGTCATCCAGGGATCTCTCGGCAGCGCCGCCGGCACGGCCTACACAGTCGAACTATACGCCAATGACGCCTGCGATCCTTCGGGTTATGGGGAAGGGCAGCGTTTTATCAAGGCCGTCTCCGTAACCACAGATGTAAATGGTCTAGCCGCGATCAATACGACATCCTCCTCCGTTGCGATCTCTACCTCGATGTTTATCACCGCCACAGCTACCGATCCAAACGGCAACACGTCCGGATTCTCCCAATGCATTCCGGTGACCCAGGCGCCCACCCCCACACCGGCTCCCACATCCGGCGGAATGCAATTCAAACCCTCCGTATACCCCAGTGAGTTGTTTTACGGAGGTTGTACGCCCGATCGCGCGGACATCAGCGTCGAGGTGCTCAATCCGCCGGAGGAAATCAGCTACCTGCTCCTCTTCGTCCGCCTGGTGGACCAAAAGACCGGCGCCGCGGGCCCGTGGAGCGAGGGATTGAGCATGTCGATTTTGGGGAAAAACAAATTCCTATTTTCGCTATTGGCCACCAAGGTTCCGGATTACGACAAATTCGACAATGCCTGGCTGCAATATCAATTCGTAGCCTACAATAAGAGTCAAAAGGAAATCGGACGGAGCGACGTATACGGGGATGTCGCACTCCGAAAGTGCGGCGGAGCGGGAATTACCCCAACCAAAAAGCCAGGCATGACGGGATAATATTAGAAAAGACAAATAGGCCTCCCTCTGAATGAGGGAGGCCTATTGATTCGGACTCCGTGCTATTGAAGCGATCGACGAATTCGAATAGTTAATCCCTTACATACACCCGCGGCATGCGCGCGCTGATTCCGGTAATCACTTCGTAATTGATCGTTCCCCAGCGTGCGGCCACTTCCTCGGCCCGGATCTCCTCCTCGCCCTGCCGGCCGATCAACACCACTTCGGTGCCCAGCGAGGCGCCCTCGGGCAGTTTGACCATGCACTGATCCATGCATACGCGGCCGATTACCGGAACACGCTTCCCGTGTAGCAGCACGACGTTCGACCGGTTGCGGCGCCAGCCGTCCGCATATCCCACGGGGATCACACCCACCGTTTCCTCTCCGGCGGTGTGATATTCCATCCCGTAGCTCACGCCCCACCCCGGAGGCAGCACCTTGCAGGACACCAGGCGCGCTTTCCAGGATAATGCGGGGCGGAAGGATGACGGCAGACGAACTTGGGGAGAAGGGTGGACGCCGTACATGGCCAGGCCGTTACGGACCATATTAAACCGCGCTTGCGGAAACGCCAGCGTGGCGGCGGAGTTGGCGGCGTGAATCCACGCCGGACGGATGCCTATCCCCTGCAACGCTTCCAGCGTGGAGGAGAATTTTGCCAATTGGGATTCGGTTGGGGCCGGGTTTTCCTCATCGGCGCAGGCCAAGTGGGTGAACACACCTTCCAGATGCATCGACGGCATGGCGGTGATGTTGCGCGCTAAGGCGAGGGTCGGTTCGCCCGGTAATGTACCCAGGCGGCCCATTCCGGTATCCACCTTCAGATGCACGCAAACCGACCGGCCGAGGGCAGTGGCGCGCGCAGAATATAACTCCGCGGACTCCTGGCAATAGACGGTCAAGGAAAGCCCCGCGGCGATGGCTTCATCCGCTTCCTGAGCGGTGACCATCCCCAGAACGAGGATCGGCGCGGCGATGCTGGCTTCGCGCAACACGAGCGCTTCTTCCGCGCAGGAGACCGCCAACCAGGAAGATCCGGCGGCGAGCGCTGCGCGCGAAACCTCGACCGCGCCGTGCCCGTAGCCGTTGGCTTTTACCACCGCCATGATCGGGACGCCCGCGATCGTGCGAAGGGCGCGCACATTATCTTCGATGGCGCTGAGGTTGATTTCAATCCAGGTGAAGATAGGAGATTTGATCAACGATGTGCTCCCCATAACCCCGGAGAATTCCATCGACAATGGTTTCCGGGTGATGAGGGCCTTCTTATAAACGAATTTACTTTGAATTGCAACTGAAGGCCGTCTTCTCCTTTTGAACTGCTCTTGCCAGGAGCGGGAATCTACGCCAGGAGCATTTTGTCCTATGGGAGGAAATGATCTGGCATAGAATATGCAACAGGAACCGATAACATAAATCGACCGTCTGGAGATAATCAAGACGGGCCGCCGCCCCGGAGTCCGGGACGGGCTGCAAAGGAACCGCCGGTACACTCAAATCGGACGCCCGGTATATAATAAAGCGGTGCGATTTGGGGCGATGGCGGAACTGGCAGACGCAGGGGACTTAAAATCCCCCGGGGCAACCCCCCTTGTGGGTTCAATTCCCACCCGCCCCACAAGGAAGGAAGAGATCAGCCCCCGGGGATTTCCGGTTCCAAGCAGGCCGGACGGTCTCTGGAAAAAAGGAGAGATACGATGAAAAAAACAACCCGCAACCAAATCTGGGCGGCTGGTATTCTGGCAGTGTTTTTGGGAGCGTGTGCCCTGCCGATGTCGTCCACCCCGACGCAATTCGTGTTCCCCACCCCCAACCTGACGATGACGGCGCTGTTCCAGATTCCGCCGACAGCGACCACGGGGGCTGTGGCGACCGTCGCG
>Ga0187886_1002408_pt1 | contig 15077 bp, 8 predicted proteins | sample June2016WEW_20_1_FD_133001 | JGI IMG/M metagenome (GOLD analysis project Ga0187886, IMG submission 133001) | Peatland microbial communities from SPRUCE experiment site at the Marcell Experimental Forest, Minnesota, USA - June2016WEW_20_150 | ecosystem: Environmental > Terrestrial > Soil >... | reverse complement strand
GCGAAAAATATCCTGGCATCTGATAGTTGAAAAAATCCCTTTCTTTGTTCTTTCGGTCATCTCAAGCATTATCACATTTTTGGTTCAGCGAAGCGGCGGCGCGGTGATTGATATCGATAACCTTTCTTTGAACGAGAGAATTGCCAACGCCTTTTTATCATACGCACAATATATAGCTAAGATGTTTTGGCCGGCTAATCTGGCGGTATTTTATCCTTTTGCCGTCGCCGCAAGATTCCCATTGGGGCAGGCTGCTATATGTGCTTTTCTGCTGCTCGTTATATCCATCTTCATAATTTATTTTGGACGAAGGCAGAAATATCTGCCCCTCGGCTGGTTCTGGTTTGTCGGAACACTTGTCCCTGTCATCGGTCTTGTTCAGGTCGGTTTGCAGACCTGTGCCGACCGTTACACCTATATTCCGTATATAGGTCTGTTCATAATAATCGCATGGTCTTTGCCGCAGATTCTTTCGAAATTGCCTTATCGAAAAATTGTTCTCGGCGTATCTATGGTGATTGTGCTGACGACCCTTGGAATATGCGCACATCGGCAGACAAGCTATTGGAAAAACAGCTTTACCCTTTTTTCGCACGCACTGGCGGTAACACAAAACAATTGGCTCGTCCACAATATTCTTGGCGTTGCTTATTATGATCTCGGCCGCGACAACGAGGCGATAGCGGCCTATGAGCAGGCCATAAAAATCAAGCCGGATTTAGCTATGGCGCACTACAATCTTGGCCTTGCTTACGGCAGGCTCGGCCATGACAACGAGGCGATAGCGGCCTATAAGCAGGCCATAAAAATCAAGCCGGATTATACCGAAGCACATGATTCTCTTGGTGTTGCCTACGCCAGACTTGGCCGTTGGCCCCAGGCGATAGATGCCTCTAAGCAGGCCATAAGAATCAAGCCCGATTTAGCCAATGCACACAAAAATCTTGGCAATGCCTACTACGCACTTGGTCGTTATCCCAAGGCGATAGAATCCTATAAACAAGTTATCAGGATAACGCCGGATGACCCCTGGGCATACTATAATCTTGGCCTTGCTTACCTGGCGACAGGCGATAAAAATTCCGCTCTGACAGAATATAATATTCTTAAGTCTTTGAACCCCCAACTCGCAAATAAATTATTAAATCAGATTAACAAATGAAATTCCGCACCGTGTCATTCCCGGGAAGTAACTTCACTGGGGTGTAAATATGTAAATAGGGGACGTTTACCTATTTAAATGGGAATAAATAGTGGACGCCTGCCCTGCCTGCCCTGCTTGTCGCGTCGAAGCCTTTGGCGAAGACGGGTTCCTCATTCGACGTTGGATGCCTGCCCGTTCGTAGCCTTGGCGAAGGCGGGTTTGATGTTCAATGTTGGACGTTAAAATCGTAGTAGTTTTATTGCTTCAACTTTTCGCCGCCGCCGTAGAAAAAATCAGGTTTCGAAACCTCGTAGTGTTCATTGCTTTAAGACAAAAGCCCCTTAGGGGCTATAATTTCAAAAGATAAACCCGGACGAAGCTTGCTTCAGGGAGGGTTTGTTTTTGAAATTATTAAATCCCGTATGGATGTCTTAAAGCAATGACTCTGTGGTCGGCGCCTGTCCGCCATAGTCCCTTAGGGACGGCGGCGGATGAGCTCTGTGGCTTGGTGGTGAAATTAAATTTTCTCTTCGTGTCGCTTCGCGTTCTTCGTGGTGCAAATTTGTATTTATTCGTGGTTACTTTTTTCGTTCTTTTTCTTTCTGCACCAGTTTAAACAACTCTTCAGAAAGTTCTTTTATACCTTTGCCTGTTACCGCTGATATTGTAAATATCTTCTTTTTAAATTTCTTTTTTATTTTTTTCAGAATTTCCCCATCCGGGTCGAGGTCTAATTTATTTATGACTATTACTTCTTTCTTTTTGCCAAGTTCTTTACTGTAACTTAGCAGTTCTTTTCGTATTTTTTTGTAATTATCGACCGGGTCGCTTTCGTCCATCGGCATAATATCGAGTATATGAACGATAATTCTTGTTCTTTCTATATGTTTTAGGAAATCAACGCCCAGTCCGGCGCCTTTATGAGCGCCTTCAATCAAGCCCGGCAAATCAGCCATTACAAACCGCCGATACCCGGTAAGTTCGACGATTCCAAGCACCGGCTCAAGCGTGGTGAATGGATAGTCGGCAATTTTCGGCCTTGCCGCCGAGCATCGCGAAAGCAGCGTGCTTTTTCCTGCATTCGGTAAACCCACCAGCCCGACATCGGCAATGAGTTTTAAGATAAGTTTGAGATTTCTTTCCCTGCCGGGTTGGCCACCCTGAGCGAATCGCGGCGTTTGTCTGGTGGAGGTTGCAAAAGCTTTGTTGCCTCTGCCACCTTTGCCTCCGCGGCAGATTTTGACTTTCATTCCCGGCTTGTCCATATCCTGGAGCAGAAGACTGTCGAGGTCTTCATCGTAAATCTGTGTGCCGACGGGGACTTTGAGAATGAGGTCTTTGCCGTTCAAGCCGCTGCAGTTTGAGCCTTCGCCGGGCAGGCCGTTCTGCGCCTTCCAGATTGCCCTGCCGGAAAAATCCAAAAGCGTATCGACATCCTCAGCGGTCTGAAAATATACATCGCCGCCCTTTCCGCCGTCGCCGCCGTTAGGGCCGCCTTTGGGAATAAATTTTTCCCTGCGAAACGCGACGCAGCCGTCGCCGCCGTCGCCGGCTTTGACTCGAAGTTTTGCCTGGTCTATAAACATAATTAGTCGCTTCCGCCAGAGGCGGATAAAAGTTAATAGTTGCTAGTATTTAGTTGGAGGAATCAAATTAATATATAAAAAAAGGATGGCACATCGCCATCCTTATTTTTATTCTAAAAACAAAGAGAATTTACACTTCAACGTGAACTTTTTTGCCCTTAAATGTTACTACGCCGTCTTTTAAGGCGAAAAGCGTGAAGTCCCGGCCAAGACCGACGTTAAAGCCAGGTTTCCATATAGTGCCCTTCTGGCGCACTATAATACCGCCAGTCTTTACAACCTGACCGCCAAAAAGCTTAACGCCGCGGTTTTTCGGATTGCTGTCGCGTCCGTTTGCTGTCGAACCTTGTCCTTTTTTATGTGCCATGTAAGTGCCTTTAAATAAATAAGTTATACTTTTGCCAAAATTCAGAATATAGCCTTATACCAGAAAATAAAATCGATGTCAAAGAAAAAATCGAGACAGGGGTCAGGGGATACATTTTCATTTGTTAATCTGAGTTAAGAGGTCATTTGCGAGTTGGGGGTTTAAAGACTTAAGAATATTGAATTCCGTCAGAGCGGAATTTTTGTCGCCTATCGCCAGGTAAGCACTGCCAAGATTGGCGTGCGCCTCGGCGTAAGCCGGCTTGATTTTTATGGCTTGTTTAATGGCATCTATCGCCTCGTGCCAGCGGGCGAGTCTGCCGTAAGCAACGCCAAGATTATTGTGTGCCTCGGCGTAATACGGGTCGATTCGTATCGCTTGTATATAGGCATCTATCGCTTCAAAGTCGCGGTTGAGCTTACCGTAAACAACGCCAAGGCCGAGATGCGGTTTGGCGTAATCCGACCTGATTTGTATCGCCTGATTATAGGCATCTATCGCATCGGTGAGGCGGTTGAGCTTATCGTAAACAACGCCAAGATTATAGTATGCCTCGGCGTAATCCGGTTTTAATCTTATGGCCTGCTTATCTGCTTCTATCGCCTCGCTGGGACGGCTGAGCTTATCGTAAACAATGCCGAGATTATAGTTTGCCATGGCGTAATCCGGCTTGAATACTATGGCCTGGCTATATAATTTTATCGACTCGGTGTAATTGCAAAGTCTGGCGTAAGCAACGCCAAGACTATTATACGCGACATAATTATTTTGCGTTACCTGGTTGGCGTGCGAAAAAAGTGTGAAACTATTTTTCCAATAGCTTGTCTGCCGATAAGCGAATATTCCCAGTGTCGTCAGCACAATCACCATCGCTGCGCCGAGAATAATTTTCCGCTGCGGTAATTTTGCCAGCAATTCAGGCAGGAGCCAGGCGATGATAATAAATAAACCTGTAAGAGTAATATAAGTGTAGCGGTCGGCCATGGCGTGGTTGCCAACCTGGATAATGCCGAGAACCGGAATGAGCGTTCCAAGATACCAGAACCAGCCTGTAACGAGATATTTGTGATTTTTAGCAAATCGAATGACAACTATTGTTACGAGCAGCAAAGAAACGGCTGAAATTATAGCGTATAAAACGGATACGTTTTCAACGGGGTGAGGATAAAACGGGGACAGGCCGGCCGGGAAAAACATTTTTTCGATATATTTTATATAAGAGATAAGAGCGTTGCCAATGCGAAACTTTAAAGGGAGCGCGGTAAAGGATGAAATCGACCCGCTGCTGTGCTGGGCAAGAAAGGCGATGACACTTGATACAATCGAAAGAACAATAAAAGGGATTTTTTCCACCAGCAGACGCCAGGATATTTTTCGCTCCAGCGGCCAATAGTCCAGCAGAAGAAATACAAAAGGCAAAGTAACCAGCATTGGTTTTGCCATAAGACCCAAAGCGAAAAACAATAATGTAAGCAGGTAGCGCACTATGCCGGGCTTTTTGACATATTGCACATACGCCAACATCGCAAGCAGCCAGAAAAAAATGCTTAATACATCTTTTCGTTCTGAAATCCATGCTACAGATTCAACGTGAAACGGGTGAAGGGCAAAGAGAGTTGCCACAAACGTGCTTTGCCACAGTGAGCCTGTCATTTTTTTAAGAACCGTAAAGAGCAGTAGAGTATTTACAAGGTGCAGGAAAAGATTAGTAAGATGATAACCTGCGGGGTTGGGACCGTAGAACTGTCCGTCCAGTATAAGCGAAAGCCAGGTTAAGGGATGCCAGAAAGCGCCGTAGCCGGTGGTAACAGCCCAGGAGACAGTGTCTGCGGTCAGGCCGTTTAAAACGTGGGGATTATCAAATACGTAAACATCATCATCATAATCAACGAAATCGAAATTCCTGACCTGCCAGAAGACAAACAAAGTGCTGACTGCTAAGGCGAAATAAATAGAAAGGACAAGAGATTTTTTAACCTGTTCGGGCATAGGCTGCATTTTCATTTGTTAATCTGATTTAAGAATTTATTTGCAAATTTTGAGTTCAAAGACTTCAGGATATTTAATTCTGCCAGAGCGGAATTTTTGTCGCCAATCGCCAGGTAAGCACGGCCAAGATTACAGTGCGCCTCGTCATCATCCGGCTTAATTCTGACGGCCTGCTTATAGGCATCTATTGCATTCTGATAGCGGCCAAGGTCGTAGCAGGCAATGCCAAGATTATAGTATGCCTCGGCATAATCCGAGTTGATTTTTATGGCCTGCTCGAAAAAATTTATCGCTTCGTAGCAGCGGCCAAGGCTGTAGCAGGTATTGCCGAGATTATAGTATGCCTGGGCATAATCCGGCTTTATCCCGATAGCTTGTTCGTAGGATTCTATAGCATCCTGCCAACGGCCAAGTCTGGCGTAAGCATTGCCAAGATTATTGTATGCGACATAATTATTTTGCGTTACCTGGTTGTCGTGCGTGAAAAGTGTAAAACTGTTATTCCAATAGCTTGTCTGCCGATGAGCGAATATTCCCAGTGTCGTAAGCACAATCACCATCGCTGCGCCGAGAATAATTTTCCGCTGCGGTAATTTTGCCAGCAATTCGGACATACCCCAGGCGATGATAATAAATAAACCTGTTAGAGGAATATAAGAATAGCGGTCTGCCATGGCGTGGCTTCCAACCTGAATAATGCCGATCACGGGCACAAGCGTTCCAAGATACCAGAACCAGCCTGTGACGAGGTATCGGCGATTTTTGGCGAACCGAAGCACAAGAATTGTTACAGCCAATAAAACCGCTGCTGAAATTACCGCGTATAAAACCGATACGTTTACATCGGGATGCGGATAAAAGGCAGCCAGACGACTGGGCCAGAGCATTTTCTCTATATATTCCACATAAGAAATAAGAGCATTATAGATGCGGAACTTCAAACTAAGCTTTGTAAATGTCGTCAGCGCCCCAAGACCTCTCTGCGTAAAAAACGCTATGACACTGAATATGGCCGCAAGAACCATAAAAGGAATTTTTTCCAGAATCAGACGATAGAGTGTCCGCAATTGAAAGCGGGAAATACGGTCAAGCGGCCAATAGTCCAGCAAAAGCAGAACGAACGGTAAAGTAACGAGCATCGGTTTTGCCATAATACCCATTACAAAGCACAGCAGTACACACATATAGCGCCAAACACCGGGCTGTTTGACATACCGCAGATATGCCAACATCGTCAGCAGCCAGAAAAAAATGCTCAGGACATCTTTGCGACAAGAAACCCAGGCAACAGCTTCGACGTGCAAAGGATGAAGAGCAAAAAGAGCCGCCACGAAAGCACTTTGCCAGATTGCGTTAGTCATTTGTTTAAGAACAAAGAACAGAAGCAAGGTATTTAAAATATGAAAGATAAGATTGGTGAGATGGAAACCTGCGGCGTTTAAACCTCCCGGAAGGGATGCTGTGCAGAAAAGCTGATTATCCAGCATATATGAAAGCCAGGTTAAGGGATTCCAATTGCCGAAGTAACCTGTAGTAAAAGCCCATTTGACGGATTCAAGCGTGATGCCGGTTTGGATGTTCAGATTTTTTGTAACGTAAGCAGGATCATCATAATCGACGAAATCGAAATTTCTGACCTGCCAAAAAATCAGCAAGGAGCTGACTGTTAAGGCGAAATAAATCGAAAAGACAAGAGATTTTTTTACCTGTTGTGGCATAGACATCATTTTCATTTGTTAATCTCTTCTAAGAGGTTATTTGCCATTTCTGAGTTCAAAGATTTAAGAATATTGAATTCCGCCATAGCAGAATCTTTGTCGCCAATCGCCAGATAAGCAAACCCGAGATTGTAGTGCGCCAAGACGTAATCAGGTTTGATTTTTATGGCCCGCTTAAATGCATCTATCGCCTCGGTATGGCGGTTAAGTTTGCCGAGAGTAACACCAAGATTATGATTTGCCTCGGCGTAATTCGGCCGGATTTCTATGGCCCGCTTAAAGGCATCTATTGCCTCGGTATAACGGCCAAGATTGCCATAAGAAAAACCAAGACTAAAATATGCACTGACATAATACGGCTTGATTTTTACGGCCTGCCTGAAGTTCTCAATCGCCTCGGGGTAACGGCCAAGATCGTTGTAAACGAGGCCAAGATTATTGTATGCGACATGATTGTCTGGCGTTACCTCGATGGCGTGCGAAAAAAGGGTAATGCTGTTTTTCCAATAACTTGTCTGTCTGTCGGCGCATATTCCAAGGGTCGTCAGCACCAATACCATCAATACACCAAGAACAATCCTTTTATGCGGATATTCTGAAAAAAGCTGCGGCAAACCCCAAGCAATGATAATAAACAAACCTGTCAGGGTAATATAGGTGTAGCGGTCGGCTATGGCGAAACCTCCAACCTGAATAATGCCGATAACAGGAACAAGAGTTCCAAGATACCAGAACCAGCCTGTTACAAGATATCCACGATTTTTGGCGAACCGAAGCACAAGAATTGTTAAGGCCAATAGGACAACAGCCGAAATTACAGCATATAAAACCGATACATTTTCATATTGGTGCGGATAAAAGGCAGCCAGATGACTGGGCCAAAACATTTTGCCAATATAAGTAACATAAGAGATAAAAGCATTATAGATACGATACTTCAGGCCCAAATCTGTGAATTCAATTACCGCCCTGCCGCTTTGCTGCACAAAAAAGGCCATAACACTGAATACGGCCGCAAGAATAATAAAAGGGATTTTTTCCAGAACTAAACGATAAATAACCTGCCTGTCAAAATGTTTTATACGATTCAGCGGCCAATAGTCCAGCAAAAGCAGCACAAACGGCAAAGTTACAAGCATAGGTTTTGACATCAAACCGAGAGTAAAAAAAACAACTATCCATAAATAACGACTTATTTTTGGCCGATTGACATAACGAACATAAGCCCACATTGTCAGCAGCCAGAAAAAAGTGCTTAATACATCTTTTCGTTCTGAAACCCAGGCGACCGATTCGACGTGAAGCGGATGAAGAGCAAAAAGAGCCGCGACAAATGCGCTTTGCCAAAGTGCTTTTGTCATTTGCCTGAGAACAAAGAAAAGGAGCAATGTATTGGCTATGTGAAAGAGCAGATTGGTGAGGTGGAAACCGGCTGGATTTAAACCGAAAAGCTGATTGTCAAGCATATACGAAAGCCAGGTCAATGGATGCCAGAAATTCGCGTAACCGGTAGTAAAAGCCCACCTGACGGCGCCTGCGGTCAAGCCGTTTAGGACGTGAGGATTTTCATATACATAAGTATTATCGTCATAATTGACAAAATCAAAATTGCGGACCTGCCAGAAAACCAGCAACGAACTGACTGCTAAGGCGAAATAAATAGAAAGGACAAGAGATTTTTTTACCCGTTCAGGCATAGACAACAATATATTTACACAAGCATTTTTTGTCAAGGAGCAAAACCAGCTATGGCCGATGGGTTTGTTTTAATTTTGCGATTAAATCTTTTCTCCCCTTTGTAGTCAGATAATTTATCAGCATCCTCTGATTTTCAGGCTGGCCAAACTGTAAAAGAGCCAATTGCAGCTTCTTTTCGCTGTGACCTTTGGGGATAAATATCTTCTCTCCCTTTGAATCCAGTCCCGAAACATACATAGCCGTCGAAAGCGTAAGCGGAACAGGTGTAAAATCCTGAACCTGCTCTAATCGCCAGTTTTTCTTTAGCAGATACTCCATAAGTTTGGTCGCGTCATCGGCAGTGCAGCCGGGATGGGAACTTATAAAATAGGGAACAAGATACTGCTCTTTGCCGGCCTTTCGGGAAGCGGCCATAAATTTATCTTCAAATTCATCCAACAGCTCAATCGGCGGTTTACCCATAAGCTGTAAAACCATCGGGCAGGAATGTTCCGGCGCGACTTTCAGATGCCCTCCTACGAAATAGCGGGCCAGGAGATTAATATAATCGGTATTGAGCAGAGCCAAATCGTGGCGAACGCCGGAGGCGACATAAACATTTATTTTCCTCTTGTCCGCCCTGGCGAATTTCAAAATCTCATCCATCAATTTTAACAGCCGGGTATAATCGGCATTGAGGAATTTACACGGCGTAGGAAACAGGCAGCTGGTTCGCAGGCAGGGTTTATCATTTCCGCAGTTCATACCATACATATTTGCCGTTGGCCCGCCGATATCGGTTATTGTGCCACGGAAAAATTTTTCTTTGCTCAATCGCTGCGCTTCATCAAGTATTGAATCTATTGAACGGCTGGATATTTGTTTGCCCTGATGGAAATACAGCGAGCAGAACGAACAGCCGCCGAAGCAGCCGCGATGTGTCGTTATCGAGCACTGCACCGGCTCAAGAGCCGGAACACCGCCAAGTTTGTCATACATCGGATGGCTTCTTTTGGTAAATGGCAGAGCGTAAATTTCATCCATTGTATTTTCGTCAAGCGGCCGGGCAGGCGGCATAACGACTATCGCGGGGGCACCCTCATGCTGCTGAATGACTGAACCCCCAACATGAAGTTGGGGGCTTCCGGACGATTGATATTTCAAATATGCTTCCATTGCAAGCTGGGGATTTTCTTTTTGCTGCTCAAATGAAGGTAATTCAACGGCGTCGGCGGGAGGCTGGACGCCTTTGAAGACCGGATATGCTGTGCCGGGGATATTTGTAAGTTCTCTAATCGATTGGCCGGAGTCGAGTCTTTTGGCGATTTCGAGGATTGCCAGTTCTCCCATACCGTGGACGAGCATATCGGCTTTTGCGTCAATCAAAACCGAACGCTTGAGCTGGTCTTCAATATAATCAAAATGGACTAATCGTTTAAGGCTTGCCTCAAGGCCGCCGAGAATTATCGGGATATTTTTGAATGCTTCTCGCGCTCGCGCAGCATAGACTAAAAGAGGTTTATCGGGTCGCAGGCCGAGAACGCCGCCGGGGGAGTAGAGGTCTTCTCTGCGTTTATGGCCGAGCGAAGTGTAATTGTTCAGGCGCGAATCAATCGAGCCGGAAGTGATGCCCCAAAAAAGTCTGGGCGGGCCGAAAATTCTGAACGCATCTGCGCTGTGCCAATCGGGTTGTGCCAATATTGCTACGCGGTAGCCTTTTCTTTCGAGCCAGCGTCCTATCAGAGCCACGCCGAAAGACGGATGGTCAACGTAAGCATCGCCGGTAACGAGAATGATGTCCGGCTGCGACCAACCCAAGGCCCGCATTTCCTGGGCTGTTGCAGGTAGGAAAAGTCCGGTATTTTTTGTTTTTTGCGATATAGGCATACATTGTTATTATACGTTAAAATGCTGATTTTGTCATTGAGGAAATACTAAACTGCAACCGCTGAGCGGGACAAAGTCAAATTTTCATTTATTAATCTGCTCCGAGAGGTCATTTGCGAAATGGGAGTTTAGAGACTTGAGAATATTATATTCGGCCAGAGCGGAATTCCTGTCGCCTATTACCAGGCAGGCAACGCCAAGCTTATAGTGCGCATTTTCATCATCCGGCCAAATTCTTATGGCCTGTTTATAAATATCTATCGCCTGCTGCCAGCGGCCAAGGCCGGAATAAGCAACGCCAAGATTAAGGTATGCACCTTCAAAATCCGGCTCGATTTCTATTGCATTTTTGCAGGCATCTATCGCTTGAGTCCAGCAGCCAAGGCTGGCATAAGCCGAACCAAGATTATTGTAGGTAATATAATTGTTTTGCGTTACCGACAACGCGTGCGAAAAAAGGGTAATGCCATTTTTCCAGTAGCTTGTCTGCCGATGGGCGCATATTCCAAGTGGTGCCAGCACCAGTATCATCAATAAGCCGAGGGCGATTTTTCGCTGCGGCAATTTTGCCAGTAATTCGGATATACCCCAGGCAACGATAATAAATAAACCTGTAAGAGTAATATAAGTGTAGCGGTCGGCCATAGCGAAACCTCCAACCTGGACAATGCCGATAACAGGAACAAGAGTTCCAAGATACCAGAACCAGCCTGTTACAAGATATCCGCGATTTTTGGCGAACCGAAGCACAAGAATTGTTAAGGCCAATAGGACAACAGCCGAAATTACGGCATATAAAACCGATACGTTTTCATAGGGATGCGGATAAAAGACAGCCAGATGACTGGGCCAAAACATTTTGCCAATATAAGTAACATAAGAGATAAAAGCATTATAGATACGATACTTCAGGCCCAAATATGTGAATTCAATTGCCGCCCTGCCGCTTTGCTGTGTAAGAAAGGCAACAACACTGAATACGGCCGCAAGAATAATAAAAGGAATTTTTTCCAGAACCAAACGATAAATAACCTGCCTGTTAAAATGTTTTATACGATTGAGCGGCCAATAGTCCAGCAAAAGCAGCACAAACGGCAAAGTTACAAGCATGGGTTTTGACATCAAACCGAGAGTAAAAAAAACAACTATCCATAAATAACGACTTATTTTCGGCCGATTGACATAACGAACATAAGCCCACATCGTCAGTAGCCAGAAAAAAGTGCTTAATACATCTTTTCGTTCTGAAACCCAGGCAACAGATTCGACGTGCAAAGGATGAAGCGCAAAAAGAGCCGCCACAAAAGCACTTTGCCAGAGCTTCTGCGTCATCTGCCTGAGAACAAGAAAGAGAATTAAAGTATTTGCGATATGAAGGATAAGATTTGTGATGTGAAAGCCGGCGGAACTAGCGCCAAATAACTGCCGGTCCAGCATAAGCGACAGCCAGGTTAAGGGATGCCAGAAAGAGGCGAAACCTGTGGTAAATGCCCAAATGACATTGCCGGCGGTCAGGCCGTTTAAAACGTGAGGATTTGCATATACGTAAACATCATCGTCATAATTGACGAAATTGAAATTCCTGACCTGCCAGAAAACAAGCAACGCACTAACTATCAGAGCAATATAAATAAAAAATACAGGAGATTTTTTTACCTGCTTGGGCATAGGGTTATGTTTTCATTTGTTAATCTGATTTAAGAGTTTATTTGCCATTTCCGGATTCAAAGATTTCAGAATATTATATTCTGCCATAGCGGAATTTTTATCGCCTATCGCCAAGTAGGCAACGCCAAGATTTTTATGTGCCTCGGCATAATCCGGTTTGATTTTTATGGCTTGCTTATAAATGTCTATCGCCTCGGTGTAGCGGCCAAGTTTGGCATAAGCATAGCCGAGATTATAGTGCGTCTCGGCTAAATCCGGATTGATTTGGGCGGACATCTTAAAGGCATCTATCGCCTCGGGCAAGCGACCAAGATTGGCATAAGCAGCGCCCATATTAGTATACGATTCAGCTAAATTGGGTTTTATTTTTATGGCCTGCTTATAAGCTTCTATCGCCTCAGGCCGACGACCATGATGGGAATAAGCAAGGCCAAGATTATTGTATGCAATCCAATTATTTTGTGGAACTACCTCTACTGTATGTGAAAAAAGGGCAATGCCATTTTTCCAATAGCTTGTCTGCCGATGGGCACATATTCCCAGGACCGTCAGCACAATAACCATCGATACGCCGAGAACAATTTTCCGCTGCGGAAATTTTGAAAGAAGCTGCGGCAAGCCCCACGCGAGCATTAGAAAGAGACCTATATACGGAATATAAGTGTAACGGTCGGCACGGGCCTGCAAACCGGCCTGAACAATACCGATAGCTGGTATGAGCGTTCCAAGATACCAGAACCAGCCTGTAACGAGATATCGGTGATTTTTTGCGAATCGAAGGACAAGAATCGTTACGGCCAATAGCAGAATGGCTGATAGTACGGTATATAAAACAGATACATTTTCATAGGGATGCGGATAAAACACGGCCATGCGGCTTGGCCAAATCATTTTTCCCATATACTTTATATAAGAAACAAGGGCATTGCCGATGCGAAACTTTAAAGGGAACCGATCAAATGATATTACCACCCTGCTGCTTTGCTGGGCAAAAAAAGTGACGACACTTGAAACAATCGAAAGAACAATAAAAGGAATTTTTTCCAGAACTAAACGATAAATAATCTGCCTGTCAAAATGTTTTATCCGTTCAAGCGGCCAATAGTCCAGCAGAAGAAATACAAAAGGCAAAGTAACGACCATTGGCTTTGACATCAAACCGAGGGCGAAAAAAACAACTATCCATAAATAACGGCTTATTTTGGGCCGATTGACATAACGAACATAAGCCCACATCGCAAGCAGCCAGAAAAATACGCTCAGGACATCTTTTCGCTCAGCAATCCAGGCGACCGATTCGACATGCATAGGATGAAGTGCAAAAGCGGCGGCGACAAACGCGCCGGGCCACAGCGAGCCGGTCATTTTTCTAAGAACCGTAAAGAGCAGCAGAGTATTTGCAAGATGGAAAAGGATATTTACAAGATGAATCCTGCCCGCATTGGCTCCGAACAACTGACAGTCAAGCATAAGCGAAAGCCAGGTTACAGGATGCCAGTTTGCCGCCTGGCCGGTCGTAAAAGCCCAAACGATATTATCGAAAGTCAGACCGCTTACAACATGCTGATTTTCGTATACGTATAAATCATCATCGTAACTGACGAAATCGAAATTCCGGACCTGCCAGAAGACCAGCAAGGCGCTTACTGCTAAGGCGAAATAAATCGAAAGGACAAGAGATTTTTTAACCTGCTGTGGCATAAGCAGTAATATATTTACACAGACATCTGTTGTCAAGAAGTAACCCGCAAAGCCGCCTTTTCATTGGTTAATCTGATTTAAGAGTTTATTTGCGAGCTGAGGGTCCAAAGATTCAAGAATATTATATTCGGCCATAGCGGAACTTTTATCGCCTATTGTCAGGTAAGCATAGCCAAGATTTCTGTGCGCCTCGGCTAAATCCGGCTCGATTTTTATCGCCTGCTTAAAGGCGTCTATCGCCTCCGGCAGGCGGCCAAGTTTGGCGTAAGCAACACCAAGATTATTGTATGCCTCGGCGTAATCCGGTTTGATTTTCACTGTCTGTTTATAAGTATCTATTGCATTGGCGGCGAGGCCAAATTTGTCGTAAGCAAAGCCAAGATTATAGTAAGCTTCGGCGTAATCCGTCCTGATTTCTATGGTCTGCTTAAAGGTATCTATCGCATCTTTGTAACGGCCAATGCTGCTGTAGGCAACACCGAGATTATTATAGGCCGCAGCATAACCCGGCTCGGTTTTTATTGCCTGCTTATAATATTCTATCGCCTCATCGTAACGGCCAAGACCGTTATAAACACTGCCAAGACTATTATACGCGATATAATTGTTTTGCGTTACTTCGATTGTGTGAGAAAAAAGGGTTAAATTGTTATTCCAAAAGCTTGTCTGCCGATAAGCACATATTCCTAATGCCGTCAGCACAATCACCATCGATATGCCGAGAGCGATTTTCCGCTGCGGCCATTTCACAAGCAGTTCAGGCAGGAGCCAGGCGATGATAACAAATAAACCTATAAGAGTAATATAAGTATAGCGGTCGGCCATAGCGTGGTTGCCAACCTGAACAATGCCGAGAACCGGAATTAGCGTTCCAAGATACCAGAACCAGCCCGTAACAAGGTATCGGCGATTTTTTACGAATCGAAGAACAATAATTGTTACGGCTAATAACAGAATGGCGGAAATTACCGCGTATAAAACTGATACGTTTTCATACGGATGGGGATAAAACGGGGCCAAGCCGGCCGGCCAAAACATTTTTTCTATATATTTTATATAAGAGATTAAAGCGTTTAAGATGCGATACTTTAGAGGCAGCGCAGAAAAAGACGGCAGCGCTCCGACATCCTGCTGCGTATAATAGGCAACGACGACGGCAACCGCTGATAAAATAATGAAAGGTATTTTTTCCCAAATCAAACGATAAATAATTTGTCGATTAAAATTGCTGATACGATTGAGAGGCCAATAATCAAGCAGCAGCAGGACAAACGGTAAAGTAACGAGCATTGGTTTTGCCATAATACCCAAAGCGAAAATAAATAAGACAAGCAGGTATC
>Ga0187886_1002407_pt1 | contig 15079 bp, 14 predicted proteins | sample June2016WEW_20_1_FD_133001 | JGI IMG/M metagenome (GOLD analysis project Ga0187886, IMG submission 133001) | Peatland microbial communities from SPRUCE experiment site at the Marcell Experimental Forest, Minnesota, USA - June2016WEW_20_150 | ecosystem: Environmental > Terrestrial > Soil >... | reverse complement strand
TGGCCGCTGCGATGGTGTCGCGCGATGAGCTGGAATCGCTGGCCGGGGAGAACCGCGCCAAACGCCGCGACCTCCGCGCCGCCCTTCTGGAGCGCACCCCCGCCATCATCGCCGAGATCAAGCGGGCCTCGCCCACCAAGGGCGTGATCAACGACGACTGCGATCCGGCCGCCCTGGCCCGCGCTTACGAGGCCGGCGGCGCCGTCGCGCTTTCAGTCCTCACCGACGAGAAGTTCTTCCAGGGCAGCCTCGACGACCTCGGCATCGCCCGCGGCGCCGTTCGCCTGCCGGTGCTCCGCAAGGACTTCACCTTCGACGAGTACCACGTCGCCGAATCCGCCGCCTACTGCGCCGACGCCGTGCTGCTGATCGCCACCATCCTGCCCTCCAAGCGCCTGCGGCAGCTTCGCGAGTACGCCGCGCGCTTTGGCCTGGAGGCCCTCGTGGAGGTCCACGACGAGGAAGAGCTGGCTTCCGCCCTCGATTCCGGCGCCCAGATCATCGGGGTCAACAACCGCAACCTGCGCACGTTCGAAGTCACCCTGGAGACCTCGCTGCGCCTGGCGCCGCTGATTCCGGCCGGCGTCATCCGTGTGAGCGAGAGCGGCATCCGCTCGGCCGAAGACATTCGCCGCCTCCAGGACGCCGGCTACAGGTCGTTCCTCGTCGGCGAGCACTTGGTTCGCTCGAAGGACCCGCAGCGTGCCCTCGCCGCTATGCTGCACCCGCTGCCGCCTGCCCCGCCGCTCGCTCACCCAGCCCTCTCGCACCCCGCCGTGGCCTAGTAGCGATGATGGTGAAGATCTGCGGCATCACAAACCTGGATGACGCCCTCGCCGCCGCCGAGGCCGGAGCCTCCGCCCTGGGTTTCAACTTCTACCCGGACAGCCCGCGCTACCTGGCGCCGGAGGCCGCGCGGGCGGTGATCGACGCGCTGCCCGCCGGCGTCTTGAAGGTGGGCGTGTTCGTGAATGCGCCGGCGGCGATGCTGGCGGCGCTAGCCGGGGCGCTGGCCCTGGATGTGGTGCAGCTCCACGGCGCCTCGCCCGAGTTTCCCCGCGGCCTGCGCATCTGGCGCGCCGTCCGCGCCACCGAGGACCTCGACTTCGCCGGCCTGGGCTCGATCCCGGCCGAGGCGCTCTTGCTGGACACGCCGTCGGAGACGCTCCAGGGTGGAACCGGACGCTCGTTCGACTGGTCGATCGCCCGCCGCGCGCCCCAACGCGTCATCCTGGCCGGCGGGCTGGACGAAACCAACGTGCGCCGGGCCATCGAGGCCGCCCGCCCCTGGGGTGTGGATGCCTGCTCGCGCCTGGAATCCGCGCCCGGCCGCAAAGACCACGCCCGGATGCGGCGATTCATCGAGGCGGCCCTCGCATGAGCGCCCCGCTGCCGGATTCCGCCGGCCACTTCGGACCCTACGGCGGGCGCTTCGTGCCGGAGACGCTCATGGCGCCCCTCGATGAGCTCGAGCGCGCCTATCGCGCTGCCCGCCAGGATCCGGCCTTTCAAGAGGAGCTTGAGGATCTGCTCCGCAACTACGCCGGGCGGCCCACGCCGCTCTACCTGGCGCGCCGGCTCTCCGAACAGCTTGGCGGGGCGCGCATCTACCTCAAGCGCGAGGATCTGCTCCACACCGGCGCGCACAAGATCAATAACTGCCTCGGCCAGGCGCTGCTGGCGCGGCGCATGGGGAAGCGCCGCATCATCGCCGAGACCGGCGCCGGCCAGCACGGCGTGGCCACCGCCACGGTCTGCGCCCTGTTCGGGCTGGACTGCACGGTTTACATGGGCGTCGAGGACATGCGGCGCCAGCGGCTCAACGTCTTCCGGATGCGGCTGCTGGGCGCCGAGGTGGTTGGGGTCACGGGCGGCAGCCAGACCCTCAAGGATGCCATCAGTGAGGCCCTGCGCGACTGGGTCACCAGCGTCGCCAGCACCTACTACCTGCTCGGCTCGGCCTTGGGCACGCACCCTTACCCCATGATGGTCCGGGACTTCCAGGCGGTGATCGGCGAGGAGGCTCGGGCGCAGATCCTCCAGGCCGAGGGCCGCCTGCCGGATGCCATATTCGCCTGTGTCGGCGGCGGCTCGAACGCCATCGGCATCTTCCACCGGTTCATTCCCGACGGCTCGGTGCGCCTCATAGGCGTCGAAGCCGGCGGCCGGGGTCCGGCGTTGGGGCAGCACGCTGCCCGCTTCTCGGGCGGCTCGCCCGGGGTCCTGCACGGCGCCTACAGCTACCTGCTTCAGGACGCGGACGGCCAAGTCGCCTTGACCCATTCCGTCTCGGCCGGCCTGGACTACGCCCTGGTGGGGCCCGAACACGCCTGGCTGCACGATCAGGGGCGCGCGGAATACGTCGCCTGCTCGGATGCGGAGGCGCTGGAGGCCTCCCTCCGCCTTTCTCGCACCGAGGGCATCATTCCCGCGTTAGAATCGTCGCATGCGGTGGCGGAAGCGATGCGCCGCGCGCCTAAAGCAAAAGGCGAGGTATTTCTTGTAAACCTCTCAGGGCGTGGAGATAAGGACATTGACATCTACCGCGAAAACTTCCCCGAGCTGGACCCGGATCGCGGCGCTGTTTGAGCGGCTTCGCGCAGGCCGCCGCAAGGCGCTGATCGGCTACCTGACGGCCGGCGATCCGGGCATGGACCGCACGCCCGCCCTGGCTTCGGCGCTGGTGCGGGGCGGGGTGGATCTGGTCGAGCTCGGTGTTCCGTTCTCCGACCCCATCGCCGACGGCCCGGTGATCCAGCGCGCCTCCGAGCGCGCCCTCCGCGCCGGCGCCTCGCTGGCCGGGGTGCTGGCCTCCGCCGCCGAGATCCGCCACGGTTCGGACGTGCCCCTGCTGCTGTTCACCTATCTGAACCCCGTCCTCAAGTACGGCCTGGAAGCCCTGGCGGCGGACGCGGTTCGGGCCGGGATCGACGGCCTCCTGCTGACCGACCTGAGCGTCGAAGAGGCCGCGCCGCACGTTGCCATCGCGCGCGCCCACGGGCTGGACACCGTGTTCCTGGCGGCGCCCACCAGCACGCCGGAGCGTCTTAGCCTCATCGCCCGGAGCTCTTCGGGCTTCGTCTATCTGGTCTCCCGCACGGGCGTCACTGGCGAGCGCGAGTCGCTGTCGGACTCCGTCGCCCCGCTGGTGGCCGCGCTGCGCGCCGTAACGGATCTGCCCATCGCCGTCGGCTTCGGCATCTCCACACCCGAGCATGTCGGGGCCATCGGCCGGCTGGCCGACGGCGCCGTGGTCGGCAGCGCCTTCGTCCGGCTCATCGAGCAGTATGGCGGGGACCGAGAGCTGGAGAGCCAACTTGAGATCCTTGCCCGCAACCTCAAGAAAGGATTTGACGGAGTCGAGCCATGAAACGTGAGGACGGGCTCCGAGCGTTGGCCGAGTGCCGCGACCGCATCGATGAACTCGACCGCCGCATCATCGATCTGCTCAGCCAGCGGACCCGGATCGTGGAAGAGATCGGACGCCTGAAGCAGCACCTCGATCTGCCGATCTACGAGCCCAAGCGCGAAGAACAGGTTTTTGAAAACGTCACCGGTCACAATCCCGGCCCATTGACCCCGGACGGAGTCAAGCGCGTCTTTGAGCGGATCATCGACGAGATGCGCGCCATCCAGCGCCTGCGGATGCTGGAGCGTGACGGCGAGCCGGACAGCGGTGAGAACAAGGAGGAAGGCTTGTAGCACGCCGCCTGTGGCCTGTGGATCCCGAACGGCTTTCCGCAAGCCGCAGCCGAAGGCGTGTGAGAAGATCGGGCTAGCCGCAAGCCTAAGGAGTACTTGATGTTTGTCGTCATGCAAGAAGGCGCCACCGAGGCGCAGATTCAGGCCGTGATTGACCGCCTGGTCTCGCTCGGCTTCACCGTGCACCGCTCCACCGGCGCGGTGCACACGGTTCTGGGCGGCGTTGGCCCCATGGACCATTTCGAACCTGCTGACTTCGAGGTCCTGGACGGCGTCAAGGAAGCCCACCGCATCATGTCGCCCTACAAGCTCGCCAGCCGCCACTTCCGGCCCGCGGGCACGGTGGTCAAGGTGGGCGACGTCGAGATCGGCGGGGAGCGCGTCGTGGTCATGGCCGGGCCGTGCAGTGTGGAAAGCTCCGAGCAGATCCACGCGATCGCCGGGATTGTCGCCGGGGCCGGCGCCAGGATCATCCGCGGCGGGGCTTTCAAGCCACGCACTTCCCCGTACAGCTTTCAAGGTTTGGGTGAGGAGGGCTTGCGGTATCTCCGCGAGGCCGCCGACAAGCACGGTCTGCTGGTGGTCAGCGAGGTGATGGACCTCACCCAGATCCCGATGCTGGCCGCCTATGCCGACATTCTCCAGGTGGGCGCCCGCAACATGCAGAATTTCAACCTGCTTCGCGAGCTCGGCAAGCAGCCCAAGCCGGTGCTGCTCAAGCGCGGCATCTCCGCCACCATCGAGGAGCTGCTGCTGTCGGCCGAGTACATCCTCACGGGCGGGAACTTCGGCGTCATCCTCTGCGAGCGGGGCATTCGCACCTTTGAGGACTATACCCGCAACACGCTCGACCTGTGCGCCATCCCGGTGGTAAAGAAGCTCTCGCACCTGCCCATCATCGCCGACCCCTCGCACGGCACCGGCCGCCGCGACAAGGTCATTCCGATGGCGCGGGCCGCCGTCGCCGCCGGGGCCGACGGGCTGCTCATCGAAGTCCACAACGATCCGGACCGCGCCCTGAGCGACGGCGCGCAGTCGCTCCGAGAGGAGCAGTTCTCCGAGCTGATGTCCCAGTTGCGGCTCATCGCCGCGGCCGTCAACCGGACAATCTGATGGAAACCGTTGCGATCATCGGGACGGGCCTCATCGGCGCTTCCTTCGGGCTGGCGCTGAAGAAGGCCGGTTTCCGCGGCCGCATCCTCGGCGTCAGTTCGAGGGCGGCCGTTGCCGAGGCGCTGACCAGCGGCGCCATTGACGAGGCCGCGCCCCTGGGACAGGCCGTGGCCGGGGCCGACCTGGTGTACCTGTCCCAGACCATCGGCCGGATCCTGGAGACGCTTCCCCGGATCGCGCCCCGGGTGCGCGAGGGCGCCCTCGTCACCGACGCCGGCAGCACCAAGTCGCGGATTGTCGAGGTAGCCCGGCGGTCTCTCGGCCGCGGCCAGTTTCTGGGCGGGCACCCCATGGCCGGCAAGGAAAGGCGCGGCGCCGGGGAGGCCGATGCGGACCTGTTTGCCGGCCGGGCCTACGTCCTGACGCCCGGCTCGGCCGCCGAACTGGAGACGCCGGCGGCGCGTGAGTTCCTTTCCTTTATCCGGAAGATCGGCGCCACCCCGCTGGTGCTCAGCCCCGAGGAGCACGACCGCGTGGTGGCCCTCACATCCCACTTGCCCCAACTGCTCTCCACGGCGCTGGCCGCCATGCTCGCCCGGCGCCTGGGCCGGCCGGAGCACCTCCGCGCCGCCGGCCCCGGCCTGGCCGATATGACGCGCCTGGCCGGCAGCTCCTACGAGCTTTGGGGCGACATCCTCTCCACCAACGCCGCCGCGATCGACTCGGCACTGGAGGCCTGCATCGCGGAACTGGAATCCCTGCGCGCCGGCCTCGCCTCGGAAAACACTCGCCGTGAGTTCGAGACGGCTAACGAGTTCTGGGAGCGCATCCGCCGCTGACAGATGGCGCGGCTCCGCTTCCGGCCTCCCCCGAAGCCGGCTCGCGTGCCCGGAGCCGGGCTCACTTCTGCTTGGTGAGGACGATCGCCGTGACGTCCCGAATCTCGCTCGGGTTCGTCACGCCCCGCGCCAATCCGTACTGCCCGAGATAGGGCCGCTGGATCTTCACCCACCTCTTGGAGCTGAACAAATCCGACACCTCATCCAGAATGAAGAAGGCGTCTCGGAGTTCTTGCCCGGTAGGCAACTTGCGCGCTCGTGCGCCGATCACCTTGTATTCCTTCGCGTTTTTTTTGTAATAGGCGTACACCTTGTCGAAAGAATCCCGGGTGATATAGACCGCTACCTCGACGCCGGGCTGATTGGCCGCCGCCGACTGGGCTTCGGTCGTAGCCGCCTGGTCAATCCTGGCGCCGGGGTAGGGCCTCACCTGCTGCGGGAGGGCAATCGAGCACAAGCACAAAAACAGGATGACCCACACCTGTTTCATTTCTCCTCCAGGTGAAAGCATACTCTTACGGCTACGGCTAAATCAATGGCTTTGTTTGAGCCGGGCGCGCCGGCGGCGCCGGACTCGGCCGGCGGGAACCTCTCCTCGGCCGCCCGCGCGCTGGGTATGGAGCGCAGCAGCCTCCCCGAGCGTTTCCGGGCCACGGGGCCTCAGCCGGGCGCAGCGACCGCGTGGCCGCGGGCCGCAATCTCCGCGCTTCGATGTTAGGATCGTCACGTATGGCGGGTACGCACGCATTAACTCGGCGGAGCATGCTGGCGGGCATCCTGGCCGTCGCGGCGCGGGGGGCGCCGGTGCGCGACCGCGTCTTCCCCTCCGAACGCTTCCTGTACTCCGACCCCGCCACCGAGTTCCCGGTTCTGCGGCTGACCTCGCCCGAGCACACCAGCCGGCTGCCGGAGCCGCCTCTGCGCGGCGTTTCGCGCGGGCGCGCCTTTCTGATCTATGCCAGCGACCGCACCGGCTCGCCGCAGCTCTTCCGGATGTCCGGCTTCACGGGCGAATCGCGGCAGGCGACCGCCGCGGCCGACCTGGATCCGGTTTCCTTCGCCCTGGCGCCTGACGACCGCAGCGTGTTCTTCTTCGACGGCGCTGCGCTGCGCCAGACGTGGCTGGCGGGCGAGCGCGAGCGGGAGCGGGAGCACTACCGCGTGCCGGAGGGCTGGCGCCGCGGGCCGGGGTTCAGCGTTACGCCGGAGGGCGCGTGGGCTTTCCTCATGGAAACCGATGGTCGCACCTGGCGCTTGCGCCGGATTGCGCTGCGGGAGGGGCAGGAGCCGGCCACGGTTCTCGAAACTGACACGCCGCTGGACGATCCGGCCGCGCGGCCGCGCCACGACGATGTCCTCTACCGCCAGGGGCCCAACACGCTTTGGCTGGCCAGCCCGGCCCACAGCCAGCACTCCTTGGCGCTGGCCCCGGGTTCGATCGGCCAGGCGTACTGGAGCGGCGACGGCGACCGCGTGATCTACCTGAGCCGGCCCGCACAGCCGGGTGCGCTGAACGCGATCCGCGAGTGTACGCCCGATTCGGGCGCCGACACGCTGGTGGCCGCAACCAGCCAGTTTGCCGCGTTCTCGCCGAATGGCGATGCTTCGGTGTTCATCGGCGCCAGCGCTAACCGAGCCTCGCCGAACATCCTGCTGCTGCTCCGCGTCACCCGCCGCGAACTCACGCTCTGCGAGCACCGGGCCAGCGACCCCGCCCGCGCCGCGCCCGTGTTCTCCCCCGACAGCCAGCGGATCTACTTCCACAGCGACCGCCACGGCAGGCCGGCCATCTACTCGATGGTGGTAGAGCGGCTGGTGGAACGCACGCAGGCATAACGGGCGCCGCTGGGCGGCAGTCGCGGCGCCAACCGCGCGGCCGGGCGGCGGTGTGGATCACCGCTGTACACTGAAGGGTTCCGCATGCGGTTTGTCGGTTGGTTCATGCTCGCCTCCGCCGTGGCGAGTCTCCCCTCCTGCGGGAGCCGTCAGGCGGTCCAGGCGCGCGAGCTCAAGCTCGGCGACCGCTTCGGCCAGGACGTCGAGGTCCTCGAGGGCTTGGACGGCGGCGAGCAGGTGGCCACCAGCCAGGTTGCCCGGCTGGACAGCGGCGTCCGGGTCGGCGTGGCCGGCCCGGCCGCTTCCCAGGAGTAGAATGCCATGCTACGCCGGCTGGCGCTCTTGTGGCTGCTCATTTGGCCCGCGTGGGCTTCGACCAAGCTGCTGGTAACGGTCATCGAGCAGAAGTCGGGCAAGGCGCTCACCGGCCTGGGGGTCGCTGACTTCACGGTCTACGACGACCGCACGCCGCGCCAGGTCGAGGCGGTCGAGCCATCGCACGGGCTGATGGACGTGATGCTGCTGCTCGACTCTAGCCTGGTCGGGGAGATGGTCCGCCCCGTCGCCGAAAGTCTCATCGACCAGCTCGATCCGAAAGAGCAGATGGCGATTGTCGCCTTTCACTCCGCGGCCGACCTGATCCAGGATTTCACCGCCAGCCACGAGCTGCTCAGGGGCGCCGTAGGAGGCGTCAAGTACGGGAACATGCCCCGGCTGCTGGATGCGCTCTATGCCGCCCTCGACGGCGGCTTCCGGGACTCGAGCTTCCGGCGCGTGCTCCTGATTCTCACCACCGGGCTGGAGGGTTCGAGCCGCGTCAACGAGGCGGAGGTCCTCAAACTGGCGCGCCGGAACGCCGTCTCGATCTACCCGGTCTACCTGGCGGGGGCCGAGCGGGCGCTCTTCCAGAACCTGGCGCGCCAGACGGGCGGGGCATCTTTCAGCCTGCGCGATATGCGCAAGACGCTCACCGGGCCACCCGGGCCGCGCATCTTCGAGGTGTTGCGCTCCTCTTACACCCTGACCGTGGCCGGGGACCTCTCGCTGGGCGAGAAGGTCCAGGTCGAGGTCGCGCGGCCGGGGGTCAAGCTGCTGGTCTCGGCGCTGCCGCTCGAATAGCCGCGCGGCGGCGCGGCTCAAGCCGCAGCCCCCGAGGGCGCCTGGGGACAGCGGAGCCAGCCACCGGTTTCAAGAAGTTGCTAGCGGGCCTGTTGCACCTTCGGCGTCGAGAGGTAGCCCACGATCCGGTCGTTGGCGATCTGGTTGACCACGATCTCGTAAGGCTGCCGGGCGCGGGCCACGTAGAACTGCACGGGCTCGTTCAGCGTCTTGTCCTTTTTCTCGATCCGCCGGTCGTCGGCGACGACCTCGATGGTGTACCTGTTCTTCTTGGGATCGGCCCGCCGGAGCAGGATCGCAATGTCGCCGAATCGTTGTGGCGCCTTGGTCTTGCGGAGGTCCAGATCGATGTAGTTCCGCTCGCCGAGGGTCCGCAGCGCCGCCAGCTCCGTGGAGTTGGTGGCGATCAGCCCGCTCATCACGCCCATGTCGCCGCTGGCGCGCTTGAGCTCGGCGATGGTTCGATCCAGATCCGCCCTGGTGGCCGCCACGTCGCTCCTGACCGCGGTTACGTCGCTCGAGACCTGACCGACCCGGGTGGTGGTTTCGGTGGTGGCCTGACGGACCTCGGAGATCTGGCTGGCCATCCTGGCCTGCTGCTTCTTCTGCTCCTCGGCCAGCGCCGTAGTGAGCTGCTCCGCCCGCCTCACGGCCTCCGTCTTGGCTTGGCCGACCGCCATCGCGGCCTGCCGGCGCGCCGCTTCCAGGTCCTCGCGCATGCTCTCGATACGCTGGTGGCTGCTTGCAACGGATGCCGAGGACGCCTCGCGGACACTGGCAATCTCGGCCTTGATCGATTCGCGAAGCTTGGCCAGTTCGCTCCGCTGTTGCTCCACCCGGACGAACAGGTAGATGTTCGCGGCCAGCAGGGCAATCACTGCACCAAATAGCACCGCGACCTTCAGATTCCAGCCCGAATCGGATGGAAGCGGGTTCACTGGGCCTGACGCAAAAGATGGGATACTCACCGTCGCTGTCCTCCTTGCGCCGGCGCGAGGATGGTTTGCGGTCCGTACCTATCCGGAACCTGGAGCGCGCCCAGGCGCAACACTCAGAATTGTATCATTCCAGGGCGCGGCAGCACCGCAGATCCCAGCCCGCCCCGCTCATCACACCCGCGACCTGGAGTTCTCGCCGGCGGCTGACCACGACGCGCCCGCCGCGCCGCGCAGGGCGAAACCGGATCCGGCGTTTCCATCCCGAGGGCCCGGGGCGCGAAGCGATCCGGCGTGGCGCGCGGTACGATGTAAGGCGTTCGGCTTGCGGGTGAGAGGGCGCGGATGGAGTTCGTCGAGCAACTGAAATCCTCGGTCGATATCGTGGAGGTAGTGGGCCAGTACGTGCGCCTGCGCAAGGCCGGCACGCGCTACGTGGGCCTGTGCCCGTTCCACACCGAGAAGACCCCCTCCTTCGGCGTGCACACCCTGCACCAGTTCTACAAGTGCTTCGGCTGCGGCGCCAGCGGCGACGTCATCAAGTTCGTCATGGAGATCGAGGCGCTGACGTTCTACGAAGCGCTGAAGCTGCTGGCCGAGCGGCACGGCATCCCCATGCCCAAGCGGGCCGAGTACTCCGACCCGGAAACCAAGCTGCGCGGCGCCATCTACCGCATGCACGAGATGGCCGAGCAAATCTACCGCGCGGCCCTGGCCGGCCAGGCGGGAGCGGAGGCGCGCGCCTACCTGGCCAAGCGCGGCGTCGCTCCGGCGCAGCAGGAGGAATTCGGCCTGGGGTTGGCGGAGCGCTCTGGCCAGGCGCTGGTGCGCGCGTTCGAGCGCGAAGGGTTCACCCCGGAGCAGATGGAGCAGTCGGGGCTGGTCCTCAAGCGCGATAGCGGCGGCTTTTTCGACCGTTTTCGCGGCCGCCTGATGTTTCCCATCCACAACGAGTCGGGTAAGGTGATCGCCTTCGGCGGCCGGGCGCTGGCCGCGGGCGAGGAGCCGAAGTACCTGAACTCCTCCGAGACGCCGATTTATCACAAGGGCAACGTGCTCTACAACCTGCACCGCGCCAGGCTGGCCATGCGTAGCGCCGGGCGCGTGGTGCTGGTCGAGGGCTACATGGACGTGATCGGCGTATGGTCGGCCGGTGTGCGTGAGGTGGTGGCGAGCTGCGGCACCGCGCTCGTCGCCCAGCAGGTGCGCTCGCTCAAGCGGCACGCCGAGCGCGTCGTGGTGAACTTCGACCCGGACGCCGCCGGCGTCAGCGCCGCCGAGCGCTCCATCCAGATGCTGCTCGAAGAAGGCCTGAGCGTGAGGGTGCTCGAGCTGGAGGGCGGCCTGGACCCGGACGAATACGTCAAGAGCAAGGGCGCGGATAGCTACCGCCAGTGCCTCGATAAGGCGCCGGGATACTTCTACTGGCTGGCGGACCACGGGCGCGCCAAGCACGATACCCGCACCGCCGAGGGTCGCATCGCCGCGCTGAAGTTCCTCCTGCCCGCCATTCACCGGATCACCGACAAGCTCGAGCGCGCCACTGTGGCCAACGACGTCGCCGGCTACCTGGGCGTCGAGGCCGGCCTGGTGCTGGATGAGTTCCGCAAGGCCGCCACCGAGCGCCGCGAGAGAAAGCTGCCGCAGGCGGCCGAGACGGTGAAGCCCCTGGAGCGGATCCTGCTGAACGCCGTGCTCGACAACCGGGAAGTGCGCGAGCGGGTGTTGCCGCGGCTGCGCCGCAGCGCGCAGGTGGAGCAGTTCACGACCTGCCGCATCTTCCAGGCGCTGTTCTCGCTCGAAGAGAGCGGCTCGCCCTTTCGGTTCGCCGACCTCGAGGCCAGACTCGAAGAGGCGGACCAGGAGCTGCTGTCGGCGATCGCATTTGCCGATAAGGCAGAGGGGGAGCAATCGACGCTCGAGGAAGCCGAAGCTTGCCTGCGAAAGCTCGAGGACGATGCGCGCGCCGCGCGCCTGGCCGAGCTGAAGGCGCGCATCAAGCAGGCCGAGCGGGACGGCAGGCTCGAGGAAGCTCTCCGCATCACGGAGGAGCTGGGCCGGCTGGACCGAGCCTGAGGAACGGGTGTTGTACAATGGCGTGGGCTGGTCCCGCGGTTGCCGGGTGATGGGGTTGGGGTGGCGAGCGAAGACAAATTCGAGCGTCTGAAGCGGTTGGTGAACTCCGGCAAGGAGAAGGGCTACGTCCTCTACGACGACGTCAGCGATCTGCTCCCGGACGACGTCACCAGCGGACCGGAGCTGGATGAGCTGCTGGTCAACCTCGACGGCGCCGGCGTGGAGATCCTCGAGGAACCCAAGCTGGAGAAGCTCGAGGAGGCCGAAGAGCTCCTGGAAGCCGAGCTGAGCCAGGAGTTCGCGGACAAGACCAACGACCCTGTCCGGATGTACCTGCGCGAGATGGGGACGGTGCCCCTGCTCACGCGCGAGGGGGAGATCGAGCTCGCCAAGCGCATCGAGCGCGGCCAGAATGCGGTCCGCAAATCGCTATCTCGGTCCGCGCTGATCACGCGCGAGATCCTCAGCCTGGGCGATGACCTGGCGCGGGGTGCGGCGTGCGTGCGCGACCTGCTGGTGCTGCCGGACCTGGTCATCAACGAGGAATCGCTGGAGACGCAGAAGCAGGAGATCCTGCGGGTGGTCGAGGAGGTGGAGCGCGACTACCGCAAGGCGCAGCAGTTCCGCCAGAAGCTGCTGGCCATCCCCAGGTCCATCAAGCCGAAACAGCACCGGGCGTTGCGCTCCTGCCTGGCGCGAACGACGGTGGAAATCTCGCGGCTGATGCGCTCGATTCCCTTCAGTACGCCGGTGCAGCGCCGGCTGGTGGACTGCGTGCGGCGCGCGGTGGAGGAATTCCGGCCGCTGGAGCGCGAGATCGCCCGCATCCAGCGAAGGTTCGAGGAGCCGGGCACGTCGGGCACGCCCGCCGCCCGGGACCTGCGCAAGGAGCTGCGCCATCACAACCAGCGCATCCAGCAGCTCGAGGAGGAGTGCGGCGCCAGCGCCACCGAGCTGCGGCGCACCGTGCAGATCATCGAGCGCGGCGAGACCGAGGCCGAGGCGGCCAAGAAGCAGCTCATCGAGGCCAACCTCCGCCTGGTGGTCTCGATCGCCAAGCGCTACACCAACCGCGGCCTCCAGTTCCTGGACCTGATCCAAGAGGGCAACATCGGTTTGATGAAGGCGGTAGACAAGTTCAACTACCGCCGCGGCTACAAGTTCTCGACCTACGCCACCTGGTGGGTGCGGCAGGCGATCACGCGCGCGATCGCCGATCAGGCGCGCACCATTCGCATCCCCGTGCACATGATCGAGACCATCAACAAGCTCGTGCGCTCGCAGCGCCGGCTCCAGCAGGAGCTGGGCCGGGAGCCGACCACCGAGGAGCTGGCCAAGCGCATGGAGCTGCCCGTGCCGAAGATCCGCAAGGTGCTGCGTATTGCGCAGGAGCCCATCTCGCTGGAGACCCCGGTGGGCGAGGAGGAGGAATCCCACCTGGGCGATTTCATCGTCGATCGGCGCGTGGTCTCGCCCTCCGAGGCGGTCATCAACTTGAACCTGCGCGAGCAGACGGCCGAAGTGCTCAAGACGCTCAGCCCGCGCGAGGAGAAGATCATCAAGATGCGCTTCGGGCTGATGGACGGCAGCGAGCACACGCTCGAAGAGGTCGGCCAGCACTTCGCGGTCACCCGCGAGCGCATCCGGCAGATCGAGGCCAAGGCCCTGCGCAAGCTGCGCCACCCCAGCCGCAGCCATCGTCTGCGCGCGTTCCTCGACGCCGGCGTCGAGGAATAGCCCGGTCTGGGCGGGCGCTCAGGAGCCGCGCCGCAGGCCGTAAACCTCCCTGGCCACGCGGACGATCGCCTCTGGTACGAGATGCTCCCACGGCTCACCGCGGCGGATGCGCTCCCTCACCTCCGTTGCCGAAACCTCCTGGTAGTCTCCTGGAAACGGGAGCGCGTGGATGCGGTCGCTCAGCTCCGGCGGAGGCTGGTACGGCCTGCCGCGCGGCGCCACCAGCAACCGGTATTCGGCAAGCTGCTCGCGGATCGCGCCCGCCCGGCCGTAATCCCAGGCCACGATGCGCTCGGCGGCGTCGCGGCCGCAAAGGAAATACAGTTCGGCGTGAGGGCCATAGGCGGCACGGCATTCGCGCGCGATCTCGATGAACAGGCCGCCCGAAGCGGCCGCAATCGAAAATCGCGGCTGCCCCGGAAGGGCCAGCTCCAGCATCCGCAGGCGGTCCTCGAAACTCGCTTCCTCGTAAGGCTTGTGCGGGAAGGCGCGCGGCAGCACGAAGACGACTTCCTCGACAACCGCCAGTGCGGCTTCGGCGAGAGCGACGTGGGCGCGCGTAGGCGGGTTGAACGTGCCGGGGAACACGCCGAGCCGGGCGGGTGTGCCGGCTGCGCGGCGGAAGAACTCCATGTAGCTATGCTACGCGCGCCTTGCCGCGGTCGCCGGGCTGTAATCCGTCCGTAAGCCGACGCGGCGGTTGTTGTAGCGCGCGCTCTCAGCGTGCCGCGTCGGCACTAGTGCCGACGCTTGGCGGAACCATTCCCGGGCCTGTCCCCGCACTCGCCTTGCGTCGCCAGGAGTGGCGACGCGGCAGGCAGGAGTGCCCGCGCTACGGCGAGCGCCGGCCGCACCCGCCGGGTGGATGCCGCATCCCAGCGCACCGCCCCCGTCGTCTGAGTTCGTGCCTGTCGCCCGTTCCTACGGACGGATTACGGTCGGGCCCGGAGCCGCCCGTTGGTGCCGTGCTCCGCGGGGCATTCTGCTATGCTGTTGTCCAGCGGATGCCCATTCCCCAAGTGCTGGAATTCTCTAACTACGCCGCGCGCGCCCGCCGAGCTTGACGCCGCATGATCCCGCTTCGCGACACCGAACGCAGTGAGTCGCCGCCGATCGTCACGAGCCTGATCATCGTCGCCAACGCGATCGCGTTCTTCTACGAGCTGTCGCTCGACCCGTGGTCGCGCAACCACCTGATCGCCACCTTCGGAGTCGTGCCGGAGCACTTCAGCTACCTGTCGCTCCTCACCTCGATGTTCCTCCATGGCGGCTGGTTGCATGTCATCGGGAACATGTGGTTTCTGTGGATCTTCGGCGACAACGTCGAGGACATCCTGGGACACGTGCGGTACCTGCTGTTCTATTTGCTCTGCGGCGTCGCCGCGGGCCTGGCGCACATCGTTGCCAACTCCGGCTCGCACCTGCCCGCCATCGGCGCCAGCGGCGCGATCGCCGGCGTCATGGGCGCCTACCTGGTGAAGTACCCGCGCGCGCGCATCCTGACCCTGGTACCGGTCTTCATCTTCCTGACGACCTTCGAGCTGCCGGCGGCCGTGGTGCTGGTCTACTGGTTCGTCCTCCAGATCTTCAGCGGCCTCGGCTCGGTGGTCTATTCGCAAATCTCCCAGCAGGGCGTGGCGTGGTTCGCCCACGTGGGCGGCTTCCTGGCGGGAGTGGTGCTGATCTGGATTCTGCCGACGCGGCCGCGCTACCGGCTGCGGC
>Ga0187886_1002406_pt1 | contig 15081 bp, 11 predicted proteins | sample June2016WEW_20_1_FD_133001 | JGI IMG/M metagenome (GOLD analysis project Ga0187886, IMG submission 133001) | Peatland microbial communities from SPRUCE experiment site at the Marcell Experimental Forest, Minnesota, USA - June2016WEW_20_150 | ecosystem: Environmental > Terrestrial > Soil >... | reverse complement strand
GAGGCTACCATGGCGGCAGGCCGCAAAGCAAGGAAATTCTGTGGTTTCAAGCCATGGAGGGCCGCGCCTGCGTGCGGCCGGAACCGGGCACAGCCTGTCAATTGCCCGACATGCCAAAACCACCTAACACAACTCGACTTTGGTCTGTAGCCGCACCCTTTAGGGTGCGTGAATGGCGCAACTGCGCAGGCTGAAGCCTGCGGCTACGGGTTTCGTTTGGCGAGCCAAGCGCTTTTGGTGGCTCGGACGGCGCGCTACAGCAGATTCTGGAGAAACCGGTCGAATCGGGGGCGCCAGTAGTGTTCGCGGTCGAACGAGAGTGCCACCGTTGTCGCCCGACCCACGATCACGTCGCGCGAGACAAGCCCAAAGTACCGGGAATCGAAACTGTTGTCGCGGTTGTCGCCCATGACGAAGTAGCGCCCGGTGGGCACGTGGACCGGGCCGAACGACCGCAGCGCGCGTTGCGACGGACAAATCATCACCGGATGCGTCCGGCCCGCCACGGTCTCGTCGAACACGAGCGCGGATTCGCCGGCGATTGCGTCCGAGGCTTCGTAGCTCGCGGGTTGGCCGTTCAGGAAGAGCCGGTCGTTCCGCATCTCGATCACGTCGCCGGGCACTGCCGCCACCCGTTTCACGAGCCGTTTGCCGTCGGCTGGTGAACGAAACACAATGATGTCGCCGCGTTGCGGATCCGACCACGTCGCAAGACGCATTGTGCTGAACGGAACCTTCAGGTCGTACGCAAGCTTGTTGACCAGAATGCGATCTCCAACCAGGATCGTCGGCCGCATCGAACCGCTTGGCACGTCATTCCAATCCGCGACCACCGACCGCAACGGAGCCACGATTGCTACCGCAATGAGCAATGGCTTCACCCACTCCCGCCAGAATCTCCCCAGCTTCTTTCTCATGCGCGCCTTAGACAATGAAGCGCCAAGCCGCGTTCACGTCCGGCGGAGGCCGTTGGTAGGGCGGCTTGGCCCAAGCCGCCGTAGTCTCCAGCCACCGCGATTAACCCCCCCACTTTTAATCGCACCTGCTGCTACAGCAGCCATTGCTTCCGCTTGCAGACATGTAGCGCCTTTGTCATATCCACGCGCCATGAAACGCTGCTCGGTGGCCTGATTGCTGCTATTCACAAAGCCACTATGCGGAATCCTCTTCTCAGCGCCATGAACCGCTGCTCGTGGCATCTTCTCTTCGCCACGAGCTTGATGTTGGCCGCCACAGTTCGGGCCGAAACCGAGTCAATTGATCTCAAGGCGCTCGCCAAGAAGGCGCGACCGGCGGTGCTGCTGCTGGTCGTCTCCGACGCCACCGGCAAGGAAATCGCCACCGGCACCGGCTTCCTCGTCTCCAGCGACGGCAAGCTCATTACCAATCACCACGTCATCGAAAATGCCGCCAGCGCCGTCGCCAAAGCCGAGAACGGCGCCCTGTTCCCCGTCGAAGGCGTTTTGGCTGACGATCCGAAGAACGACCTCGTGCTGTTGAAGCTCAAAGGCAAAGCCGAGTCCGACGAGACGCAGCCCATTCATCCTGCTGCAAACCTGCCGTTCCTGCCGCTCGGCAATAGCGACAAGGTCGAAGTCGGCACGCGCATCGCCGTTATCGGTAGCCCGCTGGGATTGGAAGGCACGTTATCGGAAGGCATTGTCTCCGCCGTGCGCGAGTTTATGGGCGATCAACGCTTGTTGCAGGTCACGGCAGCCATCTCGCCGGGTTCCAGCGGCTCTCCCGTATTGAGCGCGAAAGGCAATGTCGTCGGCGTCGCGTCGGCACTGCTGCGCGGGGGACAATCGCTGAATTTTGCTGTGCCAGCCGAAATCGCCAGAAAATTGCTGCAAGCAGACGCAAACGTGACAGCCAAATCGCTGACCAGTTTTCGGGACACACCTAGCGACTCGGATTCGGAGGTTTACCAGTCCTCTGAATACCGAGAAACAAATGCGGCGTTTGTATCTGCGGACTGGGTGGCCATGCTCAAGGCAAGCCAGGCTTTGGTTCAGAAATTTCCCGAAAGCTGGGTCGGTTATTCCAATCTGGGCCTTGCGTATGAACAGATGCACTTCTTTGACGACGCCGTAGCCGCCCATCGCCAAGCGATCAAGCTCAAGCCCAACTTCGCCGGTGAGTGGTATAACTTGGGAGCTGTTTACCTCCAGCAACGCAATTACGACGACGCCATTGCCGCTTGTCGCCAAGCGATTAAACTCGCGCCTGATTTCTACCTCCCGTGGCACAACTTGGGAGGTGCTTACCTTCTGCAACACAAGTACGACGACGCCATCGCCGCCTCGCGCCAAGCTATCGATCTCAAGCCTGACGATGCCAAGGCGTGGTTCCTCCTTGGGGACGCATATGACAAGTCTGGGCGCACCGACGACGCGATTGCGGCCTTTCGGCAAGCAATCAAGCTGAAGCCCGATGATGCCGACGTATGGTACTTTTTAGGCATCGCGTTTCGCAGAGCTGGTCGCTCCAAGGACGCGACTGATGCGTTCCAACAGGCCAAGAAGTTGAAACCCGAATGGTTTAAGTGACAGTTACGACGCGAAAACTGCTGGCCTTACTGAGGACGCTGTGCCCTCGCAGGTGGTATCTTAAATTCTACTTGGATTGCATAAACCGTGCTTACCGAAGGGAGATCGCGGCTGTAAGGAAGACAGGGAATCGCGATGAAGTTGATCGCATTGGTGGCGCGTGGGTCGGCGAATCTGCACAGATCGAGGAGGAACTCAATCTGCTTGAGACCAGAAGGTTGGTCAATGAAGCACAGCGACTACGGCTTCCAGTTCCCGACAAGCCCACTGGCGATACCGAGGACGACAATTGGATTCGGGGAGATTTATCTGAGCAGTGGTGTCTTAAAGCTGAAGGCTATTCCAAGATTCGGGCGCAAATACGCATCGAGCGCGAAGAACGCCGTGAGGCTTTAATGGCGTTGGCGACTATCATCACAGGAATAATAGGGGCGCTAATGGGGCTTGTCGCAGTCTGGCGGCGGTGATCCCTCGGAGTGAGGATTGCCGGTGCAGTGCGGCCAGCGGTATGATGACGTTTGTGAACAAAATGGATCGACTACCTTCTTCGGGTCTTTGGTGGTACGCCGAACACTTCTGCCAAGCAGGATCGCTTGTGGCGGAATGCCCAAACCAACCCTCAGCAAGTCCCATCCTTCGTGCTTAACGGGAAAAGCCGCTCAAGAATAGATTCCCCGTCGTTACAGGGCAGCGTTTCGAGAACACGGACTGGTGGCTCACCGAAATCCGTTTGGATGACGGCCACGCCAGTTACATCTGGTGGGGGTTTAAGCGCTATATTTGAATATTCAGGTAAACGGCGCAGTTCCCAAGCGTCCGTGTGGCGGAATAGACTGAATGTGCGCACGTCCAGCACTATGAAATACATTTGACCCTGCTGGATGGTCTTCTTCTTGCGTTTTTCGTCTATATCACGCTGCAAGATCCCCATCAACTTTTCGACACCAAAGGGACTTCGGTCGAGCAAATCTGTTATTTGAGGGTCTCTCGTGGGGCCCTCTGCTATCACTTTTAGATATTTGCGACCGAAAACTGTGCCCGGCCCAAGCGCTGAATAATCCAGTTCTCTGAGGCGTTCCTCAAACTGTTTGATTTCACGATGCAATTCTTGCACGTCACCCTTGTTGGCGAGAAGAAAGCATCTGCGATCCCAATTATCTTTCAGTGTGATATGGTTTCCGATTTGATTCAACCGGGCGTTTCCTTCATGAAGCAGCGCATCAATCTCCAGGTCGCGCGCGAACTCACGCATCACTAATTTGGTTTCGATCAGCACTCTATTGCCGTCCAGCGTGACTTCAAAATCAGGCGGTTTCTGCAAACTCGTATCGTCGAACCGTGTCGAATCCGCCCGCCGCGAAAGATGATTTGCGATAGCCAACTCGGAGAGGCAGGGCCACAGATTATTGAGCTTGTTCAGAGGTTGAAATCGTCTCGATAACCACGAGCTAAAGTCCAATAGCTTGCGAGATTTCTCTGCCTCCTTGGCATTCCTTAGCCAGCTTTCGACTGCGTCGAATACTTTACAGCGGGTTGATTCGCAGAAATCCCTGTAAAAACTGATCAGCGGATGCGTTTCAGGTAGGCAAGAGAGCATTGGCCATCTCTCAACTTCATGAGGTGTGTGCATCAGCACCATGCATTCTTATCCGAAATTCCAGAATTTGTCACGCTGGCAGTCGGTATGGCCAATTCTCCACTCGACACGCTCAGTCCTCGGCGGGCCGTCCGTGTTCGCCGTGGCGGAGGTTCTCCACGATTTGGCGGGAGGACTTGCTGCGGACCAGGCCAGCTACCACTTCACCTTGACACTGCGTTTCTGGCCGAGGCGATCGGTGAAGGAGACTTCGCCGTGACGTTGGCCGTGTTCGTGAAGTTCCTTGGTGATCTTCACGTCGAAACAACAGTACTCGGCGATCTCCATGATCCTGCCTTCCTTCCACCATTTCAACGCCATCATGCCGTCGGCGACCTTCGGTGCGTTGAGCGTGGTTTTGGCAACGGCATCCAGAGAGATGCGGTGCCCGAGTTTGGCTTCAAGATCGGCCATCAAATCGAGAGTGGGCACGGCATGGAGGTCCAACGGGGTGTAGCCGTGCAGCACTTCGTAGTCGAAGTTAATGATGTTGAACCCCACGACGAGATCGGCGCGCATCAGTTGTTTGACGAGATCGTTGACGTGGGCTTCGTCGTAGATTCTGTATTGACCGTCGGCGGTGCTGAAAGTCACGCCGACCGACATCAGCATGTCGCGTTTGCGATCCCAGCCGCCCACATCGGCAGCGCTTCTCTGCGTTTCCAAATCGAAATAGACGATGTTCTTCATTCGCATTTCTGTAGGCCGACTCTGCGAGTCGGCGCTTCCACAACGCCGCTTCACAGAAGCGGCCTACAACGACTCATTCTCACGGCGCGATGCGCGGCAATGCCAGCGTCCGCATTGTGTGCAAGCCGGGTTTCGCTTTGACAAGATGCGGAATCATGTTCACCAAAACCGGCGGCGCGCCGCCCCGCGCCCAATTGCGCCCAAAGCATATTGAATGGTACGAATCGGTTTGCTCACGCAACGAGTTTAGTGGCATCCCCCGCCCGCATCAACGAGAAAGCTGGCATGGGTTCATGGTGCTGACGAAGGAGTGGCGCGATACCCGTAGCAGTTGACCACGTAAAACGTGCGCGAGCGCGATGGACCGGTCGCCACCTCGATCCGACGAGGTTCGTCCATGTGGTCAAAGCCATGACTCAACTCCGCGAGCGATCCGATGTGGAGATTGTTTAGCACCGCGACAGCCGGAAGTCCTTCAAGCTGTCGGAGGTCTGTCCAGTAGCGATATCCAAGCCCTTGCTTGCCCAAGGCAAAGGTGTTGACTTGTTCATCAGGCTCTCGCGTATAGAAACCCAGCTCGGCAGCCAGGGGGTATTTGTCGGTGCCGATAGTGAAGACCTTCCGGCCCGTGCGTTTCTCCAAGTTCTCCTCGGCGGCCTCGATTGTTCGTCCAAGCTCTCGCCAGCCCCCCGCATCGTGATAGACCAATGCTTTCGGAACGACCCAGACCAAGCTGCCCATGGGCAGGAGAAATACCGCTCCGCAGACCGCAGCAGTGAAAAGACCGCCCGCGCGCCACCAACGGACCCGACTCGGTCGCGTGTCATCGAGTCCTTCCGCAAACACAGCGGCGCCCGCCAGCGTCAGCGACAGATAGGCTGGCGCGGTCCAGTTAATGTGCACGTCGGTGGTGAAACTCGCCTTCACGAAGACGAGAAACAGCGGCACAAAGAACGATGCCACGAAATTCCACCGATCGTCTCGTTGCCACCAGCCGGATTTGATCGCGTGCCAGGCCGCCACGATGAACAACGCGAACAACATCGGCGTGAGGGCGCCCACCTGCATGCCCCAGAAGTTAAGGACATCCGTCAGGGTGTCCGGGTTCGGTTGCGAAGAGCGCAACGTCTGAAATCGGAATGAGGCCCAGTCGTGCTGCGCGTTCCAGATGATAACGGGGGCGAATACTAACAGCGCGATAATCAACGCAATCCACGGTTGGGCACGACGCAGCCAGACGCGGTGTTCGCGCGAGAACAGGAGGAATAATGCCAGAGAAGGTCCCAACATCACCGCCGTGTATTTCGATAGCAAGGCCAGCCCGAATGCAAGGCCAGCCAATAGCCAGTACAGGGTTCGTCGCGTGCGGCCCGCGTTTGCTCCGGCGAAGGGCCGCGGCGCAACGCCTCTGGCATGAATCGCTTTGGAAACCAGATACAATGTCAGCAGCCAGAAAAAAATCAGCGGCCCATCGGGGAAAGCAAGCGTGCCTGTTCCAACGAAAATGGGCAGAATCGCGAACAAAAAGGCTGCCCACAAGGCGGCTTGTCGGCCAAACCAGATGCGTCCCGTCAGAAAGATCAGCCAACACGAACCCAGCGACAGGATGATCGTTCCCAACCGCACCCCCAACTCCGTGTCGCCAAGCAGCGCAGTGCCCAACGCAATCACCCAGGCGACCATCGGCGGATGATCGTAATAGCTCAGGGCGGGATGTTGCAGATAGGTCCAATAGTAGGCCTCCTCCGGCAACAACTCCGCGCGCGCGGCGTAAAACAGCCGCATCGCACCCAACAAAACCACCGCCGCGATCACGCCGAAGCGCAACCGGTCGCGGGCCCACAGATCATACACAACGTTTGTCACGTCCGCCGATGCCTCTTTCTTGCCATCACCACGTCATTCGACCATGCGGCTCTGGCTTCCGTTCGATTGTAATGATTGTTCAGTCCCGGCGCAGCCACCAGACCGCCACAGTGCCCGCGGTGAACAATATCGTGCTGTACGCGAATGCCACTTGCGTCCCCCACGCCGTCCACAACGCGCCCACCACGACGCTCGAAACGAAATCGCCGACGCCGTTGACCGTTGCCAACACGCCGAAACCCATACCGTGATGTTCCTTGTCCACCAACTCCGCCGCCAACGAATCCTCCAGCGCTTCTTCGGTGGCAACGTAGATGCCGGCGAGAATGAACACCACGACGAGTATGGCTAGGTTTATCCCGCTCCGAGCGGGATTCATCGGCGCAAACATCAGCACCAGCCCCATCACTGCCGCCAACGCATAACCGCCTGCCAACAGCGCGCGTTTGTCGAAATGATCGGCCAGCCAGCCCGCAACGAAGGCGAACCCTGCATACAGCACGTTGTGCAGCACGTACAACGACACCGCAATAGTGGCGGCTCCGCCTGCCCCGTACTGCGGTTTCAGCTTCTGCGTCGCCAACAGAATCAACATCGTATGCGCGAAATCGCCGGCACCGAACAATCCCACCGCCAGCAGGAACCGCTGAAACGGTTTCGGCAACGCCGTCAGCCGCGCGCGGAAGGAAATGTACTTCACGTGGATGCGTTCCTTTTCCTCGACCAGAAACGCAATCGCCACTGCCGCCAGCAAGCCCGGGATGAGCGTCACCAGCAGGACGCGGGGAAAATTGCCGCCGAAGACAACCAACAGAACCGTCGCGGTCACCGGACCGACAATCGCGCCGCACGTATCCATCATCCGTTCGAACCCGAACGCGCGTCCGTAGGTTTCGGGCGTGACCGCCGCCGCGAGCAACGCCTTCCGCACCGGCGTGCGCACCCCGCGTCCCAGCCACGCGCTCGAGCGACACAGCAACACATGCCACGCCTGCGTCGCCAAACCGATGCACGCCGTCCCCGTGGCCGTGACGATGTAACCGACGACTGCAATCGGTTTACGGCGCTTCAAATGATCGGTGAAATAGCCGGAGCCCATCTTGGCGAAGCTCGACAGACCGTCGGACACGCCTTCGATGACGCCGAGCCACGCTGCCGCCGCGCCCATTGTGGCGAGGAACGCCGGCATCACCGCGGTGGCAATTTCGTGCGACCAATCGCTGAGCAATGACGCCAGCCCGATGCCGAGCACCGTGCGATTCAACCAACGCATCTTGTGCCCGTGTTAACCAGTTGATTCAGCACCGCTTTCATTGGTGACCTTGATGCCTTTCAGATTCAGTTTATCAATGCGGTGGTCCAACTCTACCAGTTGCGTAGCGATGTGGCCAGCAATTCGGGGGTGAAACATCTTTACAGTTCGTCAGAATCGGAACGTTGCCCCAACCTTCAAGACTAGCTCGCTTGTAAGCCGTTGGAACCGCCACGCATCAAAATTCCATCCTTGGTTGGCGACTAGAAACAGGTCGCTGCCGGTACGGTAGGTCCATCGGACCCGACTGTTCAGACCCACCTCGCTGGAGAGGTTGTCATACTGGACGATGGTGTTCCATGACAGGTCGGGTGTGAACGAGAGATTCAGCTTGGCGCTGGCAATCCGCACGTTGAAGTCGCCTTCGCGCAGCCGGATTTCATCCAGTTCGTAGCTGACGCCCATGGTCATGTAGCGTGAAGGCCGCCAGTCGAGCGTGCCTTTGTAGTCGCGCTCGGTGCCGGTGTAGAAATCACCTGTGCTGAACTCGAAGCCCACGCTGATGGGGCGTGCCGGGCTGCTTTGGAAGGAGGATTTGAATTGGCCGTAGCGGTAATTGCCGGGCGGAATCACGATGCCGGGCAGGATGTCGAACGGTTCGTCCACTGCATCGCGAGTGAGATTGTATTCCAAGGTCAACTTGTCCTCAGCGGGTGTGCTCAGGGTCAAAACGGGCACGCTGTGGTCTTCGGCAACCGGCCGATTGTCGAGGTCGGTGGTGAAATGAGGCTCAGCGCCGAGAGAAATGCTGCGGAGCCAGGCGGTGTTCGGTCGCCAAGTGTATGTCGCCGAGCCGATGTATTCGCGGATGCCCTCCCGCTCGATGAACCCGAGACCGGGGTCAAACTTCTTGCCGATTTGTCGAAAGATAACCTCCGCTTCGAGCGGCTCGTTCGGAAAATCCAAGTCGCCACCGAACGCCGCGTCCTCGCCGCCCGCGCAGTCGGAGGAAGTGCCCATGACCCATGCGTGTCCCACGAGCGTCTTGTCATCCGTCAGGTGGCTGTTGAGATAGTTGAAGTCGAGTCCAGCCAGCGTGTTGTCACCGTTGGACAACGGGTCGCCGTGCGTGAAAATCATGCCGGCATTGGACTCGTCCAACACCAGCATCGAGACGCGGCCGACGAAGAGATTTTTCGACTGGATGTGGTTCGTCGGATTGATGCTGTATCCGTCCTGCTGCACGTCCAGCAATGCGACGCTGGTGTTGCCGATGCGTCCCGTGAGCCGCCCGCCTGCAATAAGGTTCACCGGCTGGCCGTTTTCACTGAGGCCGATGCGCCGAGAGTAGTAAGGCAAGACCGATTCATCCAGACCGCCGAATCTGAACAACGACGAATCTTGCAGAAAGAAATCGCGCTTTTCCGGGAAGAACAGCGGGAAACGGGTCAGGTTCACTTTGCGCTCGTCAACGTCCGCTTCGGCAAAATCGGTGTTGAACGTGGCGTTGGCTTTGAGCGACGGCGTGATGCTATAGGTGATGTCACCACCCGTCTTGAACTTCCAGCCGGAATCGTGCGTCGTAGCGTCATCGTGGTACTTGAGGCTGACGTAGGGTTTGACTTCCAATCCCAAGCCCTGCTTCATGCCTTCTAGACCGCGCAGTTCCCCGAAGTCAGCCAAAGAAGTCATGTCCTTTGCCCGCGAGAGGGCCGTCCAGCGCGCGGTTTCCTGTTTGCGGCGCATAACGCGCTCGATGTTGCAGCCCCACGCGTCGCGCTGCGGGTCGAACGAGAGGCTCTTGAACGGAATGGCGATCTCCGCCGTCCAGCCTTGCTCGTCAATGCGCGCGCGAGCCTGCCAGATCGTGTCCCAAAGCCCGTTTTCCTCGGAGAAGTTCTCGATGAGTCCTTCCGTGCGAGCGCCCGCTGGATTCACGGCGAAAAAGTAACCGTCGCGCTGACGGAAAAACGTGTCGAAAGCGATCTTCACGAAGTCGTCGGAATCGAAGGAACTATCGTGCTGCATCTGCTTGGCGATAATCTTGGCTGGCTCGCTGTCAAAGCAGCGCACCGCGATGTAGAGGCAGTCGCGGTCGTAAAGGAAACGGACTTCGGTGCGCTCGGTCGGCGGTGCGCCCTCGACAGGGAGAACCTGAGTGAAGTTGGTCAGCGCGGGCGCGTCCTGCCAACAAGAATCGTCAAGTTTGCCGTCGATAACGGGTGGTTTCGCAGTTGCGCGAATCTCAAAAACCGGGCGGACCGGTTCAGCTAGAGTGGAGGGAACCCCCAGCGACAGACCGGTTAAAAACAAAAGGGCCTTATAGAAAACGCAGCGCATTATTTGATATAGGCTATTACTTGCTGCGGGGTTCCCCGCGGCGGGCTGCATCTTCGCCGAAGGAACATTACCGGGTCATTACCGCTGCCATGAAGTATCCAAAGAGGGTTGCCACTACGCAGCCATCCGAGCTTCCAGCGAAAGCACGAGTATGTCAGGGCCGACGAGGTCGGCGCGGATCTTCATTCCGAGCAATTCGGTAAACGCTTTGGCCAGGGACAGTCCCAAGCCCGCGTGCTCGGGGGAAGTGCGCGAGGCATCCTTGCGCCAGAACCGTTCAAACAGATGCGGGAGATCGTGTGGACCAAGATTATCAACGGTGTTGGCCACCGACAATCTGAACTGGCCGTTGTGCTGTTCGGCGCTGACGCGAACGGTGCCGGCGACTGGTGTGTACTCGACCGCATTGGAGAAGAGGTTGGCGAGGACCAGACCGAGCAAAGCGCGATCAGTGGCGAGATGGATGTCCGAAGGGACCTCAAGAGCGACGTGAAGTTGTCTGCGGCCGGCTTGGTCAGCCAATGGATGCCAACTCTCATCAACCAATTCCTTGACTGCGACCGGTTCCCGCCTGACCGTCTGCTTGCCTGCCTCGCATCGAGCGAGGCTCAAAAGCCCGATGGCAACGGCCTCCATTTTTCGGGCGATCTCGAGCGCGTCACGGAAAGACTGGGTCGTGGTTTCGGTGCCTTCCGGCCATTTGAGGGCAACCTCGGCCAACGAGCGCAGCTCGGCGATTGGCGTGCGGAGTTCGTGGGCGGCGTCGGCGGTGAACTGCCGTTCCCGCTCGAAGGACAACTCCAGCCGCGCGAGCAGGTCGTTGAGGCGGTGGCCGATGGGCAGCAACTCGACGGGCAACGAATCCGTGGGAAATCGCAATCCCAACGATGAGGCATCGATGCGGGCCGCGTGGTCAGCGACACCCGCCAGCGGCGCCAGTCCTCGGCGGACAATAAGACGTACGACGACAACCATTCCGGCGAGGACGACTGCGGCTGCCAGCAGAAGGGCGCCGGTCAACGCGTCGAGCGTCCGCGCCACACTGCGCAGGCTGCTGGCGACCACGAGCGTGACGGTGGGATCGGTTGCCGTCACCGATGGTTGTTGCTCGTCGGTCTCGTTGCGCTCCGGGGAAAACTGGAACCCGATGGCCCGCCCCGGTCGACCGTTGGGCAGCTTAAGATTCCAGAATCGCGGAGAGCCGGTTGTGCCGAACCAGCGGGGCAGATCGTTGGTTCCCAACGACGGCGACCGTTCGAGCGGCTTGCCGTTGGAATCCCAAATCTGAAAGTAGTCGGTTGAATGCGGGCGCGAGAATTCTTGCAGGAGTTCGTCGGCAGAGTCCAATTCGACTCGGCCCTTGTCCACCTTGGTCACGGCAGCCAGCGCCATGGCCTTTGCGCGCAGCGTGGAATCGAATTCACGGAACAACAGTGTGCGCGTGGCGAAATGGATCACTGCCGCGCCGATGCCGAGGATCAGCAAGCTGCTCCCCAGCAGCCCGATCGTCAGATGTGTTTGAATGGATTTCATTCGGTCGGGGCATCCATCACGTAGCCGAGGCCGCGTTTGGTAACGATGAGCGGCGCTTGGCCGGCCGGGGTGATTTTCTTGCGGAGCACGCAGATCGTGGAATCCACCACGTTACTGAGTGGATCCACCGACTCGCCGTAAATGTGTTCTTCGATTTCGCTGCGCGACACCACTTCGCCGCGGCGAAGGGCGAGATATTCCAGCAAACGGTATTCGCGGGCGGTCAAGTCGATGACGTCGCCGGCGCGCGTCACAGTTCTGGCCGCCATGTCGATTTCCATGTCGGCGATGCGGAGGCGAGAGGTCTTCCGTCCATACCCGCGTCGGCAAAGCGCCTGGACGCGCGCCAGCAATTCCTCCAAGGCAAACGGTTTCACCAGATAATCGTCCGCCCCGGACTGCAATCCGCGCACGCGGTCCGGGACGGTATCTTTCGCCGTGAGGATGAGGACATGAGTGTCCTTGCCCTGGGTGCGCAGGCGACGTAACAACGTCAAGCCATCCAGTCCCGGCAGCATCAGGTCGAGGACAATCACGTCGTACTGGTTGGATTCCGCATACCAGAGGCCTTCCGCGCCGTCGCCGGTGACGTCCACGGCGTAGCCAGCCTTCCTCAGGCCCATTCCCACCGAGCGCTGCAGCAGCTTGGAATCCTCAACCAACAAAACTTTCATCCGTCGGCCCTCGATGAATGCGACGAGTTCTGGAGCGAATTCATTCGCCCCAGAACCGCGCCCGCAAGGCAATGTCCGTTTGCCTGTTCAGTTTTTTGCGTCCTTTCCCTTTGTCTTTTCGTCTTTTTCCTTTGCCTTTGCCCCTGCGCCAGTTTGTAGTTTACCATCGGGGGTAACCGCGATTTCAACGTCCTTGCCGTCCTTGGTCACCAGTGCTTCATAGGTGACTTTCCCGTCCACGGTAACCTTCTCGACCGTCTTGATCTCGCCCGTGCCCGCCTGCGCCTGAATGGTCTTGCGCACCGCCGTGGGAACGTCCTTCAGCGAAGTCATTTCCTCCGAGCTCAGCAGCTTGCCGTCGGGGTCGACGCTAATATCGGTGTCTTTGCCGTCCTTCGTGATTACGGCTTCGAAAACCGGTTTTCCGTTGTCTTCGCCTTTCACAATCTTCCCGATCTTACCGTCGCCCGCTTGCGCTTTGATGGTCGCCTGGACCGCTGCCGGCGCCTGCGACAAAGAGACGACTTCGTCTTTCTCTCCGGCTTTCTCTTCGGCTTTTCCGGTTCCCTTCTCTTCCTTCTCCTCGCCGGCGTTCTCCGTATCCAGAATCTTCCCATCGGCGGCAATGGTCAATTCGGACTTCTTGCCGTCCTTGATGATCTCGGCTTCGTACACGACCGTCCCGTTCTCGTCGGCCTTCACGATCTTTACGATCTGATCTGGAGACGCTTGCGCCTTGATGGTCGCCCGGACCGCTACCGGTGCCTGCGACAAAGAGACGAATTCGTCTTTCTCTTCCGCTTTTCCGTGTCCCTTCTCTTCCTTGTCGTCGGCGTCCTCAGGCTTGACCTTCCCGTCGGCAGTAATGGTCAATTCGGACTTCTTGCCGTCCTTGGTGATCTCGGCTTCGTACACGACCGTCCCGTTCTCGTCGCCCTTTTCGATCTTTCCAACCGTGCCCCCAGCAGCCTGCTGGTTGATGGTGTCTTGGACTACCTGAGGCACTTGCGACAACGCGACTGTCTCGTCCTTCCCGCCTTTTTCCTCGGCGTAGGCTTGTACTGCGATTCCCGTGACGGCGGCCAAGGCCGCCATGCACGCGATGATGTTGCGTACCTTCATGATCCTCTCTCCTTTTAGCGAACGACTGGTTTGTTTCGACGAATCCGTCCACTGCGGATCCGCGAGTCGGTCTCCTGACCAAACTGGCGCGCATGATGCCAAGTGCCACATTATACAAGGATTACGCAACGAATGGAATCGGCGCAAGTTCACGGACGCAAACAACAGCAGTTGCCGCTTCGGCGACCGCGGCAGTGATCGGCGAGTGCGAAGTTTAAAAGGAGAAGGAAAGCCTGTAAACCAAAACGGAAAACCCGCCGCTTTTGCCATTGTGCCCGCGCGGGACACGACACCGGACGCGGGGATGGAGGACGGCGCCGAATTGTCAGCCGCATAATCTTTCCGTAATGTTGCTCCTGACATCATCTACCAAGCTTGGTCGGAGGACCTAACGGCGAGTCCGCACAGAAGCGGGTTCGTGCAAGCAACAGAACATGTGGCGGGAGTTCGGAGGATGGAGGCACGCGCAATTGAGCCGGGCTTTTGCCCTTGAATAGGGGGCATTTCGAGCCTTACTCTCCTGCCAAACCTCAACGGGAGATCTGGTGGCTATATGAAGACAAAACATCTGCAGTTTATTGGCGCGATTGCATTCGGCATCGCAGGCATCGTGGCAGCTCCGCTTTACGGCGCGGACGGTCCGTATCACTTATTGAAGGAAATCCCGGTCGGCGGCGACGGCGGATGGGATTATCTGTCGGTTGACATAGCGGGTCGCCGGCTGTACGTCAGCCATGCCACCAAGGTGGTCGTGATCAATCTCGACAAGGACGTGGTCGCAGGCGAGATCACCAACACTCCGGGCGTTCACGGGCTCGCGGTCGCGCCCGATCTACAGCGTGGGTTCACCAGCAACGGGCGTTCGAATACGGCGAGCATCGTTGATCTGAAGACGCTGACTACGCTGTCGCAGGTGGACACGGGTCAGAACCCGGATGGTATGCTCTACGAGCCGGGGCGACAGGAAGTTTATATGTTCAACGGGCGCGGCCAATCGGCGACGGTGATCGACGCGAAAACGGGCAAGGTCGTTGCCACCATCCCGCTGGGAGGCAGGCCGGAGTTTGCTGCCGCCGACACGAAGGCGGGACGCGTCTATAACAATATCGAAGACAAAAACGAAGTCGTCGCGATTGATACCAAGACGCACCAAGTCGTGAACCATTGGCCGATCGCGCCCGGCGAAGGCGCCACGGGCATGGCGATTGACGTGGCGCATCATCGGCTGTTTCTCGGTTGCAGCAACAAGTTGATGGTCATGATGGATAGCGAGAATGGCAAAGTCGTCGGCTCGGTGCCCATCGGACAGGGTGTCGATGCCAATGCGTTCGATCCGGGGACGCAGTATGCCTTCGCTTCCTGCGGTACCGGGACGGTGACGATTGCGCACGAAGACGCACCGGACAAACTGACGGTGGT
>Ga0187886_1002405_pt1 | contig 15086 bp, 10 predicted proteins | sample June2016WEW_20_1_FD_133001 | JGI IMG/M metagenome (GOLD analysis project Ga0187886, IMG submission 133001) | Peatland microbial communities from SPRUCE experiment site at the Marcell Experimental Forest, Minnesota, USA - June2016WEW_20_150 | ecosystem: Environmental > Terrestrial > Soil >... | reverse complement strand
TGCTTTCGCCTCATCCACGTTTCAGCTTCCACACCCATAACGACGGGAAGGACAGCATTATTAATGATGTCAAAGAACACAGGGTTTTGATAAATGGCTACTATTACTGGATTGTCAGGCTTAATACTAAAGATGCTGAAAAACGCGGCATTAAGCAAAATGACCTAGTTAAAGTTTTCAATGACAGGGGCGCGGTGATGTGCGCTGCCCATGTCACAGAGCGCCTTCCTCAAGGAACTGCCCAATCTCCCTGTTCTTCCGCGATATATGACCCAATAGGAGAGCCAGGATATTCTATTGACCGTGCCGGCACCATAAATTTATTAACTTCATCACGTCCCATTATCAAGAAGTCGCACAGCACGGCTTCGAATTCTTGCCTCGTGCAAATAGAGAAGTGGAAGGAGAACTAATGATATGGAAAAGTGGAATTTAGTTATTGATGTGGCAAAATGTGAAGAATGTAATAATTGCTTCTTATCCTGTAAGGATGAGCATGTTGATAATGATTTTTTACCATATTCAGTCGCTCAACCCAAGCACGGGCACCGCTGGATAGATATCCTGATTAAGGAAAGAGGTCAATGTCCTGATATTGAAGTTGCTAATCTCCCCATAACATGTATGCATTGCGATGACGCTCCCTGCATTGAGAAAGCCAGTAATGGCGTAATTTATAAAATGAGTAATGGCATTGTCATCATCGATCCGGTAAAAGCTAAAGGGAAAAAAGAGTTATTAAATGCCTGTCCCTATGGAGCTATCTGGTGGAACGAGGAAAAGAGTGTAGCTCAAAAGTGCACGTTATGCGTCCACCTGCTTGCTAAAGGATGGAAGCAGCCCAGATGCGTTCAGTCCTGTCCCACCGGAGCGATGCGCATTGTCAAAACCGATGACGCTCAAATGGACCAGATGATAAAGGAAGAAAACCTGGAAGTCTTACACCCAGAATACAAAACACAGCCTAGGGTATATTATAAAAATTTGTACCGGTATCTTAGATGTTTCATCGCGGGGGATGTTGCTTTTAAAAAAGACGGCTTAATTGACTGTGCTGAGGGCGCCAGCATAATCCTATTCAAAGGCTCGCAAAAGATAGGTGAAGTTTTAACCGATAACTATGGCGATTTTAAATTTGATAATCTCGAGGAAAACAGCGGTAAGTACATTCTTGAAATTGCTTTTAAAAATTATGAAAAACGAAGAGTAGAGGTGGATTTAACTACAAGTAAGAATGTCGGTACGATATTGCTTTGAGTACTTGATAAAATCTAGTGTGCGCCCTGTTTGCCCTGGCAGGAATTGCAATAAACTTGGCGCTAGGAAGCTGTGAGGCTAAGACAAAATCGTTGGCTAGATGATATATAAATTGCAGTTATATATTAACCGATAATTGCTTGATATTTGGGTAATGTGTTGAGCAAAATCTAACTAAAATTATCATAAATGAACATTTGGAAAAGATAACTGACATCCTGTTGAACATATACCGGAAATATTAGTTTTAACGTTGCCAGATGATCTGAGAGGAATAAAAAACAACGATGACATAGTGTCACATTAAAGTAGATAGTTACCTTTGGAGAATTCCAAGATTAACTGGCGAACAAATCTCGGCTTAAGCGCCGATTCTGCGAACTATAGACTATAGATATAGTCAACTGATGGTTCCGGAGCTCTGATATTTGAGTCCTATTGGGAGGCTAGGGAAGCATCGAACCAGCCATACCCTGATTAGTGGTCAACTTTTTTACTATTGTTACAATCAAGTTTTATTATAAAGGGGAGCCGATTATTTATTCCCCTTCCTTTATGAAAGGAAGGGGGAAGAAAATGAGAGGGGCGCAGCCCCTCTCGCTACGCACTCCGGCTTGGGGGTAGGGAAAAAGAAAGGGAGGAGCCATTTTCAACTCCCCCCTCTTAAGACTGCTTCCGCCTTATATTTACTTGGAAAGAGGTATGTCTCCCAGGTTAATATCTTTTTCCGTATTTAGTTTGTCGAAAGATTTGGCGGCAAAGCCCTTAGCCTCTATCTTCAGCGAATAGACGCCGTCCGCCAGCCCCTGGAACCAGAAATCGCCGAAGCCGTCCGTGATGGCCGTGGCTTTCTTGCCTGCCTTGGGGCCGGTGAGGGTACATGTGGCGCCGATGACGACTTCTTTTTCAACCGGGTCGTAAACGGTCCCGGCGATAAATTTCTTGGGGATATTCAGGTAATACACTCTCGGCTTGCACTTGAGCTCAGGCTTCAGTACCTCCGCTCTGGCAATCTGGGCTTTGAACTCTGATTCTTCCCCGAACTTGATAGCCTCGGTGGGGCAGGCATCGGCGCAGCGGGGTATCTTCCACTCGCCGCCATCGAGGAGGTGAGCGCAGCCGGTGCATTTCTGGGCGATATTCAGGCTTTCGTTGAAGAAGATAGCATTATAGGGGCAGATATCGACGCAGGACTTGCAGCCGGTGCATTTCTCCGGGTCGATGATGACCAGCCCGTCATCTCTCTTATATATCGTATTCTCTATGGGACAGGCCGGTATGCACGGCGCCTCGTCGCAGTGCTGGCAGGGAATGGGAATGTAGTGCATCTTTACCTTGGGCACGGTTCCTCTGATATGCTCGGTCTGCCTCAACCAGAACTGCCCGGTATCCGGCTGGGGCTTGGCATAGGGAGTCCAGTCGTTGCCGACATGCTCATCCTTGCAGGCAATCTGGCAACTATAGCAGCCATTACAGATTCCGACATCGATTACAAAGACTTTCATTTATTACATACCTCCTTCAACCCAAGCATTGAAACGCAACCCGGACGCCGGGTCGTATTCTCTCTTGAAGGCATCATCGAATGCCTCGGGGTCTATCTTCCGCCATTCCTGATAGTCTTTCTCAGTTACCTTCTGCACTTCAACCAGGTAACCGCTGGTGGCCTGGCCAACGCAGTTCTTGGAAGATATCCCGTTCGGGGCGATAGTGTTGATGGCGCCGCCGCGGTCAACCGTGTCGATTATCGGGTCGTGCCGGGCGCCGTGGTCGACATAGGCGACGCCGGGCATCATGCGCTCCCAGACGCGGGCGCCACAGAGGACGACACCCCTCTCGTTAAAGACCTTGACGATATCGCCGTCTTTTATACCACGCCTGGCCGCATCCTTCGGATTAATCCAGACGGGCTCATATCCATATCCGTCCACCGCGAGCACTTTGCAGGTCGGCGTTTCACGCGTCCAGGTGATATCGTCCCCCTGGGCATGAGTGCGCCAGCGGCCGTGGTTGGACATGCAAAGCAGCGGGAACATGGCGGCCCTCTCGCTGGAAAGACGCTCGTCATGTGTCACACTTTTCTCAATCCATTGGGGGGAAGGCGGCCTCTCCTTGTCGTCAGGGAAGTATTGGGCCAGCCTGGCGGAGTAGAACTCCAGCTTGCCCGTGGGTGTGGGCAGCGGGTTCTTGACCGGGTCTTCATAGAACTTGCGGAAGCCGGGCACGTCGCTCTCCCAGTCTTTAGCGACGGGGTAGACATAATATTTTTTATCCATGAATTCATCCCAAGATACCATTTTAGCCATTTCCATGGTATCGTAGACATCTTTTTGCAGGTCCCGGGTTGTCTTTCCCTCGGAGAATTTTTCTCCCAACCCCAGCTTTTTGGCTACCTCAAGGACTATCTCATAGTCGCTCTTGGACTCGCCGACAGGTGTTACCGCCTGCTCCTGGATAGCGACGCTCTGGAAGTGGGGCCCTTGCCTCGTGTTGGTAACGATGTCCTCGACCTCCAGCGTGGTATTCGCCGGCAGGATGATATCGGCGTATAAACATTCGTTCTCCAGCCATGGGTGCTGCGCAACGACACATTCAATCGAGGGGTGCTGGAAGGCGTCGATCGTCCAGTTGCCATGGTTCCAGCAGGTAATGCGGCAGGGAGTATCCGTCCATATCATATGTACCTCGACGCCGCCCTTTTCTTTAGCGATGGGATAGGTGTATTTTACAAACTGGTCTTCTGTCTGTGATTCCTGGCCGCCGCTGCCGATAAAGGTAAGGGGCGGTTTCAGGATAGCGTCCTGGATAAGGGTTTTGGGAATAAGCTGTTTCCCCCAGGCGTCGATGGTGGTCCGGCAGGGTATCCTTAGACGCTCGGTCAAATCCGGATTAAAGAAGCGGATACTCTTAAGGCCTTCGGCTCTGGGCATCCCGAAGTAGGTTATTTGACACTGGTGGACGCCGGGGGCGCCGAGTCCCTGCATACCTAACAAGATACATTCAAGGCGGCCGGGTTCATGGGAGAAGGGGCCGCGGACGAAGGAACCGCCGAAATAGTGAATGATGGAGGTTACCTTCTTGGCGAACTCCCGGGCCAGCGCTTTGATAGTCCATTCCGGGACGCCGCATTTCTTGGAGGCCCATTCCGGCGTCTTGGGTATGCCGTCTTCCTTACCCAGGACATAGTCCTCGACCTTATCCATGCCAACCGCATGGGTCTTGATATATTCCTTATTCCAGGTGCCTTCTTTTAACCACATATATATAATTGCCAGTTGCAGGGCCGCATCCGTATTAGGGAGTACCGGTATCCATTTGTCAGCATGGACGGCGGCGCCGTAGTTCAACTCAGGGCAGATATACACCTGTTTGATGCTGGCCTGCGTCCAGAAGTAACAGATGCGCGTGGCATACTGGCCGGTGAAGCCCCAGGGTGTAGTCTCCGGGTCACAGCCCCACATGAGAACCATGTCGCAGTTCTCGGAAATGTCCTTAATGAGGTTGGCGGCTGGTGACATCATGCCCTGGAAGCCCTGTCCCCAGACATGCTTGGAACCCCAGTACCAGCCTTCCCAGCTGTCCGGGTTCCTCACCTGCTGGGTAAAGCCCCCCATCATGTCAAGGAGCCTTCCCTGGTGGCCGTGAGGGGTATGGATGGTCTTGCACTCGCCGTGTCCGTCGCCCTGCACCAGGATGGAGAGCGGGCCGTACTGTTTATGTTGCCTCTTAACCTCATTGGCGACGATGGTAGCGGCCTCTTCCCAGGAAATTCTCCTGTACTTGCTCTTGCCCCGGTTCTGGGGATTCCTCTCGCCATCGGGGTCCCAATCGACCCTCTGGAGGGGGTACTTAATCCGGTTAGGAGAAAAAGTCCTTTTCTTATAAGCCAATGAGAAAGTGCCGGGCAGGGCTTTCATCAGCGGTTCCAGAGTAGCGCCGTTCCTCTTCATCTTCCAGGCATTGAACTTCTTTTTATCATATTTCCAGTCGTAGTGGAACGGCCGGATTCTGACCGCTTTGCCGTCTTTAACATCGACGACGCATTCGCCGCCGCCGCCGAGCAAGCCGCCGAGAGCCAGGGATTTAATTACCGTTTTGTCTGGCTTTACGTCAACTTTTTTGCCTTTTCCATCAGACATTTCGGTCACTCTCCTTCTAACAATTTGCGTGTGACAAACTTTCGCTTTCACCGCCTGTTACAGGCGTGGCGAAAAAAATAAAAAGTGGGAATTTTTGGAAAAACCGTGTTATTTTATGCAATACTATAAAAATTTACTATAGCAGAGTTCTCCTTGTCAAGTCAGACCATCTGCGGTTTTACCGTCAGGAGGTTGATGGTTTCACCTTTTTTCGATTTTCCATCATTGTCTACGGAGAATGGCCGGTAACAATCGCGACGAATGTAACCTGGCTATTGAAAAAGCTCCTTTCCTGTGATTATTTTGATAGTTTTCAGGGCGGGATTGTGATATTCCATTGATGTGGCCTCTTTAAACTAAGACTACGGGAAAGGGGGGCTGATAATGACAAAAACCTCTTCTACTCTGCATGGTCTCCTTAATGAAGGGAGCCTGGCGCCGAATACCAAATATCCCCTGATAAAGTCCGAATATGACAGGGTATGGCTTAAGTACTGCGGATTCCTTGACCTGAATATCCAGCAATTCATGGCGATTCAAGAATCGATGTTACTTCAGCAGCTGGAAAAGGTGACCCGCTGTTCCCTGGGGAGGAAATTAATAGGCAATAAAGCTCCGGCAAGCCTGGCCGAGTTTCGCTATCTGGTGCCCCTGACCACCTATAAAGACTACCTCCCGGAGTTAGACCCCGGTGATGCACTGGCTTTACCGGAGGAACCGCATGTCTGGGCCAGCACGTCCGGGGCTGCTGGCGGGCGCCGGCGTGTCCCTTACACGCTGGAAGCCTACCAAAGGTCGTTGGATAATCTGATGTCCGTATTTATTCTTGCCTGCTCCAGGCAAAGGGGACAGAGCTCCCTTATGGAGGGTGACCGAGTTTTATATAATGTAGCTCCCGCGCCGTATCTTTCCGGTATACTGGCGGCCGGGGCCAGCCAGATATTCAACCTCCGGTCAGTAATGTCGCCGGATATGCATGACGGTATGGAATTCCGGGAGAAGATCACCAGAGGCTTCGAAATGGCTTTAAGGAACGGTGTGGATATTATAATAGCCATGACCAGTGTCTTGGTAAAGACGGGCAATGAGTTTCACCAGATGTCCGGTAAAAGTGGGATATCTAGGCACCTTATGCACCCCGGAGAGCTCGCGAGGATTTTACGTGCGTTCCTGCGGAGCAAGTTCGAGAAAAGGAGCATACTTCCCAAAGACCTGTGGCCGGTAAAGGCTCTAATCGGCTGGGGAATTGATACCAGCGTTTACAGCGATATGGTATATCAATACTGGGGTGCCTATCCCTATGAGTTCCACGCCTGCACGGAGGCCGGCATCATCGCCGTGCAGAGCTGGACCCGGCACGACATGACTTTCCTGCCTACCTCTAACTTTTTTGAATTCATCCCGGAAACCGAGTGGGAGAAATGCCGGGAAAATGTTTTTTATGAGCCGCGTACCCTTCTTTTATCCGAGGTTGAGCCCGGTGAGCGCTATGAGCTTGTTATTACCAGTTTCTACGGGATGCCATTCGTGCGGTACAGGCTGGGACACCTCATCCGCATCACGGCTTTAGAAGATAGAGAGGCAGGAATTTATCTGCCTCAGATGGTCTTCGAATCCAGAGCTGATGACCTGATAGATATCGCCGGTTTCACCAGGATAAGCGAAAAGACGGTGACACAGGCTATCGCCAACTCCGCTATTGTCTATGAGGACTGGACCATCCGCAAGGAGCTCAGGGATGGAAAACCGACCCTTCATCTTTATATTGAAATCAACGACGGCTCCCGGAAGATGGACCTGGCCCGGCTTCTTCATGACGAGCTGGTGAAAACTGACCCCGGTTATCATGACCTGGCGGCCATGATGGAGGTTCATCCCCTGGAAGTGACGGTACTGGGTCAAGGGACGTTCCGGGAATACTATCGGGAAAGGCAGTTGAGCGGGGCCGAGCTGGCGCAAAGCCGCCCGCCGAGAGTGAATGCCTCGGATGATGTTGTAAAAGAGTTGCTCAGTCTGGGAAGCAGGCAGGCCATACCTGTTCCTTAGCGACATTCTATTTTTAAGAAGGGAAATAAGAATTTGGAGAACCTGGTTTGAATATATATTTGCTCATACCCTTAATTGAAGTGATATTTTGCCTGACGTTGCTGATTATCCTGATGATAAGCGGGAGACGCCACATCGCCAGGCGGCCTTTTTCGATATTTCTTATTTTCATGACGCTCTGGGGCTTTTTCATCTTCATGATGCGTGCCAGCGACGACATGACGACCGCCTTGTTATGGGAAAAGTTCGTATTCGGGGCGATACTGAGCGCCTCTCTGTTTTTCTACCGGTTCGCCATGGCATTTACCGGCGCCAGGCCGAGCAAGTATTTTTTGTATCCGCTGTATATATCCTATTTTGTAGTCCTGGGCCTGATACCGACCGGGCTGGTGGTCAGTGGCATGCAGATGATGTGGTATGGCAAAGCCCCTGTCATCGGGCCTTTTTTCTTACTCTATGTTCTTTGCGCGTACGCGCCCATCGTGCGCACTGCCGTGATACTGATAAAACACCAACGGCATACCAGGGTCATTGACGATAGAGTCCGTGACCAGTATATCATCGCCGGTATTGCCGCCATGTTTATCGGTGCGACTACCGACTACCTGCCGGCTCTGGGAGTAAATATGTACCCGCTTGGCATCATCGGTAATATCTTATTCTGTGAGATAGCTACTATCGCCATGCTGAGATACAATCTCCTGGAGATGAAAGTAGTGTTCCGTAAAGGCGCTACCTATTCTCTGGCGAGCTTGTTGATTTTCGGCGTTTTCGGCAGCCTTATCTACCTGCTGAGCTTTTTTTTCCAGAGTTTTTTAAGCCCGGTTGCCCTGACGATAACCATCGTAACCGTCTTTATCGCTGCTTCTTTATTCCAGCCGGTCCTATCCAGGTTACAGCATACGGTGGACAGGTGGTTTTTCCGGGAAAGGTATCACCACATCCAGACCTTGAAGAAATTCACTCAGGAAACCAAAGGCGACCTCGACCTGGAACAGCTCTCTTCATCCTTGGTCGAAGCAGTGGCCAACGGCATGCAGAGTCAGGGTGTCTATCTCCTGCTGCCTTCGCCGGCAACCGGTAACTATGCGACTTATATGTACTCCGGCCGGAAGAATCAGGGGAGACTTCATTTCTCCGGCAGCAGCCCGCTCGTAGCTGTTATGAAACAGCAGGACAGCATTGTTGATTACAATGATATGGAGGCTATTCCATCGCTCATCAGCCTCACGTCCCGTGACAGACAGATCCTGGAAAACAATGGCATCGAACTTCTGGTGCCGTTGACGAGCAACCGTCATCTGGCTGGCATGCTACTTCTCGGCAATAAAATTTCGCATGAACCATACTCATATGAAGAAAGGCGGCTGTTGCAGATGGTTTCGGCTGATGTGGCGGTCAATATCGATAACGCCAATCTCTATGAAAATATGAAGCAGAAGCACAGTGAACTGCAGAAAGCGATGGATGGCGTTATCCACGCCATGTCTCTGGTAGTCGGCAGCAGAGACCCATACACAGCCGGTCACCAGAGGCGGGTTGCGGAACTGGCGCGAGCTATCGCCAAAGAGATGGGGCTTTCCGAGTGGCAGATGATGGGAATTCATATTGCCGGGCTTCTCCATGACGTCGGTAAAATATCAGTGCCGTCGGAAATCTTGAGCAAACCGGGTAAGATAAATGCCACTGAATTCAGTATCATCAAAAACCATTGCCAGGTGGGGTACGAAATTCTGCAGAAAATTGAGTTCCCCTGGCCGGTAACCAGGGCGGTTCTTCAGCACCATGAGAGGCTGGACGGCTCCGGATATCCTGAAGGTCTATCCGGAAAAGATATCGTCCTTGAAGCCAGGATTATAGGTGTGGCCGATGTCGTGGAGGCCATGTCATCTCACCGGCCTTACCGCCCGGCACTTGGCCTGCGCAGCGCCCTGGAGGAAGTATCACGGGAGAGCGGTATTCTCTATGATTCCGATGTCGTGGAAGCTTGCCTGAGGCTTTTAAACGGGAATGAGCCTGAGTTCGACAGGATAATGGCAGCGGCAGAAACAAGTCATGAATATTTGCTGGCAGGGGTAACAAAATAAAAAAATACAGTCTGCAGTTCCGATACGGGGGGAGCCGCAGAACTTGAAATAAATATAGCAAAGGAGGGACTACTGAATGAGAAAGAGGATACTATTTGTCAGCCTGGCGCTTGTCCTGGTGATGACATTGCTGATGCCGGGTGCTGCTTTAGCCAAAAGCGATAAGTTCAAGCCAGCCGAGCCGGTCATCACGAGTTTTACCGGTGCCGGAATAATTTATGTGACCAATATGACCGACCCTACTATTAAAAAAGATATCTGGCGCTACCAGGGTGAGATTGCGGAGGGATTCTTGCAGGATTCAGACTGGGACCTGCTGGCGGGGACCGCCTTCTGGTCGGAACATGATTCCATCGTAAAAGTCCGTGACGATGGCAGCGCATCAGGCATCATGAAAGGCAGTTTTACTCTGACCCGTCCAGATGGCAGCGGTGTGCTGGAAGGCACCTTCGAGGGTAGAATCAGCGGGAATCTTTACACCGGTGATATTTCTGATACCGGTACCTGGAATAGCACCGGAGGCACGGGCGTCTTTGGGGACGTGAAGGCCTGGGGGAAGTGGTCTGCCGACCTTAGCTTCGGCCCAATTCCGGGGACAGACATATATACTCTGATAGGCCCGGTTACCTGGGAAGGGAATTATAGCAGCATTAACAAGCCAACAATTAGGCACAAGCCAGGGAAGTTCGAAAATCCATGGAAGAAACCGGTTAAGCCCTGGAGGGTGATCAAGCCCGGTAGGCCATAATTTGCTAAGAAAGTCGTAGTTAAGTGTTTTAGACTGTTATGATAAGGTTGCTGCTATCCGTTGCCCGAATCAATACCCTCGGGATATCACGGGGCAACGGATAGCAGCCGCGCTGGACGGGTTGTAGCTACCAGCAAGAACTAGTATACGTCCGACGAGGACATTGATTGTCATTCTATCTTAACCTCACCCAATTACATCACTTCTTCTCGATATTTTCCTTTTCACATGCCAGGTGATATGCTATTATCATAGTATCTTACTATCATTTAATATTTTTTGTGGTATAATTAAGATAGTAAGATAATCGGGGCGAGGTATGAAATCAAACTGGAAACGCAATAGTATTATATACATCGTCATTTTACTGGCGGCTGTTCTTCTCTTCTCCTACCTTATGCCGGGGAAAAATCAACCTGAAGAAGTACCCCTCAGTCAGGTTATCACCATGTCGCAGAACAATGAGATAAAGAAGATTGCGATTGACGGGGATACGCTGAATGTGACCACGGTAGATGGCAAGGAAATAAGGGCATTTAAAGAATCCAACACCAGCATATATGATGTTAAGGGACTCAACCTTGATAGCATCGTCGTCGATGTCAAAGGTTCATCAGGGATTAACTGGGGCGGGCTGATAATAAACATCCTGCCCATACTGGTCTTCGGTTTCCTGCTGTTTTTCCTTTTCCGCCAGGCGCGCGGGGCCAATAACCAGGCGATGAGCTTCGGGCGTAGTCGGGCAAGGCTTTTCCCCGCTAACCGGGCCACGGTAACTTTTGCCGATGTCGCCGGCGCTGAGGAAGCCAAGCAGGACATGCAGGAAGTGGTTGAATTCCTTAAATCGAAGGAGAAATTCCAGTCTCTGGGGGCGCGTATTCCCAAGGGCGTATTGTTAATAGGTCCGCCCGGGACCGGCAAGACATTGCTGGCAAGGGCGGTAGCTGGTGAGGCCGATGTTCCTTTCTTCTCCATCAGCGGCAGCGAGTTTGTTGAAATGTTCGTCGGTGTCGGTGCCGCCAGGGTGAGAGACCTCTTCGACCAGGCGAAACGGAATACGCCTTGTATCGTATTTATAGATGAAATTGATGCCGTCGGCCGCCAGCGCGGCGCCGGACTGGGCGGCAGCCATGACGAGAGGGAGCAGACACTTAACCAGATTCTGGTGGAAATGGACGGCTTTGATACGAATACCAGCGTTATCGTTATCGCCGCCACCAACCGCCCGGATATTCTCGACCCGGCTTTGCTGCGTCCCGGCCGCTTTGACCGGCGGGTTGTGCTGGACCGACCGGATATTGTCGGTAGGACGGCGATTCTCAAGGTACACTCCAGCGGAAAACCGCTGGATAAAGATGTTGACCTGGAGGTACTGGCTAAAGGGACCGTGGGCTTCAGCGGCGCCGACCTTGCCAATATGGTGAATGAAGCGGCCATCCTGGCGGCCAGACGTAATAAAAAAGCCATAGGTATGGAAGAGCTCGAAGAGTCTATCGACCGTGTAATGGCCGGTCCGGAACGGAAGAGCCGCAAGATAAGCCCCAAGGAGAAAGAGGTCATCGCTTACCATGAAGCCGGGCATGCCCTCGTGGCCAGGATGCTGCCCAACGCCGACCCCGTGCATAAAATTTCCATAGTGGCCCGCGGGATGGCCCTGGGCTATACCAAGCAGCTGCCGACGGAGGACAGGTATCTCACGACGCGTTCGCAGCTCAAGGATACGCTGGCCACTCTACTTGGTGGTCATGCCTCCGAGGAACTGATATTTAATGAAAGGTCAACGGGACCTCATAATGATATCGAAAGAGTAACCGCTTATGCCCGCCGTATGGTGACCGATTATGGTATGAGCGACAAATTGGGCACGAGGACCTTCGGCAATAAGCAGGAAATGGTCTTCCTCGGTCGTGAAATTTCCGAGCAGAGGGACTACAGCGAAAGATTCGCCTTGGAAATCGACCGCGAGATTAACAGGCTTATCGAAGAAGCCAATGCCACAGCCAGGAAAGTGCTTACCGAAAACAAATCGAGGCTGGTGGCCCTCGCCAAGAAGCTTATCGAGCAAGAGACTATCGAGGGCGAGGAACTGGAGAAAATATTTAAGAATCTATCCATTCCTGGCCACAGGCGGAGAGTTAAGAAAACGACTATACCGGCGCCGATTAAGCCGGTGGCTGAAGGCGAAACAATACCCCAGCTTAAAAAAGCCCCCGGCGTACCTCAGCTTGTCCCGAAGCAGACACCGGCACCTTCCGATTGAGGGCTTGACAGGGGTTGGTAGTAGCAAGTTATTTTGTCATTGCGAGTCCTTCCGCTGAAGGACGAAGAAATCCGTCTTGTTGCATTAAGCATGGTGGCGGATTGCTTCGGGCTTCACCCTCGCAATGACATTATTATTTAAACCTTTCTTGAGTCTAGATGATTAAAATTACTGATAAGCCCCTTTCTCCCGAAGCTGTAATAAATACGGTGAAGACACCCGGCAGCGGCTGTGTCGTTACCTATGTCGGCCTCATTCGTGATAACTCACAGGGTAAACCGGTCTTATCTGTAGAGTATGATGATGCCGACGGTAAAGCCGAGTCCAGGTTACGTGAAATAGCTAAAGATATTAGGCGTAAATTTCCCGTGAACAATGTGGCCCTTTACCACCGGGTAGGCAAGTTGAAAGTGGGAGATATCAACCTCGTGGTGGCGATATCGGCGGCTCACCGGGGAGAAGGTTTTGCCGCCAGTCAGTATGCCGTTGACCAGTTCAAAGAGAAATTACCGACCGCGAAAAGAGAGACCTATCAGGACGGTAGTGTCCGGGCGGGAGAATAGGGTAAGCACTAAATCCTAAACAACTGTGGTTTTGGTGATTTGAATTTGTTTAGAGCTTAGATATCAGGATTTAGAATTTACCTCTTCAGGTTCCCTGTTTTAACACAAAGTCGGCCAGATCGAAAAGTGCCTGGCGGCTGGTAGTTTTAGGAAGCAGTTTGAGGTTCCGGCAGGCCTTGTTGCAGTATTCCGAGGCGATTTTATAGCAGTCTTTAATTATCGTGGAATTCCGCACTTTTTCAATCGCGTCAGCCACGTTTTTTTTATCTCTGGTCTTAAACACCATCTCGACCGGATTATCATTGGGGTATCGTTCCATGAGTAGCATTGCCGGCAGAGTGAGGGTACCCTGGATTAAATCTGAGCCCACCGGCTTGCCCATGGCTTCCTCGGTGCTGGTAAAGTCCAGGATATCATCCACGATTTGAAAGGAGATGCCAAGGTCATCACCATACTGTTTCATTATCGTCACCGACTCTTCCGGTGCCTGGCTCAGAATAGCGCCCGACTGTGTCGCTAGGGAAAACAGAGAAGCGGTCTTGCTGTAAATGCGATGAAAATAATTTTCATGGCTATGGTCCAGCTTGAATGCTCCGCGGAACTGGTTTATCTCACCGCTGGAGATGGTACCCAGAGTCTGAGAGAAGAGCTTTATAACCCGGGGCGTTTGTGTGTCCGCGACGTACTCACCAGCCTTGGCAAACAGGTAGTCTCCCATGAGTATGGCTATTTCATTGCCCCAGATGCTGTTAATGGTGGCATGGCCACGGCGTGTTAATGCCTTGTCAATGGCGTCGTCATGGACCAGAGTGGCGGTATGCATAAGCTCGACGGAAACCGCCATAGGCAGCAGGTGAGGAAGATTATACTTATAGGACTTACCGGACAGCAGAGTGAGAGCCGGCCGTATACCCTTGCCGGATTCCCCAACGACATAACTAAGTTGCTCCGATAGCCATTCGTTGTCGATCCGGCTGATGGATTTTAGTGCGTCCTTTACCTTGTTTAAGTCCTCAAGGACGGGCGCATAAATCTGGTTAATGTCCAATACGCCTGGTCTCCTCTTCAATGACGCTTTCGTCAAGTTTTGTAAAGAGTGGTTGCGGTGGCCGTAGCTTTTGTCCCGGAGGTAAGTCCTGCCATTTCCAGCCGGCACCGGCGACGTCACCATTAAAACCGAGGTACTCGTGGACTTTTTGAGAGCTGAAAGGCATAAAGGGGTACAGCACCGTCTTTAACTGGGTGATGACACTGAGCGCCACGTATAGCGAGGTGGCGGCAGCTTGGCGGTTCTCCTTGATGGCTTTCCAGGGGGACTTGTTGTCCAGGTACCGGTTAGCGGCTTGGGCCAGTTCCATGGCACGCATTATCGATAGCTTGAACTTACAGTCGTGGAGATACCCGTCCATTTCATTGATGGTGTTTTTTGCTTTTTCCTGGATTTGCCGGTCGTCTTCACCGAGTGCCGAGGGCTCCGGCACTTTCCCGTCAAAGTTACGGTAGACGAAGGTTAGAACCCGGTTCACCAGGTTGCCGTAGGTGGCCACCAGCTCGTCGTTGTTACGGCGGACGAACTCACGCCAGGAAAAATCCGTATCGCTGGTCTCGCACATATTTATGGATAGCATGTAACGCAGAGGGTCGGGGTCATAGCGCGAGAGGTAGTCCGGCAGCCACACTGCCCAGTTTCTGCTTTTGGATATTTTTTTTCCTTCGATGGTCAGGAACTCGTTGGCCGGCACGTCGGTAGGTAGGTTGAGACCGCCGTAGCCCATCAGCATGGCCGGCCAGATAATGGTGTGGAAAGGGATGTTATCTTTACCCAGAAAATAGTAGCTTTTCGCCCCTTTGTCTTCATCCCAGAAATCATGCCACTTGTCTTTATCTCCGTTAATTTCTTCAGCCCACTGTTTTGATGCTGAAAGGTAGCCGATAACCGCCTCAAACCACACGTAGATACGCTTATTCTCGAATCCTTCGACCGGT
>Ga0187886_1002404_pt1 | contig 15087 bp, 10 predicted proteins | sample June2016WEW_20_1_FD_133001 | JGI IMG/M metagenome (GOLD analysis project Ga0187886, IMG submission 133001) | Peatland microbial communities from SPRUCE experiment site at the Marcell Experimental Forest, Minnesota, USA - June2016WEW_20_150 | ecosystem: Environmental > Terrestrial > Soil >... | reverse complement strand
GACATCACGGCGGGCGCTCTGGCTGTATCTCTCAAAGCGAGAAGATGGTCGCGAGCCCGACGCCCCGTTGTTCGTGGCGCGAGGTCGCCGGCCTCTCAGCCGGGGAACCCTGAGGTTGATGGTGACCCGCATGGGCCAGAAGGCAGGCGTGCAGAATGCCTACCCGCACAAGTTCCGGCACACGTTCGCAATCACTTACCTACGCTCCGGCGGAGATGTGTTCACGCTACAGCAGCTGCTGGGTCACGGGTCCCTTGACATGGTGCGGCACTACGCCCGGATCGCAACGTCGGACGTCGCGCTCGCTCACCGCAAGGCGAGCCCGGTGGACAACTGGAGGTTGTAGCTGGCGGGGGTGTCATCTGACATACCGAATGTCGATGACTTGCCGCCCCCTCCTCGGCGTTTCAGTGTTCAGTGACGGGTCACCCCAACGGGTCAGCCCGCCCTCGTCCCCTGGAGCTCACAGTCCCGGGCCCCCTGGAACCCGCGGCCCAGGATCCCGAGGGCCCGCCTCGGTGCTTGGGCCGAGGGGACGGGCGAGTCCAGCACCCGCTACCTCAGGCCGTGAACGCAGTCGTTCGGCTAGAGTTCGAGGACTACCTCGACACCTCGTAGGGCACCAGTTCCCTGGGGTCGTCGGTTTTAATCCTGGCCAGCCCGTCACGAGGGCAGGCTCCGCATCCCCGTGGAAGGCTTGTCCGGAACCCGGCGCAAGCCATGCGGCCCATCGGCGACGAATAGCTGAGGCACGCCCAACCGTTCGACCGGAGTAGTGGTCCAAGGAGTGGCCCCAATGCACAGCGCGGCCTTTTCTTCCAGGGTCATTTGTTCGATAATTGCTTCAATCTGCGCCATACGGGATGTCCTTCCAGCGTTGCAGGTAGAGGCCGGTCCCTTTGCTACCCGGCGGGGACCTGAACCCTGAGCGAAAGGATGGAGCTTTCGGCCGAGGAGAACATACCGATGAATCCATCGATCTCGGCGGCGGCGTCGAAATCGGGGTGCGTGCTCTCGATCCGTAGAACAACGGACCTCTTTCTGATGCCGCAACGCAGCGCACCCATCATCCAGGGAAGTCGAACCCTTGACTCGGAGCGCCCTCCCACGTCGACACATGATCCTCAGCCGTCATCAGCCCAAGATACCACTCTTCCCCTGATCGGACCGCATCCAAATACTCTTGTTCACTCCCGGCCCGTCAACCGGCCAACGACACGCAACGACCTCCGGAGGCTGAAGGCGGCAGGAAACCGGACAACGACTGCCGGTCACCAATGCTCCCGACACGCATTGGACTTCCATCGGAGTGCTCGACCGGCCGTGACTTGGAACGCCCAAGATCCTCGCCAGATTCTGCAATTCGTGCAAGCGGAGGAACGTCCGACCTACTATCTGGGCGGCCTCGGTCCATGATCGAGCGGAAGCGCTCGGTCGCTCTTCCCCGACTTGTCCCATATACTCGTCAGTCGACGCTTGCAGCGTTACTGGCGCAAGGAGAGGTTCAGCACGGCGTGCCAAGCCATGCAGGCAACAGCGAGTGAAAGAACTCGCACGGGCTTGCCTAGCATGGAAGGGAGAAAAAGCCGCTCGGCCGCCGGTCGCAGCCGCCCTGAACCGTGTTGGGGCACGGCAGATCGCCGGTCAAGTCGAGCCGGTTCCCGTTTTCCGCCTTTTCAGAAGGGAGGCCCATCCAATGATCGGCATCTTCCAAGCCTACGCGCCCATTTATCTTATCGTTGCCGGCGTCGCGATGCTTGCCGCCTATGGGATCCCTCTCCTGGTGGTGCCCATGGCCTGGGGCCGCGTGTTCCGATGGCAGATCCCCCCTCCCGCCCAGTTGACGACGTTCCTGGCGCGTTCCCTCGGGGTGTTCATCTGCGTCGTCTCTGGTTATGCGTTCTGGGTGGCCACAGTTCCCGCTGCACAACCGTTCTATTTCCAGTTCATGCTCCTGCTGTTTGCGGGCATGATCGTCCTACACGTGTACGGAGCGATCCGGAAGGTGCAGCCGATCACGGAGACGATAGAGATCGCCCTGTGGGTGGTTCTGCTTCTGGTGACGCTGGCGTTCTACCCGGCGACATGAGTTCCTTGTCCCACATCACCCGAGGCCAGTCCAATTACTGTCGAAAAGCTCTCTGCGCCTGACTTGACCGGCAAGCCCAATTGACGCTCCCAGTCTGGGACCTCAATGATGCGGCAAACGGGATGGGCTGGGGTTGCCCTCGAGGGCTCTTTTGCAGTTGCGGTCCCGCAGGGGAATCAACCGCCTGCCCGCTGTCGATTTGTTCAAGCCGGGGCCGCGGGCATAGGTACGACGCAGAAAGTGATCAATGATCTGCACCTGAGGTAGACCCTAGACGTCCTTAGGGCAATCCCATCCCATGCCTCTCGCCTTCAACCGGCCGGACCTGAGCTTGGAGGTTTCCGTCCGAGCCCGGCGGCGAAAAGGGGCCATGGAGAGCCATTCGGAGATGCCTCATGTTCGAATTCGACCACACCATTTCAACCGAGAACGGACGCCAGATCCAGATCCTCGAATCGGGCCAGCCAGATGGAGTTCCCGTCGTCGTCCACAGCGGCACACCGAGCTCAAGACTGCTCTTCCGCCACTGGGTCGAAGACGCACTCTCGCGCGGAATCCGGCTGATCGGATACGACCGGCCCGGGTACGGAGGGTCCGAGGCCGCTCCCGGCCGGACCGTGGCGGACGCGGCCGACGATATCGCCGCCATCGCCAGGGCGCTCGGCATTAGCCGCTTGGGCGTTTGGGGAGCCTCCGGCGGAGGCCCGCACGCCCTTGCCTGCGCTGCGCTCCTGCCAGACCTGGTTGCGGCCGCTGCCGCACTTGCCTCGCCCGCGGCTTATCCCTCCGAGGGCCTCGACTGGTTTGCCGGGATGGGCGAGGACAATATCCTGGAATTCCACAAGGCGCTTGAAAGCCGGGAGGCCCTTCAGTCGTTTGTGGAGTCCAGCGCTCCCAGCATGCTGGACGGCGAGCCCGAATCGCTCATGCACGCCTTGCAGTCCCTCCTCAGTCCGGTCGACGCTGCGGTAGTCTCAGGTGACTTCGCGGCCTTTCTGCTCAAGTCGATTCGCGAAGCCATCGGCGAACGGGGCGATGGGTGGGTCGATGACGACCTCGCCTTCGTCAGGCCCTGGGGTTTCCAACTGAGCCAAATCCGGACGCCGGTGCTGTTGTGGCACGGCAGGCACGACCGGTTCGTCCCTTTTTCCCACGGGGAGTGGCTGGCAAGGCACATCCCGAAGGTGGACGCCCGGCTCTCGGAAGATGACGGCCATCTCACCCTCATCCTGCGGCGGATTCCCGATGTCCACTCCTGGCTCCTGGAACAGATGAAATAGGATCTCTCGGATTGGGCCGTTGGACTCGGCCATCAAGACAGGCGAACATGGCGCGGTTGGCCCTCCCCCGGACGGTTGAGGGGTCGGCAGATCTGTGGTCGAAGGAGGTTGTCAAGGGGGCCCCGCCTCGAGGGAGGGATGAAGCCAGGAGGAGGGTCCCGCAGCTGCGGCCTGCGGCTTGGAAAAGTGCTACAGCGAAGCGTTCAGCTGGCAAAGCCCAGGATCGGGCACTAGGGCCGGGGCTGAGCCTTCAGGTACAGGGCATACAGCAGCGCCGAGTGGATGAAGTCCTGCTTGACCGCATGGGTTGAATTATCCCCATACTCAACGTCAACGCACCAGTGGCTTGCAGGATCGTACCGCAGACTGAGCGTCTCCATCGCCGGGTCCGCCCCTCCGGCTTTGATCCGGTTGTCAAGAAGCTCCAGGAGGTCATCCGCGTCCGGGACATAGGCAAAGGCATCGTCATGGAAATCGACAGCCCCAGCTTCCCCTTCCCCTACAAGCTTCAGTTCTGGCGGGTCCCCAGTCACGTACCAGTCGCCGGTGTGAGTCTTCTTTCCCGCCCACATCCTGCGGCCATTCCAGCATCGCTGCAGATACTCTTCCCTGAACCCCATCCGTACCTCCCCTGGGATCTGGGAAAGCCGACGCCTCCTGATTGCGAGCCGCCCCTCAGGCACTCTCGCCGTGCTTCCTCACAAGTGACCTTGCCGGGAGATGGCCGAGCCCCCACCGCATCACTACCCAGACTCGGTTGACACTGACTGCACCTTCCAGCCAGACCCCGAGGCACGTTGAGCGAGTTCGGGAATTCCAACTGCCAGCGCCCCCGGACTTCATCGGGCGCAGAGGGCAGGCCCCCCCTTTGGTCGACCCGTGTGCAGGATTGCGGTCTCATGCCCAACGATGACGGGCCTTCAGATCTTTGGATGTCTCCTTTCCGTGGACGAAGAGAGGCAATGGTCGAACAGGCGGTCGAATCTAGTGCGCCTCGAGGACTACCTCGTTCCAGAAGGCCTCCCGCACCGGCGAGGTGGGGTACCGCTTCACCCAAGGCTTGAGGAGAAAATTGTACCGGTTATAGAAGAGCGGCACCACCAGGGCCTGCTCGACCAGGATGCGGTCCGCCTCCTGGTATATTGCCATCCGCTGTTCCTGGTGGGTGCTCTGGCCTGCCTTTTCCACCAGACTGAGAAAGGCTTCGCCCGGATGGACCGTCCTGTACGCGCGCAGGCCCAGCCTCAGAATGTTGTCGGGGTCCGGGTAGTCCGCCGCCCAACCCACTGCGAAAACGGAGGTGGGCGGTTCTCTCACGCTCAGAGTGTATTCGCGCCAGGGCAGCTCTTTCAGCTTCACCTCCACGCCCAGATTCTCCCGCCATTGGGTCTGGAAGAATCCCGCAGTGCCGAAGCTGTACACCGCGTAGCTGAACTCCGTCTCCGGAAACCCTCGCCCGCCGGGGTAACCGGCCTCGGCAAGGAGCCGCCTAGCCTGCTCCGCATCAAAAGGAAGGCCGACGTTCGGCGAATGACCCGGGACCCCCGGCGGAATCATCCCCCCCAGCGCAGGCGAGTAATACCCCCGGAGGGCGACATCGGCTAACGTCTCTCGGTCCAGGGCATGGCCAAAGGCCCGACGAACGCGCGGGTCATCGAAGGGCGCTCGGGTCATGTCAAACAGCAGGAAGCCGATTCCTGCGGAGGGGGCCTGGAAATATTCCCCCGGGTGACGGTACCTGACCAGGTCCATTTCAACAGGAGGCAGTTCGAGGACGTCCTCCTCATCGGCCTCGTAGCGGCCCAGCATCGCCGGACAATTCATGGTCGACTCGAGGGTCAACTCCACACGCTGAAGATTCCCTGGAAAGCGGCCATGATATTCTGGGTTGCGCACGACGACCAGTCGCTCGGCCGGCTGCCAGGATTCCAGCCGGAACGGGCCGTTCGTGACGATATTCCCCGGCTCCGTCCATGCCTCGCCGTATTTCTCCACAGCGTGCCGGGGAACGGGATAGAGGAGCGCCATGAGACGCAGGAAGTATCCGGCCGGTCTCTCCAGGTCCACCACCAGAGTCAGATCATCGACGGCTTTCACTCCGACCTCATCCGCGTTGGGCACTTCGCCCGCATGAAAGGCCCGCGCCTCCCGGATGTCTTCCAAATAGGTGGTCACGCCTGAGTCGAGGCGCGGATCCAGGATCCGCTTGCAGGCAAACTCATAATCACGCGCCGTCACTGAAACACCGTCGCTCCAGCGCACATCGTTCCGCAGATGAAAGACATACTTCCGACCCCCTTCCAAAACCTCCCACGCCCGAGCCCCGTCAGGAACGATGTCCATCTCGGGAGTTTGTTCCACCAAACCACTGAAGAGATGGGTGATGATGGGTATGTCCGAGGCCCACGTCGCCAGACTCGGGTCCAGGGTGATGACAATGGGCCAACTGCTGCGGAGAGCGTGAGGCGCAGGCGGGGGTGCCACGGCCGGCGCGCTTTCCGGTCGCTGCCACAGGGCAAAGCCCTCCTGATAGGCCTGGCGCGACTCCTTGAAGTTGAAGATCGTGTGTTGGACCAGGCCCAGTTTCATGAACGTCCGGGCGGCTTGCTCGTACTCCTTGCGTTCCTTCAGAATCGTAACCGCCTCCTGGTAGGCCTCGATGGCCTCCTGGAAGGCGAACAGGCCCTGGGCGCGATCTCCCGCCATCAGCAGGTAGCGGGCTGCCTTCTCCCACTCCCCCGCCTCAGCAAAGTGACGGCCAAGCTTGGGCGCCAGAACGTCCAACTCTCCCGGGTGAAGACGTTCCAGAGTCTGAGCCACACGCCCGTGCAGACGCTGGCGCCGCAGGCCGATCACGCTTTCCTGCAGGGCGTGCTGGACCAGGGCGTGCACGAAGGCGAAGCGTGGGGCGCTCCGAAGACCAGGCCCGCCTGGCTGATGCACTTCCTCGATGAGTTGGGCACGCTCCGCGCTTTCAAGCGCATCGATCAGCGCGTCTTCATCCAGATCGCTCAAATCCTTCAAGACGTCCCAGTCAAACTCACGGCCAACGATCGATGCGAGTCGAAGAACATCTTGAGCTTTCTCCGGCAGCCTGCTCACCCGGCTGCGAATCGCCACCCGCAGGTTCTGAGGGATATCCAGATCCTGGATGCTGACTCCCCGCTCCCAGCGCCCATGTTCATGGAAGAGCTTGCCCTGGTCGATCAGCGCCTTGCACACTTCCTCGACGAAGAACGGGTTGCCCTCGGTCTCGCGATAGATGCCGTCCAGGAACTCGGGCGTGATCTCGCGTTGGAACATCACGGCCAGCATATCGCCGGTCTGTTCGCGGGTCAGCCGGGACAGCTTGAGGCGTGTCGCCAGGCGCTCCCGGTTGAGCTCGTGGAGCATGTCGTGTAGGGCGCGCGCCTCGTCCAGTTCGACCTCGCGATAGGTCAACACCGCCATCAGATGCAGGTCGGGCGAGTGCGCTCGATGGGTGAGATGGCGGATGAGCGACAACGTCCCGCCGTCCGCCCAGTGGACATCTTCCACCACCAGCAGGACGGGAGCCTGACGACTCAACGAGGCGAACAGCAGGACAACCGCCTCACACAGCCGCTGCTGCTCGGCCTGCGGCTCCAGCGCCGGATTGGGAGGAATGGCCGGATAGCGGGACTTCAAGGCCGGTGCCAATCGGATCAGGTCGGCCAAGACAAACTCGGGGAGCGCCGATCCGTCGCCGGAAAGATGGTCGAGGGCCTGCTGGATCACTTGGCCCATGGGTGCAAATGGCGCGCTGCCCTCGGCGTAGCACTCCCCGGCCAGGACAATGCCGCCCGTCACCGCAACCTGGGACTCCAGCTCACGCGCCAGCCGAGTCTTGCCAATGCCCGGCTCGCCGCTGATCAACAGGACGCGCACCTCACCCGAGGCCGCTTGCTTCCATAGGTCCCTGGCCTCGGCCAGCTCCTGCCCTCGACCCACCAGCCGGCCCCGCACGACGCGGTCGAGTAGCGAGAGGGCCTCGGATGGCTCGGCTTTCGGCTTCGCACCCGCAACCTGCTCCAGGGTGCGGATGACCTCAGAGGCCGAAGCGGGCCGATCTTCGGCCTGCTTGCTCATCAGGCTCAGGATGAGCGCCTCGAGCAGGGGCGGTATCTGCTCGTTGTAGGTGCTGGGCGGTACGACCGGCGCGTGCAGGTGCTGCGAGATGATCGCCAGGGGATCGTCAGCGACGAAGGGCAGCCGTCCGGAGGTCAGCTCGTAGAGCATCACCCCCAGCGAGTACAGGTCGGTGCGCCCGTCGACCGGCTGGCCCAGAGCCTGTTCCGGCGACAGGTAGAACACGGTGCCGGTGATGTTCCCCTCGCTGGTGACCCGTGAGGCGATTGAGCGTGCCAGGCCAAAGTCCATCAGTTTGGCCGTGCCGTCCGGCGCCACCATGACATTCTCGGGCTTCAGATCGCGGTGGATGATGCCGTGCGTATGGGCGTGATCGAGCGCGGTGGCCACCTGCAGGGCGATGGAGACGATTTCGCCCATGCCCTGCGGCCGGAGCTTGTCGAGCGAGGTCCCCTCCACGTATTCCATGACCACGAAGCCGACCCCAGCCGAGGTGCCGGCGTCGTGGACCGAGACGATGTTCGGATGATTAAGCTTGGCGGCCGCCTTGGCTTCACGCAGCAGTCGCTCGCGACCCTGGGTCCCGACGCCGGCCTTGCTCATGACCTTGACTGCCACGGGGCGGTCCAGCAGCGTATCGTAGGCGCGGTATACAGCACCCATGCCGCCGCGCCCGATCTCAGTCTCCAGACGATAGCGATCGTTCAGGAGTTCAGCCGACACACTTCACCGCCACCAGGGTCAGGTCATCGAAGGGCGGCCTCCCGGCCGCAAAGGCTCCGACGGCCCCCCCGATGGCCTCGACTATCTGCGCTGCGGATCGATGGCCGTTCTTCTCCATCGTGTCCGTCAGGCGCGGGAGACCGTAGAACTCGCCCCGCTCGCTCTCCGCGTCGACGACCCCATCGGTGTACAGCAGGACTGTGTCCCCCGGGGTCAACTCGACCCGGACCTCGAAGAATGTGACCGCTTCCTGGATGCCGAGCGGAATGCCGCCTAGCGGAAGCGGCACCACGGTTCGATCGGAAATGCGCAAGTGAAGCGGCGGGTTGTGCCCGGCGTTGACGCAGGTGAGCACCCACGAGCCGGGCTGCAGGCCAACATAGTAGAGGGTGACGAACATCCCGGTGCTGGCGTCGGCGCAGAGAAGCCGGTTGGCCTGTAGGATGCCCGTCAGGGCGGAGCCGGCAGCGGCCAAGCACGAGCGCACCGTCGTGCGTGCCAGCGCCATGAACAACGCGGCCGGTACTCCCTTGTCGGTCACATCGCCGATCACGATGCCCAGCCCGCCGTCCGGCCGGGGGACAAAGTCGTAGAAGTCACCGCCCACCTCGCGCGCCGCCTGCCAGAAGCCGGCGATGTCGAACCCGGGAAACTGCGGAGCGGACTGTGGCATCAGGCTGGTCTGGATCTGCCGCGCCACCTCAAGTTCGCGGTCGAGGCGGGCCCTCTCGATCTCCCGCTCGTGGAGCCGGGCGTTTTCGATTGCGACCGCGGCCGTATTAGCTACCGCTTGAAGCAGATCGAGGTCGTCCCGGCCGAAAATACCGGCCTGAAGCCGGTTGTCGACGTAGACAAGGCCGATGGGTTCCCCGCGCACCTGCAGCGGGACGCACATGATCGAGCGCAACCCCAGGGAAACCACGCTCTTGCGCCGCGCCAACCACTCCTCGGCCTGTGCGTCGCTGGTTACCACCGCTGTGCCTTCGCTTGCCACCCGCTCTACTACGCCGCGGCTGACCTGGAACTCGGGAGCCTCGATCGTGGTCTGGTCCATTCCCCGGGCAACGCGGAATGTCAGCTCTTCAACGTGGCCGCCGAGCATCAGGAAACCGCGTTCGGCGCGCGTCACTCCGATCACCTGGTCCATGACCGCGTCAAGCAGGGTGTCAAGGTGCAGGGTCGACCCCAAGGCCTGCGAAACCCGGTAAAGCGTCTCCAGTCTGTCGACCAAGGGGGATTGCACGTTCGGGCGCATCGATCTGACCATTGCGTCCCGCTGTGTCCGCCAGCTTAGAAGAGCATCGCTCGGGTCATGGATTCCAGGCCTCGTGCGTTTTTGCTCGTCATGACATGGAGCATTACAAGACTGCGGTCGTCCCCTTTGACGAGGCAGGCGAGGGTGCGGTACAGCAGCCCGCCCGGCTGAATCCGCTCCCTCCCCAGCTGATTCGAGGCTGCCGGGCAGCTTGGCTCGAGCAAGCCGCACAGGATCATTCTGCATCCGTTCCCGAAGATGCGCAAGCTGTTGCCTAGCACGGTCCCCTGCCCCTGTCCTGGCCAATAACCCCTCGCGTCCACTATTGGTCATGGCCGCTTGAGTATTCTCCATGGTATGAACTACACGGGTAGTCTTCCTTATCTGCCTCGCCACTGATCCGGTGAAACTCAATCTCTGTGTCGCTGGATCCGCAAATCTCGTTTCGGCCGAGGATGCACCAAAATCCAACCAGCAACTCGAGCAACTCGATCCCTCTCGGTGCATTGACAAACGCACCCATCAAGAGGTAACCTTCGATTCACACTTACGGATCAACCTCGTTGGGCTCGAGGATACTGAACCACGGATGGTACCCTCAAACGGATGGAAATCCTGTTTGAGGCCCCCTCCCCCAGGTTGGGGCTCATAACCCGGAGGTCGCTGGTTCGAGTCCAGCCCCCGCTACCTCGAAGGGCAACCGAGGCCATCTGAGCCTCGGTTGTGTCTTCGAGCCCCAAGTTGTCAGGTCGCAAATGCAGCCGAATCACAGCGAGATCTGCGATTGCAACCACTTGGCAGCTCGTCGGACTCGTATCCGGCAGGTCGCTGGTTCGCGTCCAGGCCACACAGTGTCATTGTTGGCACCCTCACCTCAGCTCGCCGGGCTCGTCAGCTCCAGGTTTCAGATTGCAGGCTGAACCACAGATCGTCGGGCCGGTACCCTGGAGGCCCCCCGTTTCACTCCAGAGGGCCTAACCCGACGTGCCGCACTCTCTGAGGATAATTCGTTCACCAGAAACGAGGTTGTCTTCGATGTAGCCCATTGCAATCTCGCTCCTAATTGAGGAGGACCAGCAAGATCCGCTGGGTACCTGACCGTTTTCTCCGACAAGAGGACAGACCCCTTCCCTCAAGCCTGACCTCGTGTCCCCTTTCGGACTGCGAAGAGAGCTGCAAGATCGATTGTTCCAGCGCCACCTTATCCGTTCCGGGATAGTTCTTGTCACCTCTTGTCGGGCGCTGCGCTCGAGCCGAGTAATCTTGCTTGGCGACCCCCCCCGTCCTAGGAGAGGTGCAGGCCAACCCCTCTCGGCTACTCCCGCCCTCTGAGGCCATGGAGGCGATTTCCTCGCACGCCCCTCCAATGAAGGTCCTATTTCACTAAAGGGCTGAATACGGCGACCGTACCGGTGAACCTTCCTTGCAGTCGCGTGACTTCTGCGCTGAGGGAGCTTGGTAGGATCTCTACCCCTGGCCGCGAAAACGTGCTGTCCGGGCACATGAGCATCGAAGCCAGGAGGTCGTGGCACGAATAATGCTCGAGTTGACGCCCCTCGGATTTCCGGCCTCCGCTGATCATCGAACGGGCTGATGATGCCGTTTGCAGGGAACGGAGCCTCAATCTCGGCCTCAAACGGACGGCTTGCATCGTGACCCCCGACACAGAAACCGTACCGCATTGGTCCTAGATTGTCAGGCAAAGAAGGGTGTAAAGTGATCATGCGCTAAGAGCCCATTCCCCGCCCAAGCAACGGAGGGAATATGCTCCGGACGCGGTTCTCCATCCTGCGCGCGCGTCTGATCCTGCTGGTTCTCCCCCCACTGGCCCTCATCCTTTACACCGGAATCGACCAGCGGCGCCTTGCCGCGCTAGATGGCTCGGCTGAGGCGCTGAGGGTTGCCAACATCGCCTCATATAACCAGCAGCTCCTCATCGCACACGCGAAGGGGTTGCTCAGAACCCTCCCGCTCTTGCCGCAAATCCAGGAGGCCACCCCGAGCATATGCAGCTAGCTTTTGGCCCTCCCGGAGCCCCCTTTCCTCTCCATCGCCAATCTCGGCGTCACGGACCTCGTTGCCTACGTGGTCTCCAGCGATATTCCGCTGACCGGCCAGATCAACATTGCAGATCGACAGTCCTTCCAACAGACCTTGCAGATGAGGGACTTTGGCATCGGCACCTATCAAACCTACCGGGCGACGGGCGTTCCGTCGATCAACCTCGCTTACCCTGTCACGGGCACCTTCTTGTGTTGGCGACATAAGGCGCTGTTTGTTTAGCGGTGTTTTGAGCATATGCTCGCGGGTTGACCTGGGCCATTAATGTGTGAAAAACCCGAGGTGTTCATGAAAAGAATGACGAAAACCCCACCCGATCGAGGAGCGAGAAAGAAGAAGCCGAGCGTTCATACCACCAGAGTGAGACACGTTGGAGCATCACCCGAACCAAGAACGTACGGCCGCGGGTCGGCAGAAGCAGCCTTGCGCGCCCCCGAAGAGAAATTCCGGCGGCTATTTGAAACCGCGCAAGACGGCATCATTCTGTTAGAGGCTCAGACGGGGGAAATCACCGATACTAACCCGTACATCGGAAAATTGCTTGGCTATTCTCGCCGGGAGCTGACAGGTAAAAAACTCTGGGAAATCGGCCCATTCAAAGACGTTCTTACCAGCCATGATGCCTTTCGTGAATTTCAGAGGAAAGGATATGTCCATTACGAGGATCTACCGCTCGTAACCAAGGATGGTAATCGCTGCCATGTGGAACTTGTCAGCAACGCCTACCGGGTGGGAAACCAGAAGGTCATCCAGTGCAATGTCCGCGATATTACTGAGCGAGTGCCTATCGGACATCTGCTTCAGGAGAGCGAGGCACGCTATCGTTCATTGTTCGAGAACATGCTGGCTGGATTTTCCTATTGCCAGATGCTTTATCAGCAAGGACAGCCCCAAGACTTCCTTTACCTGGCTGTCAACCCGGCATTTGAGAGATTGATGGGGTTGAAGAACGTTATCGGCAAAAAGGGAACCGAAGTTATCCCTGGGATAAAAGAATCTGATCCGGCGTTATTCGAGACCTATGGCAGGGTAGCTTCAACTGGCCAGCCGGAACAATTCGAGATGTATGTAAAGTCTTTGGGAATTCGGTTCTCTTTTTCTGTGTACAGTACCCAAAAAGGGTACTTCACAGCCGTATTCGACAACATCACCGCGCGCAAGCGCGCTGAACTCAGCCTGCAAGAATCCGAACAGCGGTTCCGCGAGATGCTGGAGAATATGCAACTCATCGCGGTCTTGCTCGACCAGGAAGGACGCGTCACTTTTTGCAACGAATTCCTTTTACAGGTCACCGGCTACACAAGCGACGAAGTGTTGGGATGCGATTGGTTCACGCAGTTCGTGCCAGATGTTCGCGCGGACGTCAATGAAGCATTCTTGCAGAACTTACAACACGGTGAGATCGCCGCACACTTTGAAAAGCCGATCCGCACGAAAAGCGGGAAGCAGCGATTCATCCGTTTTAGCAACACGATCCTGCGAGATCCTCAGGGTAATCCGATTGGCGCCACCAGCATCGGTGAAGACATCACCGAGGGCAGGCGGGCGGAAGCGCGTCTTCACAGACTCAATCGCACCTATGCATTGTTGAGCGACATCAATCAGACTATCGTACGCGTACGCGAGCCGCAGGCTTTGTTCGATGTTGCCTGCCGTATCGCCGTGGACAAGGGCGGCTTCCTTATGGCGTGGATCGGCCTGCTCGACCCGCAGACGAAGCAGGTGAAGCCTGTTGCACACGCGGGCAAGACCGATGGTTATCTGGAAAAACTAAACATCACGTTGGACGATAACGAACATGGGCGCGGACCCATTGCCACCGCCCTGCGCGCTGGCGAGCATGTTGTAGTGAATGATATTGAAGAGGACCCACGCATGATTCCGTGGCGCGCCGACGCCCTGCAGTTGGGATACCGCACTTTGGCCGCATTTCCGCTCATCGTTGCGGGCGAGGTGCGCGGCACGCTCAACCTGTACTCCCCCGAACCCGATGTTTTCGATGACGACGAGCTCAAACTCCTTGACGAAATGGCCGCAGACATTGCCTTCGCTCTGGAATTCACCGAGGAGGACGAACTGCGACAGCGGGCTGAACTATTGTTGCGTGAAAGCGAAGAACGTTTTCAAACCCTCGCCAGAATTTCTCCCGTTGGGATCTTTCGTACCGACCCAAATGGCGCTACTACCTATGTTAACCCAAAATGGTGCGATATTTCCGGGTTATCTTTTGATCGTGCACTGGGAGATGGATGGCTCGACGCTGTTCACCCCGATGATAAGGAAGATCTAAGCAAAGGTTGGCAGGAGTCGACCCAACTAAATAGAGCATCTTTTTCCGATTATCGTTTCGTGCACCCAGATGGGGCGATTGCCTGGGTGATGGGACAGGCGGTTCCCGAAATGAATTCCGAGAATCAGATGGTCGGCTATATTGGCACGATCACCGATATCACCAAGCGCAAGCGGGCGGAGGCGGCGCTGCAAGCCAGTGAACGCCAACTCTCCCAAATGTATGCAAGCATTTCGGACGTTCTATTCTATTTGGCGGTTGAACCGGGTGATCGTTTTCGCTTCATCTCGGTCAATCTAGCGTTTCTAAATGCGACCGGCTTAACGGAAGACCGAATTGTCGGCAAGCTGGTTCAAGAAGTTATTCCAGAACCTGCTCTCGCTTTGGCTCTTGGCAACTACAAAGAAGCCATCCGTACAAAAAAGGCGGTTGGCTGGGAAGAAGTTTCAGTCAACCCGGCCGGTAAAAAGTACGGAGAGGCTTCCGTCGCCCCGATTCTCGATGCCAACGGAAACTGTACCCGTCTCATTGGGGCCGTGCACGACATCACCGACCGCAAACGTGCCGAGGAGGAAATCCGCAAACTCAACGCCCAACTCGAACAGCGTGTCAAGGAACGCACCGCGCGTCTCACTGCCGCCAACAAAGATCTTGAATCCTTTTCGTACTCTGTTTCACACGACCTGCGCGCGCCTTTGCGCGCGATCAACGGATTTGCATCCATCATCTCCCGCCGCCATCGCGCAGAGCTGGGCGAGGAAGGTCAACATTACGTGGACAACATCGTCCAAGCCAGCGAGCAGATGGGGCATTTGATCGATGACCTGCTTACCTATTCTCGTCTAGGACGAGAAGGCGTTCGCCATGCGCCTGTTCCACTCGCCAGTTTGATGATCGAGATTCGCAAAAACATGCAAAGCCGTCTGGAAGAAATCCATGGCGCAATTGAAATCGCAGAGGGGTTGCCTTCCATCATTAGCGACCAGACCCTGCTAAATCAGATCTTCACCAACCTATTGGAGAATGCCATCACCTTCCACAAACCGGACCTGCCGCCGATGGTGGCGATCACCTGGCAAATCGAAGACGATCAAGTCATCGTTCAAGTCAGCGACAATGGCATTGGCATTCCCGCTGAATACCAGGATAAGATTTTCATTATGTTCCAGCGCCTGCACAGCGAAGACGAGTATCCGGGAACGGGCATTGGGTTGGCGAACGTGAAAAAGTCCGTTGAATTGCTTGGCGGAAGCGTGTGGCTTGAATCAAAAGTTGGGGAAGG
>Ga0187886_1002403_pt1 | contig 15089 bp, 15 predicted proteins | sample June2016WEW_20_1_FD_133001 | JGI IMG/M metagenome (GOLD analysis project Ga0187886, IMG submission 133001) | Peatland microbial communities from SPRUCE experiment site at the Marcell Experimental Forest, Minnesota, USA - June2016WEW_20_150 | ecosystem: Environmental > Terrestrial > Soil >... | reverse complement strand
GAAGAAGAAGACATCGATGAAAACGAAATTGAAGAGGATTGATGCTTATGGCCTGGATAGCTCCTTTGGCGCTATCCAGGCCATAAGCGCGGCAACCCGCTTGTTGGTTCACGCCAGCCTTTCGTAAAGGTCCAGAGCCATATGAACCAGGCCTCTACGTTCGTATTCATAAGCGACATTGAGCAGTGCCTTTCTGGCGATTTCCGCATTCTCGGTCTCCGGTGAGCCGTCTAAAATCTTGAAATACAATGCGCAGGCTTCATGAGTCCGCCCGTCATTCTCCAATTTATTAGCCAAGCGGATCATGGCTGCAAGCAGTTCCCCATCCTTCTTTTGCTCTTCCATACCTTCACCTCTTTCTTTGGTTATCAGGCTCCTCGACCGGGGACGCCATCGCAAAGCTGTATGGGGGCCAAGGTCCCGTGAAATGTATGTCCATCCCCTGCCGCGCCTGAAGATCCCCCAGCACTGCCCCTATTGCCGAAATGTTAGCCTTGTCAGCGAGAACAGATAGATTCAGCAACATTTCCAGGCCGTCCAGGCGTTTTGGCTTGTTGACGCAGGTCTGTACGGACAAGGCCTGAATTTTTCTTAGGCTCGCCTGGCAGAGCTCATCTACCACTGAATCAGCCTTCTGTCTGATCAGCTTTTCCATCTTTTGCTGGTAAAAAAAGGCCAGGCCCTTGGGTTTGCCCTGCAACTCTGACTGCAGTTGCTTCACTTCGCTGTCCGCAGCGATGATCTCCCGTAAAACGGCCTTCCGGTCCCAGTTCACCTGAATGGCCAGTTCTGCCTTTCCCCGAAGGCTGGACAGCTTATCCCGAAAAGATTCATAGTTCTCCTCCAGCCAGGCGGCAACCTGTGCCCTGGCAGATTGCCTGGAGTCTCCCTTGATAATCACGTCAAAGGTCATGGGAAGCACTGTTTCAACCCGCTCCCAGATAGCATCGATAACGGCATGATGGACAAGCAGCCAGGCCCTCGCTTGTTCGTTCTCCCCTTCATAGGGAACCGCCGGGCAGTCGTGAACAACGGCGCCAATCTCCCTAATAGAAATCTGGTGCACATTGACGTCATCCAGGCCGCGTATATTTAGGCCAACTAGATCAAACACCGGAGCAACACAGTAAAGATAGCAACCCTGAAGAGCAGCTGGAGCCGTATCAGTAGCAGAAGACGCCGAACTATCGCTCATCCCTCTCACTCCCTTCTCAGTAGCTCTCCGGCAACGGTGCCAGGCGCTGCTTGACTTGGCGCGCCCGGGCGCTTTCCCAACCACACCATGGACACTGATCATTCAGCAACTCATCTGCGTTGACCTGCTTGGAACACTGGGGGCAGGTTTCTTTAATCGTTTGAGCCTCCTCCCAGACTGGATTCTCGCGGTTGATTCCTGAAGGGAATTCCAACCCGTACCGGGCCGCTGTTTCAAAGGAGGCCAGGGCTGCTCTGATCTTGATGCCCAACAGTTCCACGCCGGCCACAGAAACCGTTATGTCTGCGTTGATGATCAATCCCTTGTCCAGGATCAACTCCACGACGTCAGCCAGACCCGACCCTCGCTCCCTGGTCGGCTGAAGCTGTGCCGCCATTGCCACCATCCCTCTCTCAAGTCCAGGATATTATTATTTATATGAGGGGCAGTTCTGCTAATTAACCACGGGTCGGTGCAACAACAGGGAAATTGCCTCGTTAAAATCGGTTCCAGTAATCTCTAAGGATGATGGATCCGGCGCCCGGTCAACAGTCCCCAAATACCTGCGGATGGCTACCCAGGTAGCCCGGTAACAGATGTACTGGAGATCGGCCCCGGCCAATCCCTCGGTTTCCTGAGCCAGGCGCGATAGGTTGACATCGGCGGACAGGCGCTTCTTTCTGGTGTGGATCCGCAGTATCTGTTCCCTGGCGCGGCTGTCAGGCAATGGCAGGGTCAACACAATATCAAACCGGCCGGGTCTTAGCAAGGCGGCGTCAAGCCGGTCGAGACGGTTGGTGGCCCCGAGGACAATAATGCCCCGTGGCCCCTCAATACCATCCATCTCAGTCAACAGCTGGCCCAGCACCCGATCACTGACCTCATCGCTGCCAGCGCCGCGCCTGCTTACCAGGGCATCGATCTCGTCAAAAAAGATGATGCAGGGCGCAGCCTGTCTGGCGGTGCGAAAGACCTGCCGCACCGCTTTTTCCGATTCCCCCACCCATTTAGAAAAGAGCTCCGGCCCTTTGATGGAGATGAAGTTCGCCTGACTGGCGGTGGCCACGGCGCGCGCCAGCAATGTCTTCCCGGTGCCGGGGGGACCGACCAACAGCACACCCCTCGGAGGCGTGGCATCAAGACGCTGCAGCAGGTCGGGGTAGTAAAGCGGCCATTCCACGGCCTCCCGTAGTTCCTGTTTGACAGTCTCCAAGCCACCGAGTTCATCCCAGTCTATATGGGGTATCTCCACAAAAACCTCTCTGGTGGCAGACGGTTCAATCTCCGCCAAGGCCTGAATAAAGTGCTGCTGGCGTACCTGGAGATCACTGATCAGATCCAGAGAGATGCCGTCTAATCCTGGCTCCAGCTTGGGCAGTACCTGGCGCAAGGCCAACATGGCTGCCTCCTTGCAGAGCGCTTCCAGGTCGGCACCCACAAAACCATGAGTGTCCCGGGCAATCTCGTCCAACTGCACATCATCAGCCAGCGGCATGCCCCGAGTATGAATATGGAGAATCTCTCTTCTTCCCTTCTGATCTGGAACACTGATGATGATCTCGCGGTCAAACCGCCCGGGGCGCCTCAGGGCAGGGTCGAGGGCATTGGGAATATTGGTGGCAGCGATCACGATCACTTGGCCGCGGGATTCCAGGCCATCCATGATAGCGAGGAGTTGGGCAACCACCCGTTTTTCAACATCTCCCCTGACCTCCTCCCGTGGCGGGGCGATGGCATCAATCTCATCCAAAAAGATGATACTGGGAGCATGGCTGCGGGCATTCTCAAAAATCTCCCGCAGCTTGGCCTCGCTTTCGCCATAATACTTGTTGATGATCTCCGGCCCGTTGACATGGAAGAAACTAGCCTTGGTTTCGTTGGCTATCGCCCTGGCAATGAGCGTCTTACCCGTACCCGGCGGCCCATAAAGCAGGACGCCCCGGGGCGGTTCGATCCCCAGATGCGTAAACACCTCTGGAAACTTCAGAGGAAGCTCGATTATCTCGCGGATTTTCCGCAACTCCTTAGCCAGCCCCCCTACATCCTCATAGGTGATCGTTTCCTGGCCGCCATCGTCGCTCTGATCCTTTTTTAGCTTGATGACGGTTGTGCTTTCAACCAGAACAGGCCCTGCCGGTATCGTATCATGCACGAATAATTCGATCGTGGTGCCGAAAAAGCCGATTCTCAGAATATCCCCCTTGGTAATGGGCAATCCTTCCAGAAGCCGGTGCAACTGGCGGCTGCCCTGCTCAAAAGGTCCCTGGCGCTGTTTCAGCGTCAGAACTAACTGGGAGGCCGGCTGGACGGCGGTTTTACTGATAAGCCCCTTATCGCCCAGCCTTAGGCCGGCATTTTGCCGGATGGTACCGTCGAGTTGCATGATCTCCTGGTTGCGATATTCCGGGTAGACCGGCAGTACCCTGGCTGCCGTGCTGCGTTGACCGGTAATGGTGATGATATCTCCTACTGCCAGTCCGGCCTTCAGCATGTCTGCCGGGTCGAGCCGTACGTTGCCTCTTCCCACATCCTTAGCCATGGCCTCTGACGTTTTAAGAACAAGCTCGGTCAAAAATAATTACGCCTCCTTAGTGGTGTCTGCACCGCCGGCATCATTGAGCATCCGGTTTAGGCAAGCGTATCTCCAGCACCCCGTTGGTAAACGATATTGACGCCCTGTCGAGGTCGGCCGCCAGGGAAAGGGGAATGCGGCGGGCAAACTGTCGTTCGCCGACGCCAGCATTAAGAATCAGCTCCTTACCCTGCGCCTCTAGGCGCACATCCGAGGCAGCCACCCCTGGGAGCTGGATGATGATCACCACTTCCCGGGGTTCATCGAACAGGTCGAAGGGAGGTTCAAGCACGACGGGGCGCCCTGGAGTCAATGGTTGGCCTCCTCGATTGTCTGTGCTATGTCCGGCCAAGGTCCCGACACGCAGATGCAGATCATACATGCCCTTGGCAATGTCCTGCGCTGCGCTGCCAAGCTCCCCTTTGCGGTCAATTTCCAATCCCTCTTCACCGGCCTGCTGCAGCCAACGGACGAGACCGCCCAATTCTTTAAAAAGCTTATCCAGGCTCATGGTTTGCCTCCTCACCGTGATGCTGTTTAGATCCTGTGTTGTGCTTTAATTATATTGATCATCGCCCTGATTTCTGTCACCCGCTCGTCGATCTCCCAAATACGTTCCGACATAATTGCCCGCGTTCTCAGCAACCGGCTCTGTTCCGAAGTCAGCCTGTGGAGTTCAAAAAAGACGTTATCCTCATTAATTTTCGCCGGTTGCAACCTGACAACCGATACTGCCTTACCGGGTCCCATGTTGTTATCTCCCTTCCTACTCGTTTACAACCTGTTTGATCACTTCATTCAATTTATTTTGTAAGGCGCCGTGGTTCACCCGATTGCCGTTTCTCCTGTTCAGTTCCGCGCCCAGCACATCCAGGCACACTTCCCCAAAAAGTTCGCTGTTAACTGGAATGTTCTCTTGCTTGATAATGGTGGCAATGATGACGCTGCGGCGTAAAGCAGTTGTAAATCCAGGGAAGGCTGCACTGAACAGCCGGACGATATTGACCACCACGACGGCCTGCTGCACAGTCAGTCCAGACCGGGAGGCGGTTATGGCGGCTTCCGTTTCCAGGTCCATCTGACCCAATTCGATAGTAATCATACGGTCTCGCAGGGCATCCTGGCTCTTAAAAACCCCGGCATACTCCTCGGGATTACTGGTAAATATGGCGCGGAAATTCGGGTTTACCTTGATACTTTTTTCCCCCGGTTTCAAACCCGGCAGTTGCAACACTTTCTCTTCCAATACTGAAAGTAATATATTGTTTGCCTCCGGGTGCGAGCGGGTAAATTCGTCATAGACAAGTGTCATCCCCTCCTGGCAGGCTGTCGTCAGCCTGCCGTCCATCCAGCTCCGCTCAACATCCTCTTCTCTTTTCAACACCGAGTGGACAAAGTTATCTATCAGGAAACGCACTCGAAAGCCCATCAAGCCGCCGACCATATCGCTGGAATTCATTTCATGATCTCCGTGAATAAGCATCACCGGATGCTTGAGGCAATGAGCCAGGTACAAGGCCAGGGAGGTCTTGCCGGTTCCAGAGGGGCCCTGAAAGTGGATGGGGAAACCTGCATCCAAATAAGCCAGTGCCCTGCTGATAATCTTGTTCAGGTGTTCGGTAACTACAAAATCGTCTTGCACCCTGAGAGATTGCGTTGGTTGCGAACTCTGCTCGGTCATGGAATCACCTCATTCTGATATACGCCCGGGAATTTTTCCCGGGCGTTTTGAATATACAGGTCGGCACCTGTTTTTTAACAAATGTATCTACTTTAAGTGACATCCCTGCCGCAAGCGTTCCATTTTGGCTTCCATCTCAGCATAAACTGCCTTCGCCCGCATCAACTCTCTCTGAGAAATTGCCCTCTCCTCTTCAAAGTGCTTGAGCAGTATCCGAACACGCTTTTCTAAATCCAGCAAAAAGGCGGCCAGCTTGGCCTGAAGTTCATCGCTCATTTTGAGGCGCTCAGCTTCAAAATGGGTCAACATCTCGTTAACTTCTTTTTTTAATTCATCCAGGCTATGTTTACGATTGATATATGAGCCGATAACATCGTCAGAAAGGCTTTGCATATCATCAACAAGATTTCCCATTTTAATTACCTCCTTAAAATAGTACAGGCGTGCTTTGAGTCCCAACACGCCCACCGGCGGGTACCCCACCCGCTAAAGCGAGTACCCGGCGGGAGCGGCGCCGGTGCCGGTGCCCGAAAGCCACATAACCTGCCTTAAACCAATAATAAATTCCACATCACTAATATATGCCAGCATGTTGTCCGATGTTCAAAAACGCCCTCATTTTTATGTTCGCTTGGCTGTGCTCGCAATAAATCCACTTCCAAAACTGTGAAAAAACGAAAATTTCTTTAAAACGCGAAAAATACAGGCTTGGATGAAGGAAACCGCTTGCCCTCCATTAATCGCTGCAAGACGTCGGGCTTGTTTTCTTTCTGGAGATCCCGGTATAGATCCGCCTTGCTGTATATCGCCCCCGGGTTGCTTGATCTGTTATATAAGAACGCTGAGACGTTGCCCTCGCCAGAGTCAACGGCGAATGCGGGCGCTGCGCCCGCGATCTCCCGCCCGCCGGCGCCGGGTGCCCGCCCGGGTGCTAGCTCGGGTGCCCGCTCTAGCGGGCGCGGTGGGCGCAGCTTTTTGAGCTCACCTGCGGCGTTTTCATCTTCCTGGAGGAGATCGGCAGGAGACCCGGACGGCTGCAGAACCAGCACCGGTATGAGGTGGACCGGCCCGGGTTTAGCCGGGAGATCCCCATCAGTCCTCCCGCTATCATCACTGGCTTCTGTTTCGGAGATATCCGGCCGCCGTCTCGACGACTCACCCGCGAATACTTCTCTGGCTCTCCTTCGCAGTTCCCTCAGGCCGCGCTTCAGATGAAATCTCAGCGATGAATCATTCCTTAGGGGGCATTCCTCAACGGGGACATTTCTTCGAGGGCATTCCCTCGGGGACATTCTCCCGAAGGGGGTGTGTCCCCTTTCCTTAGACGGTATGTCCCCACGCCTTGTATGGAATATAAGACTATTCACTTTCTGACCATCCTTTATCGGAGATATAAGTTGGACGCTGCATGATCAATATATGCACCAGTTCTTCATATCGTCAGTCCCCTGCCTGCTTCACCGGCAAGTCCTCCCCGCATCTGTACCTTCATAAATAAAACGGAGGGAACCGTTTTTTCTGGCCCCCTCCTTGACAGGCAACGACCTATCGGAGGCTATAGTATTATCTGCGGGTAACTTTCTCCAATCAGTGCTTCGTCAGGACTGGTATTGGCGGCAAGTTCGTATGCTAACGCTTTATTTCCCAATAAACGTTCCACGATGCCGGTCTTTGATCCGTTTTGCAGTTCCTGGACGAGATCGGTCTTGTCGATTCCCTGCTCTACAGGTTTCGCAGTCATCTAATTCACCCCTAGCACTAGCGTGGCCACCTTGGTCAGCACGACGAGGTCGAGATCGATGAAGTTGTTAGGCGCTGTGCCCTCCGATTTGCTGAAGATGATCCGCGCCTTGAAGACATTTTCCGGAGCGAGATCGGTGACGTTGACCTCAGTCAGCCAGAGGACCTGCCTCCCGATGGCCGCTGAAGAAACGAGTATGCTCAGCCCGTTGCCGATCTCCCGGTGATACTTATCCAGCCACTTGACAACCACCGTCAGGTTACCCGGGTCTGTGGCTGCGGGTGCTTCCACTGCGAAGCTCAACAACAGGGACGACCTGGGGATCCCCAGCAAAATATCCTGGGTTATACTGGCAATTCCGGGCCCCAGGCGGGCGGTCGCCGTTCCTTCGAACGGATTGTTATCACTGATGGTGACGTTATGCGCGCTCCAGAAGTTCAGCCCTTCTTCAAAGCTGGGGTTCTGAATAAGGTTGGACATGTATACATCACTCCTTGTTTTTGATTTTTCTTGAGCCCAGATCTACACTGGACTTTCATCTCATAATATGAAATGTTCCATAATATGGTTCCTTGCCTTTCAGCAATCGTGGTAAAATTTTCTCATAAACATGATTTATTGTCATAGAGAACCACCGCCTACCGGGCGGATATAAAAGACATGACGAACAGATTTTGGATGACTAGGGAATAAAGCAGGAAGGGATGTGCGGTGCAGTGAGGTTTTTCCTGGTGGCTAACCGCTCTAACAGTCGCTTCCTGGCGGACAGCGCCCGCACGCGTACCAAGAGCCTGAATGATGCGCTACAAGCCAGGAACAACAGCATTACTATCGACCTGAATAACCGCGTACTTACCCTGTACCGGGACTCTCAATTGTTCAAGAGCTACCCGGTGGCCGTGGGAGCACCCGATTCACCCACTCCGACCGGCAACTGGACGATCGCGGAAAAGATCGCCAATCCTGGCGGCCCTTTTGGGTCCAGATGGATGGGGCTCAGCATTCCCTGGGGCTCCTACGGCATCCATGGCACCAACATGCCTGATTCCATCGGCACCTATGCCAGCCATGGCTGCGTGCGTATGTTCAACGAGGATGTGATCGATCTCTACAATCTGGTCTCCATCGGCACTCCGGTCCAGATTTTTTGAGCGGGCACTCCCCACAGATCGTGCATAAGAAAAGCCAAGCGGCAAGGAGGACAGGCAGGCGACCAGAGGGAATTCGTAGAGCGATCAGAAGTTTGCCCTGGATGTATACGGGCTGTCGGTGACCAGAAAGCGCCACGGGTAATCCCTGGCCTCTCCGGCGTAGTCGATATTGACCCGGGGTGTGCGGCAGAGATCGGTCTCCGCAACGACTATGCCGTCATCGGACAGGTACAGCCGGCCGGCGCAGAGGTCCTCACCGTTCAATGCCCTGGTGATACCCATAGCCTGGCAGAGCTTGCCTGGGCCATTGGCCAGGTTTCTTTCGATCGCCGGCGTGAACTGTTGCAGACCACGGCGGCAGGCCATCAGTTTCAGGCCAGCCACCGGCTGCAGAGCCCGGATCAGCACCACCTGCGGATATTCTGGGGGCCGGGTGACAATGTTAAAACAGTGATGCATGCCATAGACCATAAACACATAAGCGTGACCACCGGGGCCGTACATGATCTCGGTTCTTTTTGACCTCAGGTTGTGGTAGGAATGAGCTGCCCGGTCCTGGGGGCCCTGGTAGGCCTCCACCTCCACGATCCTGCCGGCGGTTCTTCCTTCCGGAGTATCGTGCACCAGCAACTTGCCCAGCAGGCGGCGGGCCACCACCAGGGTTTCTTCCAGGTAGAATTCCCGGGGCAGTTTGCTTATCCGGGGGCTCTGGATAGAACTCAGGCAGTCACTCATATGCACTCTCTTTCCTCACCCAGATTATTTCTTTCCCCTATCTTTTTAAAGGAGAGGCCATGCATCTCCAGGGCCGCATCTCCGTGATCTCTATTCCCGTGCGGCCCAATCGGCTCAGCCAGGCTTCTGGTAATAGTAAAGCCTGCCGTCGGCGATGGAATACTCGATGGCATCCCGGTCGAAGAAGTACTTCACAAAGGCGGAGACCGTCGAGAACAATATGTGGTATTCTGCCAGGCTCAATTCCAAGTTGTTCAACACCACCAGGTTTTCCAGCAGGTCCTCCCGGGTCAGCGGATGCTCCAGCAACTCTATCACCTGCCTCAGATATTGATGCAGGTTGTCGAGGTTGCGGTCGATCAGTGTGCCAAGCTCCGCCCTGTCATACACCCGGTCCGCATGGCCAGCCACGAACTGGTCAGCGTCGATCTCCCGGAGACGCTGCAGGGTATCCAGGGCATCGGCGATGTCAAACAGGTAGGGCAGCGAGTACTTGTCCAGGATCTCCTCGCTGAAGATGGCATCTCCTAAAAAGCAGACCTTTTCCGGTGTGACGATGCCGATCTGGCTAGGGGCATGCCCCTCTAAAGATACTATCTCGAATTTTTCATCATTGATCTTATTTACTCCCCAATCCAGCAAGTATTGCACTATGAAGGGGTATGCCTTCTTCATGATGCCCTTGATCGGATTGGTGGAGAACAGGATCGTCGACAGCAGGTCCGGATTTTCCAGCAACAGGCGGTGCTCGGCGTGACCCAGCACCTGGCACCCCGGATAGGCGGTCTGAAAGTAGTGATTGCCGTTGCAGTGGTCGAGGTGGCTGTGGGTGTTGATGATGTATTTTGGCCGCAGTCCGTGCTGTTGCAATAGATCATCGATCTCCCGGGCCTGGCTGTTGTCCAGGCAGTTGTCCACCAACAGGCACTGTTTATTCTTGAACACATAGACTCCCACGTTAGTCGGCCCCGGAATATAATGGGCGCCGCCCTTAATCTTAACCAGGTCCACGATCCGTTCCTCCGAAAAAGTAACATTGTGCCAGCTTCATCAATACTCATTATAATAATACACTTAACCCGTTCAAATCGGATACCTCTACAAAATAATTGCCTGCAATCACTCTAAATATCGGTATGAAGTTTACCCTTACAGGCATTTTGTACTAGGATTTAATGAAAAGAAAGTTCAGGAATTACAAAATATCAGAGTTAAATCCATATCAGGATATTTATGGTCCTATGGGTATTTACAGGCATATAAAATATTTGTAAACTGGATTAGGGAATCATTCAAAATATTAGATTGTTCGACAAGAATATCCAGGTTGGATATATGCTGTGACACAGACGAAGTTAAATTTGTAAGAGAAGATGCTGAGGGTTTTGTCACCAGGGCAAAGGATAAAACTATTCACGGCGTTGACGATGAACACATTGACGGTCGTACTTTCTCTGGATTCTCAATCGGAAGAGAAATAATAAAAAGCCAGAATATACTTCCGTTCCAGGTGCTCGCTGCCCTGCCATTCACTACAAGTACAAATTTTCAATGCGTCAATTAATTTAAAGGATTTGACTGGAACCCCATTAAAGGATTCTATGCTTTTTCAAAGAATGCAGTATTAGAACATTCCAAGGTGATTCTTTGGATATATTGGAGACGTATCAAAATGATGAGGCATATAAATTGATTTCTTTAGCGACCCGTACCAAAAATAACACTGAGAATGTGCGGAAAAACTGCGGGAATCGGAATTAGTCTAGGCATTAATCTGTGAAGTGAGGACTATCGAGTCTTATGAAAAAGGAAAATGACTTGCAGAAAGATCAGCCGGATGTGCATGACAGACCTACCGGCAAAAGCGGCACGGATAGTTTTACAATCGTGGGCATCGGGGCTTCCGCAGGCGCTCTCAAAGCCTGCCAAGGCTTCTTCACGAACCTGCCTCCCGACAGCGGAGCGGCTTTTGTGATCGTTATCCACCTGGACCCTAGCCACTCCAGCATCTTCGTGGAATTGCTGCAAAAATACACGCAGATGCCGGTGTTCGAGGCTGTAAACGGGATGACGGTTGAACCAAACTGCGTTTACGTGATCCCCCCCAATGCCGAGATCACCATCCAACATGGCAAACTGCAGTTGCATGAACAGTCTAAGCCGCGCGTTGTACACCTGGCGATTGACCTCTTTTTCCGGTCGCTCGCAGAGGATCGGGGAGAAAGCGCGGTCTGTATAATCCTCTCCGGCACCGGTACAGACGGCACTTTAGGGCTGAGAGCGGTGAAGGCGGGGCTCGGGATGGTCATCGTTCAGGACCCGGCAACAGCAGAGTATGATGGGATGCCCAGAAGCGCGGCGGATACAGGGCTTGCCGACTATATATTGCCGGTGGAAGAGATACCGGCCCAATTGCTCGCCTACATGAACGGTTTCTGCCAGAGGAAGAGCGGAGCCCCGGCAGTTCGGGAAAGCGGGCGTGATTCCCTGGGCGAGGTGCTGGATCTACTGCGGGGGCGAACCGGCCATGACTTCTCACTGTACAAGAAGGGCACCATCGGGAGGCGCATCGAGAGGCGGATGAACGTCAACCATATCGCCCGCATCACCGAGTACGTCCGCTTTTTAGAGGATAACCCCGGAGAAGCCCAGATCCTCTTCAGAGAACTCCTGATCAACGTCACCAGTTTCTTCAGAGACCCTGAAGCGTTTGCCTTTCTGAAAGAACAAGCCTTGCCGCAACTGCTTGCCGGCAAGCCGGAGGATTATACATTACGGGTGTGGGCACCGGGATGCGCCACCGGAGAAGAGGTCTATTCCCTGGCGATCGTCCTGCGCGAGTGCCTGGATGCCCTCCGGCGCGAGTTCAAGGTCCAGATTTTTGGTACTGACATGGATGACGAGGCGATTACAACGGCGCGGCGGGGCGTTTATCCGCTGAATATCAGCGCCGATATCAGCCCCGAGCGGTTAAACAGTTTTTTCATAACAGAGAACGAGACCTACAAGATCAGAAAAGACATTAGAGACGTCGCGATTTTCGCAGTCCATGACGTTTTGAAGGACCCACCGTTTGCCAAGTTGGACCTCATTTGCTGCCGCAATCTTCTCATTTATATAAAAGCTCCCCTGCAAAAGAGGCTCCTGTCCTTATTCCATCACCTGCTGCAACCGGGCGGGATTCTCCTGCTTGGCTCTGCCGAATCCTTGGGTGAGATGAATGACTATTTCACAATTGTCAATCAGAAATGGAGGATATTCCAGCGCCGGGAGTCCCCGGAACTGCCGCCAATGGCAGGGTTTTACCCCGTGCTACCCGCAAACCAGAGGGTCGGGCCAATAGCCTCCAGCATCAGGGTTCCGGATGATGATCACCTAAACATCTCTCAGATGCTGGTTCAGGAACTGATAGAACTGGTACCGCCCAGCGTAGTGATAAACGGCAAGGCGGAGATCATCTTCGTGCATGGCCGAACGGGGAAATACCTGGAACCAGCTTCCGGTCAACCTTCCTGGAACATCTTCGATATGGCCCGTGAAGGGCTGAAATATGAATTGAAGATTGCCATCCAGCAAGCGAATGCCGAGCGAACGCCAGTGGTGCGTGAAAGGATACTGGTTGTGAGTGACAGCAGTGCCGAATTCGTAAAGTTGACGGTACGGCCGATCACCGGATCCAGGTCTCTTGAGGGCCTGTTGCTGGTGATGTTTGAGGTTCAGGGACAGCTTGAGAGTCAGACCCAGGATGCACAGCCTGAACAGGCCTCAACCCCGGAACACGCTTCCATGCTAGAGCAGGAATTGAGCCAGACCAGGCAGCTTCTGCAGGCCACCGTCAAGGACATGGAAGCGTCATACCAGGAGGTGGCCTCGGCTAACGAGGAACTGCTGTCCACCAACGAGGAACTCCAGAGCAGCAATGAAGAACTGGAGACATCCAAGGAAGAGATGCAGTCTCTGTACGAGGAACTGATAACGGTCAATAGCGAGCTCCAGATCAAGCTCGATGAGCTGGCACGATCAAACAGCGACCTGAATAACTTTCTGAACAGCACCGAGATCGCTGCCATATTTTTGGACAACGAACTGAAAATCCGGCGCTTCACCCCCCTGGCAACTCAGATGTTCAAACTGCTTCCGGTTGACGTGGGACGCCCGCTCGAGCATATCGTCTCCAACCTGGCAGAGGTAAATTTGATTGAAGACGCAAGAGGGGTTCTAGACAACCTAGTTTTATTCAATAAAGAGGTACGGACAAAACAGGGTGTCTGGCATATGATGCGGATCTTGCCGTATCGGAATGAAAAATATGTGATCGATGGCGCAGTGATCACTTTCACCGACATCAATGAGCAAAAATCTGCTCTGGCCCAGGTGGAGCAGAAAATTGCAGAGGCCACGGAGTTCAACCAAAAATTACTACAATCATCGCCGCTGGGAATCATCACCTATGGCTCTTCGGGGCAGGCAGTTTATGCCAACGACGCCAGTGCAGACATTTTCGGGGCAACGAAGGAACAGATCCTGCAGTTGAATCTTAACGACTTTGAATCCTGGAAGCAGGCGGGCATCCTGGATATTGCCAAGCAGGTGCTGGAAACCGGTGTTACAGAACAAATGCAGGGATATTTCCAGAGTGTTTTCGGGAAAGATGTCTGGCTCAAATTAAGGTTCAGCCGGTTTACCTCCGGCAATGAGCCACACCTGCTTGTGATGTACGAAGATATTACCGATCACAAGCTGGCGGAGGAGTATATCATCAAGCTGAACTCGGATCTCACCAAACGCGCCCATGAACTGACCAAGATCAACAAGGAGCTCGAATCCTTCAGCTACTCAATCTCGCACGACCTGCGCGCGCCACTCAGGGCAATGAACGGATTCAGCAAGATGATCTTCGACAAGTATTATGACAGGCTCGACGAGACAGGCAGGGAATACCTTCAAATCATACGCTCCGAATGCAATCGCATGGCTGACTTGATCAATGGCATTCTTAATCTTTCCCGCCTGTCCCGCAAGGAGCTAAAGTGCGAAGAGTTGGACTTGAGCGTTATGGCTGAAACCATAACGGCTGAACTGAAAAGAAGCGCGCCGGAAAGACAGGTGGAGTTCGCCATCACTCCCGGAATCATGGCCTATGGGGATAAGGTGCTGCTCCAGTCCGTGCTGCAGAACCTCCTGGAAAACGCCTGGAAGTTTACCGGCAAGCATGACCAGGCCAGGATAGAGTTCGGTGTCACCGAACAGGAAGGCAAAAAGGCATATTTCGTCCGTGACGACGGGGCAGGATTTGACATGAAATTCGTGGACAAGCTGTTTGGTACCTTCCAGCGCATCCACGGAGCAGATGAGTTCCCAGGCAACGGCGTCGGACTGGCGATCGTGCAGCGCATCATACACCACCACGGCGGGCAGGTATGGGCTGAAGGCGAGGTTGAAAAGGGAGCGACCTTTTACTTCACTTTGGGTTAACTGGATGGAGAAATGGAAGAGAAGGGCAAAAGCACAAATTTCTTGACAGACCCTATGTGTCCTACTCCCGGCACCAATCCTCGATGACCTATAATACTATGCCCTATCTCATCTGAGAGCAAGAAATTACCAGTAATTTTACCCCGGTGTTACCCCACTTTTAACATCAGCAAGCCCTTCCGGACGATCGTCAGCAGGTAGAAGATGAAGGTGCAGAGAACGATAGTGGCGCCGCTGGCGGTGCCCCAGTAAAAGGAGAGGATCAGTCCCACCAGGCCGGAGATAAGGCTGATCACAATGGTCACGACATGATATGAGCGCATGTTGGTGCTGACATTTCGGGCGGCGGCGGCCGGCAGGATGATCAGCGAGTTGATGATCAGGATGCCCACCCATTGGATGCTGATGGTGACAATCAGAGCCAGCATGATCGAGAAGATCATCTGGATCAGGGCAATATTGACCCCCCTGCTCCTGGCCACAGAGGCATTGAAGCTGACCAGAAAAAACTTGTTGAACAGCGTGAACCACAAAACCAG
>Ga0187886_1002402_pt1 | contig 15091 bp, 27 predicted proteins | sample June2016WEW_20_1_FD_133001 | JGI IMG/M metagenome (GOLD analysis project Ga0187886, IMG submission 133001) | Peatland microbial communities from SPRUCE experiment site at the Marcell Experimental Forest, Minnesota, USA - June2016WEW_20_150 | ecosystem: Environmental > Terrestrial > Soil >... | reverse complement strand
TGACAGTAGCGAGTGTTGGCGGCATAGATCTTAATCTAGTGCAGGTAGAAGAACGAACGTGGCAATTTTGGGACGCAAATGGGACTCCTCTTAGCTATGGAAAGCTCTATATGTGTAAGTCCGGCTCCGCTTCATTGCGGAATTTAAAGGATACGATCACTGGCACGTTAGAGCTTATTATTGATAACGCAACAAATAACGTCTATGATAATGCAGGAAATACGCTAATTGCAATTATGCCTACGGTTGCACTAACTTTTAACGATAATCCAATTATATTGGATGTAGATGGAAAAGCACCGCCAATGCTTGCAACAGGCATAGATTTCTACAAAATATTTCTATTCGATCAAAACAACGTTCCTATTCTAACGCAAGACCAAGTAAGTATTTACTAAGGAGTTCTAAATGTCAGATTTTCACAAAGACCTAGTAGGTGCAGATATTCACATACCATTTCCTTACGGAGCAGAAGCGTGGATTGATTCTCGCGCGTATGCAACGCTAGTGCTTGCGGATACCGCTGCTTTCGTTGCGGGCAAGGTCTTGTTAGTCACGCAAAACTATACTCTACTTGCCAACACTGTATTGACAGCAACTTGTAGGGTCTTGCCAGGAGGCGGTTTTACAAAAGCTTCTACCTTTACACTTACGATTAATGGACCCTTCGAGGCTCCTACGGTACAGATCTTCACAGGCTTTGCTACGGGAGATGTTACATTTGGGCCGGGAACAATCAAGGAAGCTCTTGCGGAGTGGTGGGGGGCAAAGGCAGATGGGTCAACTGCGAGTGCAACGGCAATCCAATGTGCCATAGATTCGGTTCCATATGGAGTTGTTAGATTATCCAGTGGCATTTATATGATTGGAACTACACTTACCATTACGAATCGTATAGCCTTGGTCGGTTCGGGCTTCGGGGCTGCTACCGGTAGTGGACAACTTTATGGCACCATGCTGAAAAAGTCTGCTGACGTACTGGGTATTCTTGTAAAATCAGGGGCTAACCTTTCGGTACTCAAAGATTTTACTCTATATGCCAATTTGGTCGGAGATACTACGGATGGTATTCAGATTGGAGAGGCGGATCATACTAATGGGGCTGGAGGAGGGCTGCTGGAAAATATAGACGTAGAAGGAATGGGTGGGGTTGGTATCAATGTTTTTAACGGTAATGTTGGCCGGATGGTAGGTATTCATGCTTCTGCAAACGGTTCTCACGGTGTTATGTTACATAATCGTCAATTAAGTGTTGCCAACGTCAATGCCTGGACCTTGCTTGATATTCATACTTTCAGTAATGGAGGAGATGGTCTACATATCGGTACTTCACCTTCTAATAATGTTTTCGGTTTTACATCAGAGGGAAATACTGGTTGGGGGCTATACGTTGATTATCCCAAGAATAGAATCGTGGGACATATTGATGTCAGTAACGTTGCGGGAGACGTTTATACTGGTAGCAATGCCTACTCTTGCATCTTTATGATCTCTTCCGTGGGGCATCGATTTACCGAACTCAATTCTCTTAATTTTTGGTTGTCTCTGGACGATTTAGGGTTATTTCCTAATATTAAATATGATGGGACATTTTTGTCTAAGGCCGACATACAGATTTTAAATGGATTCAATCTGAAAGGATACTCAGGATTTGGTTCTGGACTAACTTTTAATTTAGATGCAGCCACGGGAGATATTACGACTCCCGGAAACGTTACGGCTGCATCCTTTATTGTTTCTGGGGGCAGCGAACCCTATATTGCCGCTAGTGATTTTGCCTTGATCTCTGGTTGGGGATTGGGGGCCTCCCTAAACATAACGGCATCATATTATCACAAACAAGCTTTTATTGTCGTTGTTACGCCAGGAACCGGACCAAGCGTAAGACCCATTTTGCAGTTCACTCCTCCGGCACTATATAGCTCCTCTGGGGAAGTCGTGCCCATGATTGTGGTATATCAAAATTCAAATGGGGCTACTTCCGTAGCCTATGCTTATCCCGGCGGAGGCGGAGTCTGGAATATCGTGTATACCGGTACTCCCCTTGTGGGAGACAACCTAACCTTCGTCTGTCACTTTACGGTATAAAATGGAAATCATTAACAAAGCCAGTCAGCTCTCTTCGATCTACGCCAAACAGTTTAAGACGGATCAATCTTGTTGCTATCTAATGGAAAATACCTTAGAGATAGGCTTCCAGGATAGAAGCAAGAATAAATAAGAAACACCCCTTCACAGCCGGGAGTAACACATAGCCTATCAGTTACGAGAGTTTTCATGTTTGTTCTTACTGCCGCGCTGTCCCATAAATAAACCTGGCCGCAGAAGGGACAGCACAGCAGAGTGTTACAACCCGCTTTCTCCTGTAAGAGCGGCTTCGAGTCGCCGGATGACTCTGTGCTCTTCTTCCTCAATGAGTCCTGCTGGAATGAATCTAAGCCCCGCGTACCGAACAAAATCCGCCAAAAGTATGTGACCCATTTCATGAAATGCTGCCTCCTTTATTCGTTGTTTAGTTACAATATCTCCTCCCCAATTTACCGCTAATCCGATTGCGCATATAAATTGTTCTTTGCTCATAAACCAAGCGCGACTCATTACATCATTGCAATCATCCGCGTCTTGATGAAAGAGATCAATACGCCATTCCCGCAATCCTAGTAAATTCTGAATACGTTTTATTTCTAAGCAAAATAAAGCAAAGTCTTTCTTCGTAGTTTCGGTTTTTTTAGGCATAACGCCTCCCTAAAGCCCAAAATTTATTGTGTATAATATAAACTTGAACCTCAGCAAATTCTTTTGTCTTGGTATCAACATAGCAGTAATTCAAGCCATGTACCCAACGATTAGGCTTGTTTTTTAAGTACGCGGGGTTTAGATTACACAAGCACCCGCACGAAGCACCCGTATAAAATTGAGAACTATCTACGGGAGATATATCTGTATATCTTTGTACGTCATGCGTGTGAGAATAAAACACGCTTTTATGTACTGCATGAACTGTCTGAAAAGCATGATACTTCGTTGTATAAAGCCCATGCATGTAACAAAGATTTTCGTTTACATGGTAAGCTTGGTTCAGCGGAATGATACGTATTCCCTTTGGTAAATTGTTTTCAAGTTCTATGTAGCCTTTTAAGTTTGGATCGGCTTGAATTGCTTTACGTAACCAATCATCGTGATTGGAAGTAAGCCAAATAATCTCTGCTTTTGGTGCCGCTTTCTTTAATGGAGAAAGCAAAATCTTTTCTATTTCTTTGTAATTTTCTTTAACTATTCCTCCTTCCAAATGTCTGCTTTGATCTGCAACGAAACAGCTAACCGCGCCCCAATCATGCGCGTCTGAACCTGTTATTATCTTTGTTGGCTTAAAGTCTTGTACAAATTCAAAAACAAGGGAGAGTTCTATTTGGTGCGGTATATGTATATCTGTTAAGAATACGATTCGTTCTTCACTCATAGCTTTCCTTTCTTAATAGTAGATTAGAGGATCAATTTCTTCTTCTGCTGCTTCTTGCGGCTCTTCATGCCCAAAAATCTCTGCATGTTGGATAAGCTCAAAGCCTTCTGCGGAAAGGCTCCACAGCACGTCCTTATCTTTCTTCTGCCTATTCAACAACCCTACGTCATGCAAGTCTTCCAGCCAGGCATAAATAGATGCCCGGTTGTGGCCCAATGCTTCTGAAAGAGCGCCCGTAGTCTGGTTAGAACCACCGTTCAACTCATCCTTCCACATTCTATAAATGCACTGCTCGCGGAATGCAGGTACAGAATCCCGAACGATCCTTCGAATGAACCTATAAATCTCTGCATCAATGACCGCCTTATCATAGCACAAGCAAATTCCGCGAGCAATATGGATGAGTTGACGAACAATCCGAGCTGAACCTTCTGTCTCTGGAACACATAGAAGGATCTTAGAATAGCGATCTCGACTTACGCCTGTTCTTGCAAATGCTAAAAAACGAGCTGCACTACAAATCTGATCTTCCACATCCAGATCTGTTTCTATAAGCGAGAGTGCTTCTATGTCCACCGCTTCCATAAAGCTTGCGATCTCCTTATTAAAAGAATCTCGCATGGCCTCTTCCACACCTGTTTGCTCAGAAGACTTCTTACTTACCTGCTCCTGATTTAGCTTTCCAATTTTTACTTGAAGGAAACGCTCTCCAAGACTTTGCCGCATACTGAACGTCTCATCAATAGCCCCCGTCACGCAAGCAATAAATCCCAACTTCCCCCTCCACTTTACATCCTCTCCCGTTCCAAATGGCATGGAGCAATAGCCATCTGCAATCTCTCGGATCTGCCCAAATACGGCATTACGGATAGTAGGATGCTCTGAGAGCATGGACGTAAAATCTTTAATCATTACCACACGCTGACCGGCTTTCGTAATCTTGTTTAGAAGAGATGCCTCTGAGCCTTTCTTCTTTCCCTTCTCCGTATAGCCGCTAATGAAGGAGTGGGGTGTTACCTTACTAAGTTCGTAAAACTTATCCACTCCATAGAATCCTCGAATCAGCTCTGTCTTTCCGCTACTAGGAGGGCCAACCACCAGTAGAAAGCACGCATCTCCCTCCCCAATGTTAGCAATGGCCGTTCCTAGAACGATGGGAACTACATCATACTCCGGCCAGGAAATCATTAGCCTAAATGTTCGTATGATTTGCTCAAGTTGTTCTTTCATATTTCCTCAAATAGCGGATAAGATTTTTAAGTATCTTCGGATTTTCTTGTAGTAAGCCTAAAGCCATATTGCATTTTTTACAAAGAATACCGCGCACGCATTTTCCGCAAGAACAGCGATCAGCGCAACAAGTATGCTTATGATCTATAACTAAGTTCTTCTTGCTTCCACAAGTAGCACACCCTCTTTTTGTGTTCTTTTCGTACCATTCAACGGTAACATTATAGCGTCTTAAGTAACGAGGATTCGCTTTATGCCATTTCTTACTATAAGCTAATATTTTATCCTTATGTTTTTTATAAAACCTCGCGGAAGTCGCTTTCACTTTTTCAGGATTCTTTTTTCGCCAAGCGTTGCAATAAGCATTTATCTCCTTCTTGCTACGCATCACTCCCCCTTTCCTTTCTCGTCCCCCCTGAATGTCTTTTTAAACAGTAAATTCCCTGCTGTATGGTAGATCACAATTCCTTCGGGCTCAAAAAATCCTGGTGCTGCCCAGCTCCCTAAATTAAGAACATCCATCGCTTCATGTACAAGACGAGAAGAGAACATTCCTTGCATAATAACAGGAACCACATGGCAGCAAGCCGGACGTACCGCAGGATAATTCCACTTACGCGTATTGAAGAGGGAGAAACGCTTCTCTTTAAGTCCGTACCCACGTTGGATGCCTTGGCCCCAAAACTCTCCGAAGTGGTGGCCAGGACCAAGTTTTAAAAGTTCTTCTTTTCGTTCTAGGCACCACTTACAAAATCCAAAGTTATCCGCTTCTGGAGTTAACCAACGATTCTTGGAACCAAATTGTATATTGCCTTCTTCGTCTATAGCAATTTGAGAACAGGTTCCATCAATTTTCTCTGTTATGCAGCATTCTCTGCTATAGCGTGGTATTTTCGGGAAGCCTTGAAATTCCATGTTCATTCCTCCTTTGGTCCGTAAATAGGAATACCGAGTTTTGGGTTGTAAATAATGAAGCCCGCCTGCCGTTTAGGAAGCACTTCCTGTTCTTTGTATCGATCATCTAGCTCCGGCTTATCCTTAATCATACGTTGGAGAAAAATAAGGCAACACTGTGCATGCGCTATGTGAGAAAGCCCTGACTCTTCATCAAGATCCTCTCCATCAATAAACGCTTCGATATGCCGAAGAGCGGCGTCATACAAACGCGAATACTTGAATCCTCCGCGCCAGTTGAATCGTGCGTACTTTCGTTCACCAAATGCCATGACCTTAGCAATTTCTTCAAGAGCAACCCGGTCAATGAGTCCCAACGGAGGTTTATCTGAATCATTTTTAGTTCCTTCCATTCCACGTTTCCTCCTTCCAATTTATAATCGTATCTATAGACGAAAATGAGGGAATGTTGGCTTTCCAAGCTACATCTATTTCTCGGCTACAGTTTGGACTTCTGCTCCAATCCCCTACTGTAAACACCGCATCCATCTTTAGTAGAATTGAGATGTCCTGTTCATAAATATCATCCGCGGTAGGTTGAAAGTTTCCCGTAAGCCAGTAGTGCATATCTAGCGCTGGGCAATACACCGCAAATCCTTTGCAGATTAGTTCTGCGGCTACCTCAATCAACGCCCGCGTATGCTCCAAGTATTCAATAGCGTGATTTTTGGTTGCGCTGCGGGGCGTAATAGGACCGCATAAAAACACACAAGGTCTTTTTTTCATTTCATCCCCTTTCCCCATCGGTTTCCAACGCTGATTTCAGCGGAAATTGTTAGCAGACGTTCTTTTCCAAAGATGTCCTTGATCGGTAATGGCACGCAAGTCTTTACCTCTATAAGTGCCTTCAACGCTTCTACGTCTTTCGGCCAACATTGAAGAAGTGCTCCATCATGAAGGTCCATTAAAAACTCTGCACCTTCGGGAAGGTACGATTGCATTCTCAACATTCCTCTCTTTAAATATTCTGTGCAAGTGCTTTGCGGCACCCACGCAACCATTTTTCTTACGAGGTCTTCATCTGGGAAGAGCTGCCCAGCTTCATTTCTTTTTGGAGGTCTTCCCAAAAACACTCGGCGTCTTCCAAATGGCGTGATAAGGATTTTGCTTGAAAGAGAAATATTCCTAATAAATTGATGCCATTTTGGGATGTTGGGGTAAGCTTTGTAATACTCTTCTCTATGCTTTGCCATTTCAGCAACACTTTTGCCAGTAATATGAGCAGCATGTCGATCTCCAAGCAAATAGTCCCATCCGTGGGTGCACTTTTTTGACATTCCATAGGGTTGGGTAGGTCTGCTATCTTTGACAACTTGATCCTCCGGTATTCCAAAAATTTTACTTACGTTCAGCTTGTGAATATTACGCTTGGGGTCACTGAAGACCGCGATCATATCTTCTTCCCCCGCCAAGTATGCTACAATTCTTGCTTCCGCTTGGCTCAAATCCCACTCTACAAGCACCTTACCAGGATCAGGGATAAGCACCCCCCTAAACCAAGGAGGAAGATTCTGCATATTTAACCCTTCATCATCCTCCGTCTTCTTACTGCTAAAGCGGCCTGTCTCCGTTACTTCCTGATAAATGGTGTGAATTCGTCCATCCGCGTCTAATACTACATTTGCGTAAGTACTTAGCATTTTACTAGCCCTACGAAGCCATCGAAGCAAACGTAGCGCTAGATATTTATCCCCATACTTCTCCCCCAACTTCTCAACCGCTTCATCATTGGAGGTTTTGCGCTTTTGCTTCGTTTGCTGGTCTATCGTATATTGAATAGGCAACTTTAGTTCTTCGTATAGCCAAGCCATAAGCTGTTTTGGGGAAGCCGGGTTCACACCTTGCTCTACCATTATATCTTCAAACCAGGGCTCTCCTTTGCGAGTATGCTTCTTCTTCTTAATAGTAGAGCGAATCGTAAGCTTCTCAAAGCGCTCCTTCTTCCTCTCTACGCCTATAGAAAGGCGCTGCTTGAACCGCTCTAAGAGCTTTGCATCCGCTAGAACACCGCACTCTGACATTTCAAGACCAAGAGCAAAGAGAGGCATAGTATACGAATTAAAGTAATCGAGCATCTTGGATCTCCTTTAACTCCTTCTCCAGCTTCTTCCAAATACTCAACGTAAGAAAACTATGGAGTGCGTTGCTACGTCCTATATTTGCTGCAAGATTCCACCCTGGACCATGTGGTGGGTAGTCCAACTTCTCATAAATAGAGGATAGGTAGTCGAGACCGTGGGGCCATTCCGGATAGAGCAAATTATGACATATCATGGTATCCACACGAATTCTTCCAATCGGAAACCCCTCTATCTTTAGCTTCTTGGCGTCAAACATAGCATTCTGGAGAACAAGTCCTTGATGAGTTGCCAATATCTTTCTAATACCTTCTAACACGTCTGGCCTGCTCCACGAGAAGCTCACGCTACTATTTAGATTGGAGAGGGATAAATGCGTAATGGTTCCATTAAAGCCTGTTTCAACGTCAACGCCTAATTCCGGAGCCACTTTAAGAATACCTAACCAACGTAGTTCTGCAAATTCATCCAGACCGTAAATCAAGTTTCTAACGGGAAGAACAATTTGCGGAAAGGCCGATTCCTCCTTCGCTCTCTTTAAGTCTAAGAGAAAAGTCATGCGCCCGCTTCCATAGGTATACTTGATTCCTCCCTTAGTTTCCCGCTCTTTCCTTGCGCTCTTCTCTTGTAGCTTGTGCAGAATGAAAGAAGGATGGAAGCTGGCTACGACTTTGATTCCTTTATAGTTAAGGAGATAGCCACGCCACGGGCGGATCTCTTCGTGATCGGTAAGCGTCGAGAGTGCGATCGCACCAAGGGCAAACACAACGTTCGGCCTGAATGTTTCCACCTTCTCCCTAAACGCATCAATACACTCCCCAGGCTGCACACCCACTTCCCCAAGCCTATAAAAAGAGTTCGCAGGAGGGCGTATAGGAGAAATATTATCAATGTAGCAATTTTCCCGGCTAATTCCAACCGCACGCATACCGGCATTTAGGAAACCTCCGCTCTTTCCCACAAATGGTTGCAGCGCCTTATCCTCTTCTTCACCGGGCGCTTCCCCAACGATCCAAAATTTAGATGAAGGTGATCCGGAAGGCGGAACGTAGCGCAAGTTTAGGGAAGCGCATTTCTCTTTAAGGGCTTTCGTAAGCTCAAGCATCAAATCCCCATACTCTTTCTTCTATATCTTGCTGAAACGGTTCATTCCAACTTCTCCACATGCACTCCTTAAATAGCCACTCTAGCCAGATCGGGCTCTCCACCATGCCTTCCCGATCAAACTTCTCCTCGTACGCTTCAAAGCTTCTCCGTTCCTCCGCTGTAAACACCACGCGCTCAATCGCCTTTCTTATCCAACTGAATCGTGCGCCATTCACCATCATTCCCCTTCCTTTCAGAAAGCCGTGCTTCCAGTTGCCTTACTTTTGTCTCCAACTCCCATATTGTGTCTGTTTGCTCTTTACGCGCATGGGCTAGTTCCAGAAACGCTTCTTTCAGTGCGGTGATTTCTTCAACAGCTTCCGGCGGAAAGCTATCAAGCATTCTTCCTCCTTTTTAGCTCCACATTGTTTCATAGTCTTCGCCGCGTTTTAAGCCTTTCAATTCAAAGGCTTCAAACTCTTTTTTCGGGTATCCTATAAAGCGTACAATTTTCTCCGGGCAATAACCTGTAAAAGCTTCCTCCGCCTTTTTACTTATAAGAACAAATCCGATAACACGCTTGCTTGGATCATGCTTCATTTTGTTTCCTCCTTTCAAGAGAAAGCCCTTCTCAGTTTTCTTGCCGGACTATTTGCAATTAAGCAGCCTTAAGTTTTCCGAGACTTGAGAAGGGCTTCTCAACAATTATAGGTTGCCCCCGTGCCGGATTTATCAGACAATCGCTTCGTGCCAAAATACCGACCGTGATAGCTATGACCGCAAAAACTGCCTTGCGTTATCATATCCTCCGCGAGAGGCCGACGGGGGGCGAAGGTTATTTTCCATAGACCATCTTCAAAAAGAAATTAACATCTCGGTTATAAAAATCCCTATAATCGGCCTTGGTCCACTTCTTTTGAGTCTGGAGATTTTTTTTGACCCAATCAACATATTTCCTTTCCCTTCGTGTCAACACGCCATAGTGCTTCTTCTTCCTCCTTTAATTGTCCCCGTGTCGGGTAACAGAGCGCATGGCCGGTCTGCTTTTATCCTGACTTATACCAGGCCGACGACGGGGGCAAAGGTTACCACTTATCAACAAGGTAATCTCTGCCAGTAATACTTTTCAACACTGCTATCCAATTTAACCAATTTACATATTTATGCCCACACTTCGGGCATATAACTGGCCCCGGTTGTAATGTCTCAAAATAATACTTACATTTTTGGCAAACATATTTACAATTCATTTTCTACCCAAAAGAATGCCCCCGTGCCGGATTCGAACCGGCTAGGGAATCTTAATTCCGACCTAGCGACCACGCCGACGGGAGACAACTTTTTATTCTTCTTTCGCTTTCTTTATAACGATCTCCGAAACATCCGCCTGAAGGCTCATAATATCAGGCACAACCTCCTTCACCTTCTTCAAGAGAGCGTCCTTTACGTTGTATACATCAATGAGGGTGTCAATCTCCAGCGTCAGCCTTATCTTATTTCCTTTTGCCATTTTATTCCTGCCTTTCGTCAAGAAGGACCACGCGACCTTCTGCATCAACGGCTATCCCTTGGTCACCGCTGATTCCACCTTCTAATAAGATACCTTCAGGGGAAATTGTAGCAATGTACCAAGCGTTTCCCTTAGTATCGCCTTCTGCCATTGCACGAAGTTGAATCTTACCATCTTCTTCTTCCAGAAAAAAGGTCAAATTTCGTTCTGTCGGAAGCTTTATATTTTCTATACGTAGTGCCATTTTAGCTCCTTTCTGTTTGATAGAAACTTAGTTGGTGCTAAGGCATTCGCCAAGCAGTTTCAACCTGACTTATTCCAGGCAACTAAGTTCTTGGTTTATTGTACTCCGTTAAGCTACTCGTAGCTTGGAAACGTTATGCGTTCTTCGGATACAGCTTCGCAATCTCGTTGCTTTCCACGCCTTCATACACGGTAATCTTGAGCTCCGCAAACGCGCGCAGCCCTATTGCCAAGTCCGTGTTGGTCTTCCCATCCTCTGTCTGCGAATCCGGAAAGGCACGCTTGAACGCCGCCAGGAACCCTGTTCCAAACACCGCATTATACGCCTTAACGAGCTTGTTTGTATTCGTACCCTTCTCATCCAGATTCACACCATCCTTATAAGGACCGCTAACAATCTTCATGCCGAATCGGTACATCTGATTTCCCTTTTCCGATTCAATTACACAAGATCCGTCCTCCGCTACGAAGACTTTATTGATTTCTACTTCATACTTTCCTTTTGGAGCTGGCTTCGCAATCAACTCCGCTTCTTCCATCGTCATGTTGTCATCATACACGGGCATAGCTTTATCTCCTTTTTGTGTTAGTGGTTATTCTGTATTTTCTCCCGGCTCAGGGCCGGAAAGTTTAGCCATCGTTCGTAGCAACTCCAACCCATCCGTAACCATTTCGTCCTTCTTCAGTGCTGCCCAATCAGCGGGTGTCTGTCCAATATACTTGAAAAACTTGGGCCAACCAAATTCTTGAATGTTAGGGGGAAGAGCGGGGAATTGGCTCTTTCCAAGGGGCGGGAAGAAATTTGCATCCGGCAGCTTCTTATTAGGCTGCCGGGAAAGTACCGCAACTGCTTGGCAAAGTTGGAAGAACGGCGCAAGAAACTTCGCCTTCATCCTTCCACTTGGCTTACTGCCCACATATTCGTTAGCGGTGTGAATTGTAAATATAGCCGACTCCCCAACGGTCACGAACAGGTCTAGAATCTTGTAAAGAAGCTCCTTCTTCACCCTTCCCCACAGTACCCCACTCATCTTCTCTCTAAACGCATCACTCAGTGAGGGATCTTCAAACACCTGCTCTACAAACACGTCCTGCAACATCTCCACCGTGTCAAATACTAAGATTTTTTTCCGCTTTCCCTCCTTTTTAATTTCTGCAAGCACCTTAGAGAGATCTTTTTGCAGAAGGCATTGAACGTACGTAAATACGTCCTTGTATTGATCTAGCATAAGGTAGGGTTCCACGCTTCCATGTGTGTCCAGCACTAGAAGTTCCTCCTTTGGTACCCCTCCTGCCCTTGCCATTACAAGCAAGTCTAGGGCCATCAATGTTTTCCCAGCTCCCCAAGCTCCTGCAATTCCAAAACCACGGAAAGGTAATTTGAAAGGTTCCATTTTTCCTCCTTATGCCTTAATACTCTGCAATCGCCGTGCCACTCTTATTCCAGCACTCCGTCATCCTATTCTTAAACGCTTCCAAGTGCTCCGTGCAAATGTTTTTCCCCCCGATATAGAATGCCTCATTCGTGCACTTGTGAATGCAGCCCTTGCAGCCTTGCGCTGGAGGATTGTTGAGGCAATGAGAAAAGCTCATCATTCCGTTTGGATTTAAGGCGCAAATTTCACATTTTGCCATTTTTTAATCCTCCACAATCGTAATTTCTTTTTCTGTTGCTTTTTCTGCATCACAATATCGAATTAACCACTCCGAAAGCGTAAAATATTCGGGACAAGGGGCAATACCAGCATTATACCACTCTAGTTTGGGGAAATAAATATTGTTAAGATATGCGATGTGTTTTCTGCTTTGTTCCCTAATGTCTATTTCTTTCGGAACAAGAAGAAAATCTACGCGTGCGTCTTCAAAATCTTTATGAATAACAGCGATTAGTTTCACTTATTCCTCCTTTCCCTTAACTATTATTTCTATAAGTTCCTTCAAATATTCTATCTTACAATCCCAGCAAAGCAAGTCAAGCAACCACAAAGGCTCTTCTGCTATAGTTTCCGGCGACGCTTGCCCGCACTTCCAGCACTTATTTTCCGTCTGCATAGGGCTCCTTCTGCTTAAAGCCTAGTTCTATCATAACTTCCCGTTGCTTTGGCTCTACGCTGCACAGCGTTTTAAATGGGCATCCGCCATAATCGTTGCATGCACCGGGAGCGCTCTTGGGCCAATAATTTGACATTTGCCATGTCAAGATTGACACCACCCATCCTATAACATCCTTCTCAAACTCCTCAAACACGAAGTCACTATAATACACGGGGTCACGCGTAAAGATGGAGTAAGGCTCGTCTTTCTTAGCACGTGGCTGCACCATTCCCTTAATGGAGGATGGTTGCACTTTTGCAACAGTCACCACCGCTTTCCTCCTATTGGAAGCCCGCAAGTATCCCACGATTTGATTATTAGGCTCTGGTGTGAAGTCAGCTCCCAAGAAAGGCTTTAGGAACTTAAATTCCTGAATAGCTGGCACCCCACCACTAAGCCCCAACCGATCTATTTTTGCAAGATAGCGAATATAGAAAGGATTGGTTCCCGCTTTAGCGAAGAGGTGCCAGTATTGAGAAGGAACCTTTATGAGCAGTTCTTGCATCTGCTCTCCACCTTGGTCCTCCCAATCTTCTTTAAGAAAGAATTGTTCGTAATAGGCAGTAAGAATCTCACGAAGTTTAGAGAGGGTACGAACACCGGGCTTCCCTGCCTTATTCACGTCCCTTCCTTCAAAAGGAGCCCAAGCTTCTTCCCCCGCTTTAAGACAGGCTTCTAGGCTCTTTGTTTCGTATAGAGTGCGAATGCCTGCATGTTCGGCCCCTCCGAATTTCATCCCAAGCTGCTCCGCTTGCGTCGTAATGTTCAAAACGCGATCATAATAGTAGAAGCATGGACAGCGAGCGGCAGCATCCATCTTCGTGTAGCTCAGTTGAAAGTAGTGCATTTAGGCTCCTTTAGTTTATTGATTAGAAATTTCTTCCCTTATGATTTCCCGGATAAGGTCTTCAAGGGTTGGCTTTGGAATAATAGGTTGTGCTTGTAATTGGTTGATTTCAGGCAAAAAACTATATTCTATACAACAACTCCTACACCATTTTTTTGTATATAACATCCGAAGCCCATCCTGTTAGTATTGCTTTTACTTCAAATAATTCATTGACATCCTTAAAGCATCGATCACAAGTCAAAATTGTCTTTTTCATTCATCCCACCTTTCTTTCTTTAAGTAACCATTGCAGGTGCCTATTCTCCTTAGTTAGTTTCTTATTTTGTTGCTTCACTTCATACGCTTCCTGAAACGCTTCCTCCCCTATCCTCATCGTTTCCTGCTCATAGCGTCGAAGCATATATCCAAGCGCTCCTATCCATACAAGCGTTGCAAGAGCGATGCCAAGCAGAAAGTGCTTCATACCTTCCTTTCACAGCTTTCTGAAGTTGGCATTTCATGGTTAGACGCTTCCTCCTCATCCTTACAGTAGCCACAAATACCCAATTCAGGATAGAAGTCTGCTCCATCGGTTTCACAAACACGCGCGTCACATATTGAACAACGGTAGGACATTAATTTTTCCATCTTGTTAAACCTCCATTATTTTTCCTGAATCGGCCCAAGTCGGTAAACAGTAAACCGCTTAGTCTTCCCCTTATACAGCCGATCCATTGCGCGGAGAACTTGCTGAAGACGCGCGTGCATAAGCGGGGTGTAAGGCATAGGGGGATCTGCTGGGTTAATTTCAGGGGCAATCAGACGTTTCTTGTTCGTGTGCATTGTTTTCCTCCTTTTCTTTTTCTATTTATAGTTCATATCTCCTTCTTAAATCATAAACGCGAACAATTTTTATCTTTCCGCACGCCATACACTTTCTCTGTACCAGTGTGAAAAGATGCTTATCCGGAAAGTTTGGATTAATAGCTACATATTCCCTTTGGTGCCAAGCGTGAAATCCCAACAGGCACAGTAACTTTTCCACGTTTCCTCCTTTAAGCTCCAATTCCCGGCACCTTTATAGGTGGGGTAAGTATCAATAACCAGCCCCATAGCGCCATCTTGAATAGAAGATTTGCAAACAAGTATCCCAATGTAAGGCCGAACCCCACTCCTATCCACTTAAGCATGTATTTCTCCTTAAAAGATCATTACGTACTTTAAATTATTGTGTCCTTTCCCGCTTCCACTCCATCTGCGTACCCAGTATTATACCCTTCCTCCCTTCCTTCCGCAAATCCCCGATCATAACCCGCCGCATCTCCTTTGTCCGTTGCTTTGTCTACGCACCGTTCACAGGCATCTACGTGCACATGGTTGCTCTTAGTTACGCTCGTACTACCGCACAATCCATTTCCACACGTTCCGCACCATACTTCAAACTCAATTTCAGGCATTGCTTTACCTCCTAGGGTATAAAGTTGATTTTTCCTTTAAAAAATCATAATGCGCTCTGCTGCCTTAGTATGACCAGGCAACAAAAAACTTGGATGCATACATTCTAGATCGCGTATCGTGATTAGAGCTTTTGAAGTAAAAAGCATTCC
>Ga0187886_1002401_pt1 | contig 15099 bp, 10 predicted proteins | sample June2016WEW_20_1_FD_133001 | JGI IMG/M metagenome (GOLD analysis project Ga0187886, IMG submission 133001) | Peatland microbial communities from SPRUCE experiment site at the Marcell Experimental Forest, Minnesota, USA - June2016WEW_20_150 | ecosystem: Environmental > Terrestrial > Soil >... | reverse complement strand
GTCCTGTTTTTGGGCAGAATCACGATGCAGAAGGGGCCTGATTACTTCCTGCGGGCGGCCAAAAAGGTCCTCGAAAAGATGGACAACGTCAAATTCGTAATGGCGGGTTCGGGCGACCTTATGCACAGGGCGGTCGAAATGGCCGCGGAATTAGGGATTGGCAGCAGGGTGCTGTTTACGGGATTTTTACGCGGCGAGGACGTCAATAAAATTTTCAAAATGGCGGACCTTTACGTAATGCCGTCGGTGTCTGAGCCGTTCGGCATAGCGCCTTTGGAAGCGCTGGATAACGACGTTCCGATTATAATCAGCAAGCAGAGCGGCGTATCGGAAGTAATCCATCACGCCCTGAAGGTTGATTTCTGGGACGTGGATGAAATCGCCAATAAGATTGTCGCAGTGCTGAAGTACCCGACGCTGGGACTTATGCTGCGAAGTCACGGCAATTACGAGGTGCGGAAGCTGCGGTGGAAGGACACGGCCCAGAAGTGCGTCAAGGTTTATGAGGAAGCGCTTGTTGGGGCAGCGGTTTAAGTGAGCAGTAGAACAGTGGAGCAGTTGAACAGTTGATGATAAGGATGAGACGTTTTTAGAGAGGTCAAGGGAATGGCATCAATATGCTTTTACTTTCAAGTCCACCAGCCGGTCCGGCTGAAACGTTACACTGTCTTTGACAACCATCCTTACTATTTCGACGATTACAAGAACGCCGAGATATGCAGAAAGGTCGCCAACAAGTGTTACCTGCCCGCCAACCGCTTGATGTTAGAGCTGATAAACAAATACGAGGGCAAATTCAAGGTCGCATACAGCGTAACCGGGACGCTGATAGAACAACTGCTGGCATTTGCGCCTGAGGTGATGAGCACGTTCGAAGCGCTTGCCAGAACCGGGTGCGTCGAGTTTTTGGCAGAGACGTATTACCACAGCTTGAGCTTTTTGTATTCCCGAAACGAGTTTGTCGCGCAAATCAATAAGCATACCGAGATGATGAAGAAGTATTTCGGCCAGACGCCGCGGGTATTCCGCAATACCGAGCTTATTTACAATAACGACCTGGCGGCGATGATTGAGTCGATGGGCTGCTTCGACGCTGTGCTTTGCGAGGGCGTGGACCATATTCTCGGCTATCGCAGCCCCAATTTCGTTTACAGTCCCAAGGGATGCAACCGGTTGCGACTGCTTTTGAAGAATTACAAGCTCAGCGACGACATCGCATTTAGGTTTTCAAACCGCGACTGGGACCAGTGGCCACTGACCGCGGACAAGTTCGGGCACTGGGTAAGCAAGGTCAACGGCAACGGTTTCCTCGTGAACCTGTTTATGGATTACGAAACGTTCGGCGAGCACCAGTGGAAGGAAACCGGCATATTCGACTTTTTAAAGCAACTGCCGGAAGAGGTTTTCAGGCATCCCGACAACGATTTCAAGACGCCAAGCGAGGCGGTCAAGGCGTATCCGCCGATAGGGGTGATTGACGCGCCACATCTGATAAGCTGGGCGGATATCGAGAGAGACCTTTCGGCCTGGTTAGGCAACGCGATGCAATCAAACGCGATTCACGAACTCTACCGGCTCGAAAAGAAAATGAGGAACATCAGCGACCATAATATTGTCAACGACTGGCGGAAAATGCAGACGTCGGACCATTTTTATTATATGTGCACGAAATGGTTTTCAGACGGCGACGTCCACAAGTATTTCAATCCATACGACTCGCCATACGATTCCTATATCAACTTTATGAATATCCTGTGCAACCTCCAGGAACGCTGCTCGAGGCACATCGCCTCGACGCCGATTGAGCAGATACCGTCGGCGGGCACGCCGAAACAGACGGGGGCAGTGGCGAATTAACGGGATTGTCGATTGCTGATTGTCGAATGTCGATTTGGGGATGAGGATTGGGGATTAGCGAATTTCCGGTAGTCAATTGCCGGCCGCCTCCCGTAAGGGATGCCAAACGGCATACGGCGGGTAAAATTTTGGGATGCGGATTTAAGAATTGAAGAAAATAGGTGACTGTCCCTAGTTTCCCCCTAGTTTCCCAGTTTCCCTCTAGTTTCCCTAGTTTCTCAGTTTCTCCTTATCCCTGAGAGACAACAGAGTAATCATTTTCTTCCCATTTTCCTGGTATGGAATTTAGCAGTTCTTTGAAATGATTTCCTAATTTACTTTTTTTGAGTTCATTGCATATCTTGTCTGCCTCTGGATCGACTATATCTATACCCTTCAATCTGACGTTATCGTATAAATTGGCAGCCAAGAAGTACTTTATATGAATGTCTGAATCTGGAAAACTAAAACCAATGAAAACTAGTTTGTCAGTATTGCGCAACAATTCACCTGCCGAACGCCATATCGCTTGAAATCTTGGTTCTGTCTGCATCTTGAATAGAGTCGGGGGAACTATGACTGGTATATCGGGTGGTTTATATGTATTTGAGAATACATTAGGCAGGGAAACGCGCTGGCCTACTGAATTTTCTTCTTCTGAATCAAGATCATAGTAACCATCTTCAATGCCGCTTTCTACTATAAAAGAATCTTCGTCTTTAGTATCTGTATACCAATTTAAAGATCCGTGCAGCTTACAAAACAGAGATCCTGATGGAGCCGATTCCAATGTTTTATATAAGTTAGTTTTTGCCTCTGAAGTAGGTCGCCACTTACCTGGCAGACAAAAATCAAATCCTAAATCCTTAAGGTAAAACTCCGCCATAATATCGTAGTTCGTAGTAATAATACCTAATTCATAAGATTGTGGTGTGTAACGGCCTTTGAAGGCCAAAAGGCGTTGACAGGCATTCTTTATTTCCCCATCTATACATTTCTCAATATCAAAACGTCTATATACCTCTTGAAGAATTTGACAAAGCTTTTTGTATTCATTGTTTGATTTGTCGGGATAACCTACGCCAAGACTATATTCAGATAAGCAGAAGGATAATATCTCTTCAAGATTATTGCGGACGACCTGAAACATATTCGCTCCACGATATGCCCGTTCCTGCAACTTATTTAAAAACACTTTGTCTTCATTAGTAAGATGTGCTGAATCGTTGGCGTAATTAAAGAATTGATTCATAGTCGGAAGACCCCATGCTGCCGAAAATCCTGCGCCCAGAAATAAAACTGTTTTCATTCCATTACCCTCAATCCTTGAGTTGATCAATATATTTCACTTATAAATCAAGTTAAATAATTTATTTGCCAGTTCGGTATCCAAGGTTTTCAAGATTTTATATTCTTCGAGAGCTGAACCTTTGTCGCCAACTATTAAATAATCAATGCCAAGATTATAGTGCGCCTTGGCATAATCCGGATTGATTCTAACGGTCTGCTTATAGGATTCTATCGCATCTTGATAGCGATTAAGGTTGGCGTAGGTAACGCCAAGATTATAGTGTGTATCGGCATCATCCGGCTTGATTCTAATGGCCTGCTTAAAGGATTCCATCGCATCCTGCCAGCGGCCAAGTTTACCGTAGGCAACGCCAAGATTGGAGTGTGCCAGAGCTAAATCCGGCTTGATTCTAATGGCCTGCTTATAAGATTCTATCTCATCCTGATAGCGGCCAAGGTTGCCGTAGGCAACGCCAAGATTAGAGTGTGCCAAGGCATAATCCGGATTGATTCTAATGGCTTGCTTATAAGATTCTATCTCATCCTGATAGCGGCCAAGGTTGCCGTAGGCAACGCCAAGATTAGAGTGTGCCAGGGCATCATCCGGCTTGATTCTAATGGCTTGCTTATAGGATTCAATCGCGTCCCGATAGCGGCCAAGTTCGCGGTAGGCATTGCCAAGATTGCAGTGTGCCTCGGCAAAACCCGGTTTGATTTTGATGGCCTGCTTATCGGCTTCTATTGCTTCCTGCCAGCGGCCAAGTTCGTCGAAACAAACACCAAGCTGGAACCATGCATTGGCATCTTGCGGATTCTTTTCTTTTGCCTTTTGAAAGAAAGTAAGTGCGGCGACGTAGTTTTCCTGCCACAGTTCCTTTAATCCTTTGCGGTAAAATAATTGAGCGTCGTTAAAATCAGCGGCCACCACGTCGAATATATCGAATATAGGGGTTTGGGCGGTTTCTTTTAGGGCGATGATTTTGTCGCTGGGAATAGCGAAATTTAGATTCTGGCCTTTTGTTATGATAAGAGTCGCAACACCGATTACCTCGCCTTTGTTATTTATAACAGGACTTCCGCTTGAGCCGGGTGAAATGGGAGCGGTTATCTGAATTATTTTGCCAAAGGCGGGAATATCGCGGACTGCCGATACAATGCCGGCTGATACGGTTGATTCAAGGCCGAGGGGATTGCCTATGACAACAATGTCCTGGCCTTCGGATGGCACAATATCGCTTAGATTTAAGAATGGTGTATTTGCATCCGGCATTTTTACGACGAGCTTGACAATATCGGCGTCGGCGTTTCTGGCAATGATTCCTTCAATTGGATATTCCATACCATTCGAGGTTTTGACCGTGGCGCGATAAGCGCCTTCGAGAACGTGGTGGTTTGTAACGATATGGCCTTTATTGTTTACAAAAAAACCGCTGCCCTGGGCAATGGGTTGATTATTGTCATTGAAGGTTTGAATCAGGACCACTGCGGGCTTTGTTTTTTTAACGAGTTCGACAAGATTATCATCTGCTTTTGCGGAAAAAGAAAAAGCCAGTAGTAAGCAGGAAAAAACAAAGAACTGTCTGTGGGCCATAATAGAAATCTCCCAATAATACCTTAAAAAGACCACATCACTGGCTGATATTATCCTCAGGATTATCGGGAAAGGCAAGAAGAATTGAGAGATTGCTTCGTCGCTTTGCTCCTCGCAATGACGGACCCCGAAGCTGGCTTCGGGGCTAACCACGAAAAAACTGGCTAAATACGGCGGAGGAAGATTGATTTTATTGACCCCCGGCGGAGCCAGGGGCTAAACGATAAGGAAGAAGAGAGATTTAATGACCCGCCGTGATCCGTCTTCGTTAAAACTACGCCGGACAGGAACGACGAACTAAATAGGGTTGCAGGCGGGAAAAGTGAACGGTATATTCAGTCAACAGATATGGCGATGATGATTCAACAAAAAACGGATGATAAAGCGGGGAGCCGCGTGGATGTGGGCGGTATGCCTCTTGAGCAGCTTTTAGAAAAGGAATGGCTGTTAGTTAACACGAGAGGGGGGTATGCCTCATCGACGGTTGTCGGGTGCAATACGAGGCGGTATCACGGGTTATTGGTGGGGTCGCTCAATCCGCCGGTGAACAGGGTGATGGCGCTGTCGAATTGTGTTGAGAGCGTTGTGATTGGGCCGGGGAAGTTTAATCTGGCTACCTGTGAATTCCCGGACATAATAACGCCTGACGGTTTCCTGCGGCTGAAACGGTTTACAAAAGACACCGGCGCGCATTTTTATTATGAGCTTGGCGACCTGCGGGTAACCAAGTCGGTATATCTGTTTCGTGACAGGGATACAGTTGCGGTAGTTTACGATTTCGCGGAGGTGGGGCAGCCGATTGAATTTGAAATCAGGCCTTTTGTGGCGATGCGCGATTATCACTCGCTGCAAAAATCCAGCGACAGGATTTTGTGCACGGCGGATTCGGACGGTTTGATTATTCGAAACGGGCCAGGCGCGCCGGCAGCCGGCAGGTTGCGGCTGAGTTACCCATGCGGGATTTTTGAAAGTGAGCCGCAATGGTGGTTTAATTTTGTTTACCGGTGCGACAGGGAACGCGGGCAGGATTTCAGCGAGGACCTTTTTAGTCCGGGTATTATCAGGTATCGCGTTGACTCGGCGGGGAAAGTTGTTTTGTGGGCGGATTTGAGTACCGCGGACAACCAGGAAAGTTTCCTACCGCCCGATATTGAGTATGTTATCAGGCAGCTCAGGGAGCATCGTGAGGAGGTTATTGCCCCGGCAAAGGGTGACAAGCAACTTGGGGAGTTATTTGCGGCGGGGGACCAGTTTGTAGTAAGACGGATGACGGAGGACAGAGGACAGAGGACGGAAAACGGAACAAAGAATGCAGAATGCAGAATACAGAAAATAGAACAAAGAACAGAGCGGGCGACGATACTGGCGGGGTATCCGTGGTTTGCCGACTGGGGCAGGGACAGCTTTATATCGCTGCCGGGGTTATTGCTGGCGACAAAAAGGTTTGACGAAGCGAAATCGGTTTTGCTGACGTTCGCGGAGGCGGCCAAAGACGGTGTGATACCGAACTGTTTCGACGATTACGGCGGCGAGGCGCATTTCAACAGCGTTGACGCTTCGTTATGGTTTATAAATTCGGCGTTTAGCTGGCTTGCGGTGACGGGCGAGGAGCAGGTATTCAGGAGCAGGTTGCTGCCTGTCATTATCTCGATTGTCGAGAATTATCAGAAGGGGACGATGTTCGGGATTCACGCCGACAAGGACGGATTGCTTACCGAGGGAGACGCCAGGACGCAGCTTACGTGGATGGACGCGAAATTTAACGATATTGTATTTACGCCGAGGTTCGGCAAACCCGTCGAGGTCAACGCGTTGTGGTATAACGCGAATATGCTGCTTGTGCAGTATCTGGCGGAGGGCGCACAAGTCAACGGGGAATTATTGGGGGTTTTGCGAAGGCGGGTGTATACCATACGGGAGAATTTCAACAGGTTGTTCTGGAATGAGACGTGGGGGTGGCTCAACGATTGTATATTGCCAGATGGCACAACCGACGTAACGCTTCGGCCAAACCAGATATTCGCAGTATCGCTGCCTTATTCAGCGCTAACGCCTGCGCGGCAAAAAGCGGTTGTTGAAATCGTCGAGAAGAAATTGCTGACGCCTTACGGGCTTAGGACGCTTTCGCCGGATGACCGCAGGTATCACGGGCGATATACCGGCTCTCAAATGCAGCGGGATGAGGCATATCATCAGGGGACGGTGTGGCCATACCTGATGGGGGCGTTTGTCGAGGCGTATTTGAAAGTCAACGGGTTTAGTAAAGACAGCAAAAAAAAGGCGAGGCAGTTTATTGAGCCGCTGTTGAAGCAAATGAGGGAGGAGGGGTGCTTGGGGCAGATTTGTGAAATATACGACGGCGACCCGCCTCATAAGCCGAAAGGGTGTTTTGCGCAGGCGTGGAGCGTCGCCGAGATGATACGCGCGTATTTGCTTGCGCAAGAGTAAAAAAAGTAACCCCCCAATAAATTGGGGGGCTAAATTATTTTTGAAATGAGATGTTGGGAGGTGACAAAATGGGACGAAAAACTATTTTAATAGCGACGATAATTTTTGTAACGCAGGTCGGTGCAGCGGCCGCTGACGTGAATGAGCCAAATGACAATAACGGTATCCAGCCGCAAGCCGCTGAAGCGCCTGTGGTTGTCAAAAAGCCGGCTCGAAAGTTAGATACTGTTACGATAGCCGAATTTTATATGCGGGACGGCACTCCTGTTACCGGCAAGCTGCTGAGCGACGACAGAAACCAGATTGTGATTGAGCAGCCGCTGGAAAGCACGGTGGCGGTAAAGACCTTCAGCAAGAGAGAGGTCGATACGAGAACGCTCAAAACAAGGTTGGCCCCGGAGTGGCAGTATTACACGCAACTGGGGGATTATTTCGCGGCCAGGACCTGGGATTTCAAAGATGACCCCGATGATTTCATAGCGGCAATTCGCAGTTACGAGAAAGCCAAACAATCGCTTCAGGATGGCGCCGCTGACAGTCAGAAGATTTCGGAAGTGGACGCGATGATTCAGAAAACAGAAAAAGACAGGGAGGTGTGGACGAGGGAGGTCGAGTCGCGGACGAAACTGAAAAAGCTCGAATTCGACGCCGAAGCCGAGAACCGGCTCAAGAAAATCGAAAAGCAGCTTGCCGAAAGCAGCGCCAAGCTGACCGAGAGCATAAAATACTTCGACAAGACGGCCGCGGACGTAAAGGACGGGCAGCAGAAGCTGGAACAAACATTTACCGGTTTCAATAAGAATTTTGCGGGGCAGATTCAGAATCTCCAGGCGCAGATTAACCAGGAGCGTGCTCTAATGAATGAGACATTGTTGTGGACGGGGCACGTCCCGGTCAACAGGTGATGCGAATACCCAACCTGTCGATTAGAGTGCTGCCCTGATTTTGCCGATAAACGAGGTTATCTCGTTCAGGCACTTCTTCTTATTTTTTAGATTGTCCTCAATGATGCCGACGATTTTTGAGCTGATGATTACGCCGTCGGCGCCGGCTTTGGCGATATGGGCGGGCTTCTCTCGCACGGTTCCGTTATCGCGCGTGAATACGGAATCCCGGCGGTCGTTAATGTCGGCAATGCCACTAAAGTCATCAAGACCGGCCAGAGAATACAGGTTGACGGCGACAGGGGGGTAGTCAGGATTTTGAAATAGATAAGGAACAGCCTATTTGATAATATAAGACCAGTGCGTTGAAAGGAATGGGGCAATGATAAAAAAAACAATGATTCTGGTTGCTTTGAGCACTTTTTTTGCAGTCCAGGTTTTCGCACAACCAACTCAAGAGGAAAGAAATCGCATAGACAGATTAACACGCGAAGATTATCAGTTAACGATGAAACAGATGGGTATAACAAAGCTGCGTCCGGGGCCATCAGGAAATCCCAAGGCGCCCAATGCCGCCAATACCGAAGAGTCCAAAGCCACCCAGTACACATCACTGCCGGATCCGCTTGTCTTTAGGAACGGCCCAGCCGTCAAGACAGCCGAACAATGGGAGAAACGTAAATTAGAGATTTTCGAAGATTTTGACAGGGAAATTTACGGCAGGGTTCCGGCGAAAACGCCGGCTGTTACGTGGAAGGTTATCAGTGAAGAGGATGCGAACATCGGCGGCATTGCAGCCACTACAAAACAGCTTGTCGGGCACGTGGATAATTCCGGTTATCCGGCAATAACTGTCGATATAAACCTGACACTCACTACCCCCAAAAAGAAAACCTCCCCTGTGCCGGTTATCCTCGAGTTTGGCTGGAATTTTCCAATGGGAATGAGAATGCCGCAACAGGATGGCCCGACAGGGAAGGAGCAGGTTTTGGAAAAGGGCTGGGGTTTTGCTGTTTTAGTCCCCACCAGCATCCAGGCCGACAATGGCGCAGGGCTGAGGGAAGGGATTATCGGCCTGGTGAATAAAGGTCAGCCCCGAAAACTGGATGACTGGGGAGCATTGCGTGCGTGGGCCTGGGGTGCAGGCCGGGCGATGGATTATTTTGAAACCAATCCCGATGTTGACGCCAAACGTGTGGCAATCGAAGGTCTATCAAGATACGGCAAAGCAGCAATAGTAGCTTTGGCCTACGAACCTCGCATTGCTATTGGGTGCATAGGTTCATCCGGGGCAGGCGGCGCCAAAATACTGCGCAGAGTTCTCGGAGAACAGGTGGAAAACCTGGCTTCTTCCGGAGAATACCACTGGTTTGCTCCTAATTTCATCAAATATGCGGGACCATTGACGCCGACGGATTTGCCGGTTGATGCTCACGAGCTTGTCGCTTTGTGCGCCCCAAGGCCGGTGTTTATCAGTGTTGGCTCGCCGGACGTGGAAGGGCAGTGGGTGGATGCAAGAGGAATGTTTTTAGCAGGGGTTAAAGCCGGCCCGGTTTATGACCTATTGGGCAAAAAGGGCTTGGGGACCACAGAATTTCCTCCGAAAGAGACCGCATTAGTTGCGGGAGAAATCGCATTTCGACAACACTCCGGAGGCCACACTGTCGGCCCGAACTGGCCTACTTTTATAAAATACGCGGAGAGGTATTTTTCAAAATAGCAAGCCGTCTATTTAAGTGCGCTGGTGACACTTGCGATAAATTTTGATATTTCGCTGAGGCACTTCTTTTTATTTTTGAGGTTGTTTTCTATAAGGCCGACGATTTTGGAGCCGATGATTACGCCGTCGGCGCCGGCTTTTGCGACCTGTGCGGCGTGCTCTGGCTTGCTGATTCCAAAACCGACACAGACAGGGACATCGGTTGCCTTTTTGATATTTTTGACAAGGCCGTCAACTGCGTTTGACAGTGTGCTGCGGCTTCCGGTTACGCCCAAAAGCGAGACGGCGTAAATGAAGCCGGTGGTTTTAGAGGCAATCAGCTTCAAACGCTGCGGGTTTGTGTTGGGCGTAACCATAAAAACGGTGTCGAGGCCGGCGTTTCGGGCGGGGGCGAGGATTTCGTCGGCGTCGTCTATACTGAGGTCGGCGACGAGAACGCTGTTGACGCCGACACTGTGAAAATCGCGGAAGAATTTCTCAGTGCCGTATTGAAATACGAGGTTATAATACATCAAAAGGCCGATAGGGATGTCTTTGTGTTTTTTAACTTCCTTAATAAAGGCAAGTGCCTTTTTGACGGTCATTCCTTTTTTAAGCGAGCGTATGTCGGCTTTTTGAATGGTGGGGCCGTCGGCGATAGGGTCTGAAAAGGGGATGCCTAATTCAAGAATATCTGCGCCTGCGTCAACGGCGTTTTTGACAATCGCCAGCGACGTTTTGTAATCCGGGTCGCCGATTACGAAAAATGGAATCACCGCCGCGTGTTTGAGTTCCGAAAAAACCTCTTTATATGTTTTCATTCCTCAATCCTTTTATAAATCGACAATCGACAATCGAAAATCGTCAAGCTTTCAGTGGTCTGAATTTCTCAACAATACCTACATCCTTGTCGCCGCGTCCCGACAGGTTCACTACTGCTATCGTTTCCTTCGGGAGTTTGCCTTTTTGTTTCACAATCCAGGCCAGCGCGTGCGTGCTTTCCAGCGCGGGCAAAATGCCTTCGGTTTTGCACAATAGTCCGAACGTGTCTAATACGTCGTTATCGTTGGCCGCGACGTATGTTGCTCTGCCGATATCGCTGAGATAGCAATGCTCAGGCCCGACCGACGGGTAATCGAGTCCGGCGCTGACGCTTTCGGTGTCGTTGACCTGGCCGTCTTTATCCTGCAGCAGATACGCTTTTGCCCCGTGCAGTATTCCCGGCTTGCCTGCTGAGATTGAGGCGGCGTGTTTGCCGGTAGATAATCCCCTGCCGCCCGCCTCGACGCCGATTAGCTTTACATTTTTGTCATCGAGGAAGCCGGCGAATATCCCGATTGCGTTACTGCCTCCGCCTACACAGGCCAGAACCATATCGGGCAGCCGGCCGATTGTATCGAGGCATTGCTGTCTCGCCTCTTTGCCGATGCAGCTTTGAAAATGTTTAACGATTGTCGGGTAGGGGTGAGGCCCAGCCGCTGTGCCGAAAAGGTAAAATGTGTCGTTAACGTTTGCCGTCCAGTAGCGAAGGGCGTCGTTAATAGCGTCCTTCAGCGTGCTTGTGCCGCCTTTGACAGATATGACCTCGGCGCCGCACAGTTTCATTTTGTGGACGTTGACGCTTTGCCGTTCGATGTCGATTGCGCCCATAAAAATTTTTGTTTCCATACCGAATAGCGCGCCAATCATCGCGGTTGCAAGACCGTGCTGCCCCGCCCCTGTTTCTGCTATAAGCTTGGTTTTGCCCATATATTTGGCTAAGAGTCCCTGGCCTAAAGTATTATTGACCTTGTGGGCGCCGCCGTGAAGCAGGTCCTCGCGTTTGAGATAGACGTTAAAGCCGACGTATTGGCTGAAACGTTTGGCGAAATACAATGGCGTAGGTCTGCCTGCGTAGTTTGCCAGCAAATTAGAAAGCTCATTTGTGAAGGTTTTGTCCTGATAGAACCTGTAGAACGCGTTTTCCAATTCTTCAAGCGCCGGTATCAAAACCTCCGGCACATAAAACCCGCCATAGTCACCAAATCTGCCTTTGTATCTCATTCTTTCCTCGATTCTCGATATTCGATTCTCGATACTTGATTGTCGATTTGCTTTACGAGCATCATATTTTAGTTATTCCTTTGCGCCGGCTTTTTCAAGCAGTTGAACAATGTCTGTGTACAATTCGCCTCTTGCCTCTCCTAAGGCCGTTCTGCCATTGTCAGTCTTGGCGTTAATATCAGCACCCTTTTCCAAAAGGAGCTTGACGATTTCAGTATGACCCCTCCGCGCCGCCATCATCAGGGCTGTTCCGCCATAGGCGGTACTCTTCACGTTGACATCAGCGCCCTTTTCCAACAACAACTTGACGATTTCCGTATGGCCGTTGTACGCCGCCGCCACCAGAGCTGTTGTGCCGAGTGTATCCTTAGCATTGATATCGGCCCCCTTTTCCAAAAGTAGCTTGACAGTTTCCGTATAGCCGTTGTTAGCCGCCATATACAGGGCCATTACTCCTTTATTATCCTTGGCACTGACATCGGCGCCCTTATCCAGCAAGAGTTTGACGACCTCCGTATGGCCGCTCTCTGAAGCTACCATCAGGGCGGTTCCGCCGTCGGTGTCTTTCGCATTTACCTCAGCGCCTTTTTCGAGGAGGAGCTTGACGACCTCCGTATGGCCATTCTGCGCCGCCACCCACAGGGCTGTTACGCCGTTGTTAGCCTTGGCATTGACATCAGCGCCTTTTTCCAGGAGGAGCTTGACGACCTCCGTATAACCCTCTTGCGATAAAACCCTGCTTGTCGCCACAGCCAACCACAGGGCTGTGAGACCATCATCGTCTCTTGCATTAACGTCAGCGCCATTTTCGAGCAGGAGTTTGGCAATTTCCATATGGCAGTAATAAGCCGCCTGCATTAAAGCTGTGCGTCCGAAGACGGGGTCTTTCGCATCAACTTCGGCATTTTTTTCTAACAGAACTCTGACGACCTCTTTATTGCCGTTATCTGCTGCCAAATACAGGGCCGTTGCACTGTCGATTCTCTTGTGATTGACATTAGCACCTTTTTCCAGAAGGAGTTTTACGACTTCAGTATGGCCGTTCTTCGAAGACAGCCACAGGGCCGTTGCACCATCGTTGGCCCTGGCATTTACATCGGCACCCTTTTCCAGAAGGAACTTGACGACATCAATATGGCCGTTCTGCACCGCCCACATCAGGGCGGACGCGCCATTAATGATATCCTTCACGTTGACATCAGCGCCTTCGGACAGCAAAGTTTGTACATCCGGGAGGTTGCCATTTTGTGTGGCTTCAATCAATTGAGAATTCTTATTTGATACACCCACTTCGGATTCCTTTGCGCCGGCCTTTTCAAGCAGTTGTACGATATCCATATGACCTGCTGCTTTCGCCGCCCCTAAAGCCGTTCTACCACGGTCATCCTTGACATTGACATCATCGCTTTTTTCCAGGAGGAGTTTGACGACCTCCGTATGGCCATTCTGCGCCGCCACCCACAGGGCTGTTACGCCGTTGTTAGCCTTGGCATTGACATCAGCGCCTTTTTCCAGGAGGAGCTTGACGACCTCCGTATGGCCATTCTGCGCCGCCTGCCACAGGGCTGTTATGCCGTCTTTACTCTTGGCATTGACATCAGCACCTTTTTCCAGAAGGAGTTTGATGATTTCCGTATGACCTTGGTACGCTGCCATCATCAAGGCCGTTGCACCATTATTAGCCTTTGCATTGATCTCAGCGCCTTTTTCCAAAAGGAGCTTAATGACCTCGGCATGGCTGTTATAGGATGTCCATATCAGTGGCGTTCCACCATGAGTGGTGTCCCGCGCATTGACCTCAGCGCCCTCAGATAGAGCAGTTTGCACGGCCGGGAGATTTCCGTCTTTTGCGGCCTGAATCAGTTGTGCGTTTTTGTCTGACATGTCTGCTGTTGGCAAATCCTTCGTTAATGGCCTGAGATTTGCTGCCTGTGTCTTGCGCAATGCTTCCTCGGCATCCTTGATACTCTTTTTGGCTGCCTCAAGCGATATCTTAGCCTGTTTCATTTCCTTGTCTGCTACTTCCACGGGATTATGCGAGACTGCGTTGGTGTCTTTATTACTAAATGCCGGAACTTTCATTGCTGTCTGCTCTCTCTGATTTTCACCAACCTTTTCAATGACGCCTTCTTCGGTTTGTTGCAAAACTCCGGTTATAGCGTCGCCTTTGGAGTCTCTACGGCTGAATCTTAGTTCCCCGGATGTGATTTTCGAGATTACAGGAATCCCTTTCAAAAAACCAAACGTAAAAGTAACCGGTTTATCACCACCTGGGTATAGATTCATTCCTTTCCAGACGACCGACGTTTGGGGTTGTAGCGTAAGTTCCGAACCTGGATAGCCAAGAAGGCTTTTGACCATTATCTTACCAGAACTCTCTACTAATAAAAGATTAAGAGAACTGCCCACGCCCAGTTGAATGTTCCTGTCTTCTGTATGCGCGGTTATATTTGCCTTTGTGTCGTTCATGATAGCTTCTACATACGCACAATCTTCGCCTGGCGTAATATCCACACTATGCAATATGCTCTCTTCGACTTTTTCAACTATAGCTTGTGGTAAAAAGGGCTGGGCAATTTTGTGTTTTGTATAAAGCTCCTCAAGAGGCGGTTTCATAATGATAACCGCTACAGATCGTATAGGAGTCACGTTAGTTTGCCCGCTCTTTAAATAACTGCCCTCAAGGGGTATAACACCCGTCAACTTCCATTTGCCGTCTTCGAGGGTTTGAAGGGGATAATACATGAAAACCATTTTCCCATTGACTACCCCAGCTACATCTATTTGTGCCGAATCTTGAGCATTCTTGTTTGATACATCCGCTTTGGCAAAAGCCGCGAATATCAGGGAAATACAAACAATCGAAAACAGGATTCGTTTCATTTGATTCTCCTTTTTATTTTTTTGCGCCGGCTTTTTCAAGCATTTGCACAATATCTGCATAGCTTCGCCATTTTGCCATTCCTAAAGCTGTTTCGCCGTTATTATCCTTGACATTGACATCAGCGCCCTTTTCCAGCAGAAGCTTGACGATTTCCGTATGGCCAGCTCTCGCCGCCCACAACAGGGCAGTTGCGCCATGTGTTATGTCCTTCGCATTGACCTCAGCTCCTTTTTTTAGAAGTAGCTTGACAATCTCCGTATGGCCCTTTCCTGCCGCTATAATCAGGGCTGTGATACCGTCCGTGTTTTTGACATTGGCATCAGCGCCTTTTTTTAGAAGTAGCTTGACAATCTCCGTATGGCCCTCTCCTGCCGCTATAATCAGGGCTGTGATACCGTCCGTGTTTTTGACATTGGCATCAGCG
>Ga0187886_1002400_pt1 | contig 15105 bp, 12 predicted proteins | sample June2016WEW_20_1_FD_133001 | JGI IMG/M metagenome (GOLD analysis project Ga0187886, IMG submission 133001) | Peatland microbial communities from SPRUCE experiment site at the Marcell Experimental Forest, Minnesota, USA - June2016WEW_20_150 | ecosystem: Environmental > Terrestrial > Soil >... | reverse complement strand
TACATTGTTGTAACCCTTAAAGACAACATTAAATTCAAGAATCTTATCAATAAAGACATGTTCTGTCTTTGGGCACACTAAGTGAACCGACAGAAAAAACGTTCTGCCGCCAAATGTGTTCTTAGGAAAGACGCACGAGGCATTATAAACGCTGGGTTTAAGGTTATAAAACCTTCGGGCAGCACTCGGGTCATCAATACAATGAGTCTCCAGAACAGGTGTGGCATTCTCATCAACCACGTAGACCATAATAAACGCCTCCTGAACCGGCTGTAGACATTCAAACGTAATTGACGCAATAATATCTTCATCAGAATGGAATAACTGTCTCGGAAGCCCGGACTTATCAAGCACCGCAACCTCACACAAACGCAAAAAAGGATTGCCCCTTCTAATCCTGCCATCCATCCTTCGTTCTATATCGGCCTTCGAAGCTACTGCCCCCTTAACAAGATTCTGGTTCAAATAATGTGCCACCACTTGGCTCGTAGCTGAATCCATTAAAAGCTCGCCTTTGTCTATTAAAATGGTCCGCTGGCACAAGTTGCGAATCGCCGCCATATTATGGCTTACAAACAATATGGTTCGCCCCTCTTTTGCGACGTCCTCCATTTTGCCCAGACATTTCTTCTGAAATTCGACATCTCCAACGGCCAGGACCTCATCAACAAGCAAAATTTCGGGCTCCAGATGCGCCGCCACTGCAAACGCCAGACGCACATACATACCTGAAGAATAACGCTTCACAGGCGTGTCGATGAACTTCTCCAGACCGGAGAAATCAACTATGTCGTCGAACTTACTTTTTATCTCAGCCTTCGTCATCCCAAGAATCGCACCGTTAAGGTAAATATTTTCGCGACCCGTCAGCTCCTGGTGAAAACCGGTGCCTATCTCGAGCAAAGAAGCAACCCTGCCTTTAATTTTAACTACTCCTTTTGTGGGGGTAGTAACACGCGACAGAATCTTCAGAAGAGTCGATTTGCCTGCTCCATTACGGCCTATAATGCCGAGTACTTCCCCTTGTTGGACATCAAATGAAATATCCCGCAAAGCCCAGAACCACTCGCCGTCTATGCCTGGTCCGATGTCTTCCGTAATCCTCATATTAGGGTCTTCCTTGCCGCGGAAACGCGCCCACCAGCTCTCTATATCCTTATATAAAGTCCCATGACCGATTACGCCATAGCGGTATTGCTTGGAAAGTCCCTCAACTTTTATGACCGTCTCTGGCATACTCAAACCGTATCCATAAAGCTCTTTTCAACCCTGCTGAACAGAATAATCCCGCCGGAAAGAACGACCAAAGTCACTGCCCAGCTGATACTCATATAAACAGCATCTACGACTCCTCGGCCCAGAAAAGCGTAACGAAACAGCTCTATTACCGATGCCATTGGGTTGAGCATATAAACTGGCAGATACTTCTCAGGGATTGACGATGCAGGGATAATCACAGATGAGGCATACATCCATAGCTGAACAGCAAAACTCATCACAAAAATCAGGTCACGATATTTGATAGTAAGGGAGGAAATCAAAATACCGGAACCTAAGCTTAGCACCGCCATTTGAAGGATTAAAACAGGAAGCAACACTATAAAAAAAGTCGGGCGAACGGGCGAACCTCTTGCGATAAAATAAATATAAAAGCCAAGAAAAAGAACAAGCTGTATGCCGAATTTCACCAAATTGATAATAACTACGGAAACAGGGACTGTAAGCCGCGGGAAGTACACCTTGCCGAAAATGCCTGCATTTTTCACGAATGTGCTCGATGTCTCATTAAGACAGCTTGAGAAATAACTCCAGGCTACATTGCCAGCAAGGTAGAAAAGGAAAGGGGGGACCCCATCCGTTGGAATACGCGCAATCTTCCCGAAAATCACAGTGAAGACTATGGTGGTAAAAACCGGCTGAATAATATACCACAGCGGCCCAAAGGCCGTCTGTTTGTAAAATGTAACAAAGTCCCGCTTGACAAAAAGAGTTATCAGGTCCCTGTAACGCCAGAGGTCTTGCAGATGAAGGTTAAACCATTGGTTTCTCGGCTGGATAACCAGGTCCCACTGCTCTTGTTCTTTATGTGTTTCGTCCACGAGAGATTGCTCTCCTTTATGCTATGCCTTTCATTATCCAGACTCCGTCCCCGTGGGTTGTACTAAAACCCTTTAAGGACCAATACAGTAATTCTCCGGCCGTATTGGACAACTTCCCTGTAACCAGCAGTCGAATTGGAAACAAATAATACTTGCCACGTAACCAATAATCAAGTTTTTTTTAGTGCCTTTGGGGTTGCTGGCTGCTGTGGACAGGCAGGATTTTCATAAATCCGGCCAGATTCCTGTAGGCTATCGTTGACATTGTTGCTTGCGGGCTTTAGAATTTTCACGTTGCGATAATTCGCGAAGAGATAAGTATGGATTTAAGAGGCGTTATTCTTGCCGGTGGCACAGGGTCGAGGCTTAGGCCGCTAACCAAGGTCACAAATAAGCATTTGCTTCCCGTTGGGCAGAAACCTATGATTTATTACCCGATTGAAAAGCTAACCTCTATTGGTATCGACCAGATATTGATTGTAACCGGTGTTGAATATATGGGTGATGTAGTCGGCCTGCTGGGCTCCGGCAGAGAATTTGGCTGTCAGTTCACCTACCGAGTGCAGGATGAGGCGGGCGGAATCGCCCAGGCACTCGGGCTAGCTGAGAATTTTGCACAACGCCTCGTTGTTATCCTCGGCGACAATATCTTTCACGCAAATCTAAAAAGCTATGCTGATAAGTTTATCTCCCAGAAAACTGGCGCAAGGATACTCCTCAAGCAAGTACCAAACCCCCAGCGCTTCGGTGTCGCTCAAATATTCAATGGTAAGATTGTCGGCATCGATGAAAAACCAAAAAAACCGAAATCGAATTATGCCGTAACAGGCATATATTTTTATGATGCCTCAGTCTTTGATATTATACGAACGCTCAAGCCATCGGCTCGTAGTGAGCTTGAAATCTCCGATGTCAACAACGCCTATATAGCAAAAGGTCTCTTGGCGTATGATATTCTCGATGGCTGGTGGAGCGATGCAGGGACGTTTGAATCCTTAAGCAAAGCAAATGAACTGGTTGCAAAGGAGCCGCCACAGTGACAAAGAAAATAGCGATGTTAAAAACGGTTTTCGCAGATGAGGGTCTGATTATTCGCAGCTCAGGAAAGCTTATCGATGGTGTAAAAGCCAGACGAGCGAAAGTATTGTATGATGAGCGTGGCTGGCTCGGCGAAATAATGAGAGCCGATGACCCCTGGTTTGAAAAATTTGGCCAAGTCTATTTTACCACAACCTATCCCGGCGTTGTCAAAGCGTGGCACTGGCACAAGAAACAGACAGACCTTTTTTACGTTATCAAGGGGATGGTAAAAATTGCCCTCTACGACGAGCGCAAAGATTCGCCTACTTACGGTGCAGTCAATCAGCTTTATTTGGGCGAGCTCTGTCCGGGAGTGGTCCGCATACCGCCCGGTGTTCAGCATGGCTGGATGTGCGTCAGCGACACTGAAGCTTATATAGTAAATGTAGTCTCCGAGTTGTATGACTACTCAAATCCGGATGAATGCCGCACCCACCCTCATGACAATCATATCCCCTACGATTGGATGCGTAAGGATGGTTAAGGATAGGGTTGCCATTTTGGGCGGTAAGGGTATGCTCGGCTCGGATTTAGCCCTGGCTTGTCAGCAACACCAGCTTATTACAACTGTGCTTGACCTGCCCGAGTTTGATATCACAAATGAAAATCATCTCACTAATGCTCTCAAAGGTGTTGACGCTGTAATTAACTGTGCTGCCTATACGAATGTCGAAAAGGCAGAAAGCGAAGCCGAGCTGGCATACAAAGTAAATGCCGAGGCAGCAGGTAAGCTTGGCCTCGTTGCCAAAGACGCCGGTGTATGGGTTCTTCACATCAGCACCGATTTCGTCTTTGATGGTAAATCCAACAGACCCTATGTCGAAACCGACACGCCAAATCCGATAAATGTTTACGGCGCAAGCAAACTCGCCGGCGAGGAGCTTTTAGTTGAAAGCCGCTGCCGCCATTGTATAATGCGCATCGAATGGACTTACGGCTCGGCTGGCGGTAATTTTGTGGCCAAGATGATTAAACGTGCAAAAGCAGGCGAAAGGTTGAAGATTGTCGATGACCAAATCGGCTCGCCGACAGCTACAGTCGAAATAGCTAAAGTAATTTGCAAGTTGTTACCAAAGAGACCTGAAGGCTTGTTCCATTTTGCAAGTGCTGACTACGTCAGCCGTTTTGAAATGGCAAGATTCATTTTTGATAAGCTCAATATGTCTGTGGATTTAAGCAGTTGTAAAACTGCTGATTTCCCCACTGTTGCTGCAAGGCCTCTAAACAGCCGTTTCAACTGCAGTAAAATCAAAACTCTGCTTGATAAGCCAATTGAGCCCTGGCAGTTACCGTTAGAACGTTTTCTGGAGGGGTTATGAGGAAGCTTTTAGTTACAGGCGGTGCGGGATTTATAGGAAGCAATTTCGTTCGAATGGTGCTTTCAGAGCACCCTGATTGTTTTATCGTTAATCTCGACAAGCTCACCTATGCCGGCAATCTTGAAAATCTCGCCGGATTTGAAAACCATCGCAACCACAAATTTATCAAAGGCGACATTTGCGATGGCGCTCTGGTAGAAAATATTATCAATGAATATAAGATAGATGTGATTATTAATTTTGCTGCTGAGAGCCATGTGGACCGCTCAATCACCGCTCCGAAGGTCTTTATACAAACCAATGTTATTGGCACACTGATCCTGCTCGAAGCGGCGCGTGATAGAAAGTTGGAGCGGTTCATTCAAATTTCGACCGATGAAGTATATGGCTCGCTTGGTCCAAAAGGCAAATTTACCGAGCAAACGCCGCTTAGCCCGAACTCGCCGTATTCCGCCAGCAAGGCCGCTGCGGACCATCTGGTTAAGGCGTTTGGCCATACCTGGGGCGTAAAATATAACATCAGCAGGTGTTCAAACAACTACGGCCCTTATCAGTTTCCTGAAAAATTAATCCCCCTAATGATTAACAACGCTTTGAACGACAAAGAGCTGCCTGTCTATGGCGACGGCTTATATGTGCGCGACTGGTTGTATGTATATGACCACTGCACAGCCGTCTGGAAGATTCTATCTGAAGCACCGCCCGGAGAAATTTACAATATTGGTGGTTGCAATGAAAAGACGAATCTGGAAGTGATAGAACTAATCCTGAAACGGCTAAAGAAACCAAAATCGCCGATTAAACACGTCAAAGACAGGCCCGGCCACGACAGACGATACGCCATCGAGGCTGAAAAGATAATGACAAAGCTGGGGTGGCGACCTTCAGTAAGCTTTGAAGAAGGAATCAGAAAAACTATAGACTGGTATCTGAAAAATAATAAATGGCTGGCAAACGTTGTCTCCGGAGATTACCAGAAATATTACGACGCTATGTATTCAAACCGGTGAACATTATCCCGTAACGTAAAATATGAAAAACACAAATTCAGCCCCTGCCGTTAGCGTTTGTATCCCCACATATAATAGAAAAAACTATCTCAAAGAGACACTTCAAAGCGTATTTGCCCAAACATACAGAGACTGCGAAATTATTGTACTCGACGACGGCTCGACAGACGGCACAAAAGAAATGATAAAAAATATCGGCTGTCCTGTCAGATATTATTGGGTGAACCACATAGGCCAATATGCTGCGCGAAACAAACTAATCGAACTTGCACAGGGAGAATATATTACATTCGTTGATTCCGATGACCTTTTATTCCCGGATGCTGTTGAAAGGCTGATAAAGGTAATAGAAGCACACGGGCCCAATGTGATCGCCTATGGGGCATACGTGGGCGTCGATGAAAAAGGCAGGTATGTAAAGCGAAAACAACGTCCGCTGCCGTCAGGTAATATCACAGCGGAATTGTTTGAATTTATTTATGTTCACTCTTGTGGAATGATGTGTCCTAAAAGGACTTTTGAAGAGGTTGGTGGTTTTGATGCGTCTCTAAGCTGCTGTGCTTTTTACAAACTCTTGTTAAAAATGTCTGTCAAATATAAGTTCACCCCCCTCGAAGGGCCGACTTTCAAAAGGAGACGCCATAGAGACAATGTTTCTGTCCGTTCATTTGCTAATCGTAAGACCGAATTTGATGTCCTTGAGGATTTCTACTTCAACGGCGGCGGTGAAAAGCTTATACCTTGCTCTCGGGCAATGAAAAGACTTAGCCAGGAAGGTTATAGAGCCGGTCGATGTGCACTAAAAGAAGGAATGTATGAGGAAGCTCGCCGACTGCTCGGCCAGTCTTTTCGCCGGCACCCGAATTTTAAGTCATTGTTCCATTGGACACGGGCAGCCCTGAAATGCCGTCTTGCTGTTCATTAACGTCCCCGCAGTACCTTTCGCTTTAACTTCTTTAAAGACCATTGAAAACCGATAGACCTTCCTGCCTCCGTAATCGGTTCGTATTTTGGCATTCGCTCTTTCCATTTTCGAGGGTAGCGCGATGCAACAAACAAGAGATAGATAGCAGCTTTTTTGTAATTGCTCTCAGACTCGTATACTACCTCCATCTCATTTTCTCTGAAAAGCTCACGAATGCACGAAGGAGCAAACCGCCAGTAATCTTTATAGTATTTTCTATCATGCTGTATCTGAGAAAAAGGCACAATGATGATTGCGATATCCTTCGTCATTTCACATAAGTTCCTGAAGGCCCTTTTGATGTCGAATATATGTTCCAAAGTAGTATGGTTAAAAACGACGTCAAAGCGCTTTTCCAATTCTGCCGGAAGGTCTTTGGTGAGGTCAACAAAATATTCGTTCTTTCTGTGTTTATAACCCCTGTCGCCTATGTAATTAGTGTAGTAATAACCAGAAGCATTTGCAAAATGCTCTTTATAATATCCGCCTTCTTTGTCCTTGTCGTTCCCTGCCGATATGTTGACGACATCACCCGTGAAAAGCGGCGCTAGCTTTTTTATCTCACGATTAGACCAAATCCGTGCAATTCTAAACTGTCTATCAACTCTTATTCCCATCTTTTCGTTCGGTAATATTATTCTTTCAGAGATTGAAATGTTCAGCGGCAATTTGACTTACCGTTTCGCCGATAGCCAGTGATGCTGTCGCAGCAGGCGATGGTGCATTCAAAACATGAATCGAATTGACGCCCTTTTCAATCTTGAAATCATCAACAAGTTCACCACTTCGTTCCAGTGCCTGAGCACGCACGCCAGCTCTCGAAGGCCTTATGTCCTGAGCTTCAAGTGAGGGTATAAGTCTTTGTAATTGTTCCAGAAACTGGCCTTTGAAAAAAGCCCTCTTGTATTCATTCAAGCCATATCTCCAATGCCTGAGAAACAATTTCCATGTTCCAGGGTAAGTAAGTGAATCCCACGAATCTTTCAGGCTGAAGTCCATTTTACCATAACCTTCCCTTTTTAGCGAGAACACTGCATTTGGGCCGCACTCGACCACGCCATTCATCATACGGGTAAAATGAACTCCGAGAAATGGAAAAGCAGGGTCGGGAACAGGATAAATCAGGTTTCTGACTTTCCGCAGCGCTTTTTCGGTCAATTCATAATAGTCCCCCCTGAATGGTATTATTTTTACCAGAGGCTTCACTCCATCCATTTTCGCAATCCTGTCGCACTGCAGCCCTGTGCAATTTATAAGGTATTCTGTTGTGAAATCACCCCTGCTGGTTGTAATCTTTGCAATACCACTGTGTTTATCAATCGCTGTTACTTCACAGCAGGTCAACACCAAGCTTTCTTGTGCTTTTGATTCAATCAGTTCAGCCAGTTTCTTTGCAACCTCCTTAAAGTCGATAATCCCTGTGCAGGGTACGTATATGCCTGCTATACCTTGGCAGAATGGCTCGATTTCGCGGATTTGTTCAGGTCCTATTTTTTCAATGCCTTCAATCTGGTTTTCCAAACCGTTCTGGAAAACCTCTTCAAGGTTGCCAACTTCGGCCTCGTCGGCAGCGACGATTATTTTCCCGCAAATCTCGTAAGGAATGTTGTGTTCCGCAGCAAAATCAATAAGCTCTTTGCGGCCTTTGGTGCAGTTTTTCGCTTTATACGAACCACTTTTGTAATACAGCCCTGAATGAATGACGCCTGAATTGTGCCCCGTTTGATGCATCGCAAGATGTTTTTCCTTTTCAAAAACGCCGATGCGAATGTCCGGGTAACGCAATTGTATTTTGTAGGCCGATGCCAACCCGACAATACCGCCGCCTATCACAACGATATCAAAGTTGGTTTGTTTTTGAGTATTTATTTTCTTTGCCGAGGGTATCATTCCAGCGTTATTAACTGGGTTTCGTACAAACTTTGGTATAATGGGCAGGTTTGCATTAGCTCCTCATGCCGGCCTTGGGCGATAATTTTGCCGTTATCCATTACCACTATCATATCTGCAGTAATGACGGTGCTGAACCTGTGGGCGATTATAAAACTGGTCCTGTCCTGCATAATTTCTTCGATAGCCTGATGAATTTTTGCTTCGCTGTCTGCGTCGATATGACTGGTGGCCTCATCAAAGATTAGGATTGCGGGGTTCTTCAAAATCGCCCTGGCTATAGCGATTCTCTGCAACTGCCCCCCGCTGAGACCGGCGCCCTGCTCGCCGATTATTGTATTGTAGCCGTTGGGCAGAGGAGAAACAAATTCGTGAGCAAATGCGCGTTTAGCAGCGGCAATTATTTCCTCTTCGGTAGCGCCGGGCTTACCATAAGCGATATTAGCTGCTATGGTATCATTGAACGTTACCACATTTTGCGTAACCATCCCAATCTGGCTTCGCAAACTAAATAGTGTCGCATCGCGAATGTCTTTACCGTCTATCAAAACCTGGCCGCTATCGGGGTCGTAAAATCTCGGCATCAAATTTGCCAGTGTTGTCTTGCCTGACCCATTGGGGCCTACGATAGCAACATTATGCCCTGCCTGGATAGAAAGATTGATTCCTTTTAATGCCGGATTCCCAGCACCAGGATAGGTAAATATAATGTTTCTGAATTCGACTTTATTTTTCAAAGGTGCAAGTTCAAATGCGTCTGGTCTTTCTATTTCCAGACGTTGGTCGATGATGGAATAGACGCGCTGCGCCGCCGCATTGGCCTCTTGAACCTTATTCCATACATCGCTGGTTCGCCTGACTGATTCAGCCGAGCCGCCGAGGAAGAACAAAAGCATAAAAAAGTCAGCCGGCATCATCGCACCCCCAAAAACCCAAACAGCACCGAATGTCATCCCAATCACCCCCGCCAGCATTCCAAGCGATTCCAGCATCGGCCCCGAGGCAGCGTCAATCTTCGCTATCCGAAACTGCTGTTTCAAAAGTCTGCGGTTGATACCCTCAAATATATCTTGCTCATACTTCTGCCGGTTATAAACCTTCACCGTCTTTATTGAGCCAATCGCCTCTTCCAGCTTGCCGAGCATGGTTGCCCAGCTTTCAAGCGAACGCTTCGTTGCGCGTCTCATCTTCTTGCCGAGTTTGCCTAAAATAAACAATGAAATTGGTGCACCGCACAAAAATATAAGTGTCAGGTTGCGGTCAACCAGCATTGCTGCCGTAATCAGGCCGGCGGCCTTCAACGGCTCGCAAATGGCCTTGCCGAGCATGACCTTCAGACCGTTTCCTATCGAGCTTGTATCACGCACAAGCCGGCTGACGGTATCGCTGGGACCTTCGCTTGCGAAAAAACCTACCGGCATTCCCATCGAATGCGCAAAAGTGCCTTCTCGCAAATGGGCCAAAGCCGTATATACTACCTTATCCGTCGTATATTCCTGATAAAAGCTGGCGATGCATCTAACAATGGTAACCACCAGCGCCAGGAACAGGATAAATATCACCGCATCCTTCTTGTGGTCTTTACTGTCGTCGCTCGGAAGCAGCCGCAACACTTTTTGGGCAAAGGGATAAAAGAAAGGCGTCTTCCCGCAGGAAAGCACACTTTTCCCAATCTTATTGTGCTCTTTTTCGTCAGCACGCTCAAATTGAATGACTATCTGGATGTCTTCCATCGCCGTCGCCAACTCCGCAAGCAGTTGACGTGATGGCACTCGGTTTTCGCCTTGGCGGACCAGACTGCTGCCGGCTCCAACAATCCTGTCATCACGCTTCAGTCCCGCCTTCTCGGCCAAACCGCCGCGCTTTACCTCAGCAATATGGAGATAATATGTAACCTGAGGATTATTCGGGTCGGACAAATCTATCGGGGGGGAAACATAAAGCTTCATCCCGTATCGTAATGAGCTGACCTTTCTATTAAACCAGCCGTGCAGCCCTTCGTCACCCATCATCACCGTCAGCAACGGTGAAATCGTTGCAAAACTCAGAGAATACAGGGCGCTTATCAGCATTGCGCTGACCACTATCGTTATCAGCCCCTGCCATTGCGGCCAGATATACTTGAATATTCTCCTAAGTGCCTTCATAATAGTTTCCCTGGTTTTCTCAAAGCTAACCACAAACGATCAAAATGGCTCGCCTTTAACTATCCCCGGTGCGATTCGAACGCACAACCTTTGGCTCCGGAGGCCAACGCTCTATCCAATTGAGCTACGGGGACAAAGTCCTGATGCTATTTATTACGCCAAAACGACAAACAAGTCAAGAATATAACTGGCTGTATCAGGCCTTCGCAGCCATATCGGGAATTTTATACCTGTAATTCTTGCGTATATTATGTTATAATACCCGTTAGAAAGGGTGATGATTTGAATGTTAAAGAATAACGGCTTCCTGTGCCGTAAAACACGCTTTGTTCTGCTGCTCGTTGCTGTCTTGTGCTGGATTCCTGCCGTCGAAGCTAAGCGGCCAGGCTGGCAGCGACAGCAGGTTAATTGGCGTATGACCGGCGGTAGCTCTATCAAGGCCGTCAATTATCCTGCTGATAAACCGCCGATGATGCTAAATCAGCACCGCCGCGGTCAGCCCAAAGTTCAACTCAAAGCAATTGCACCACCTGCAGAAGCAGCGATTAGCAAATCCATCACAGGGGCGGTTTTTGCTGCCGTAATCGACTCTCCGCCCATAGATGGTTTTGTTCCCTGGATAGTCGTTTCTATAACTGATGAGCGAGGCGGCTATTGGGATATTGACGCCGTTCCAACAACAGAAGTCATCGGCAATTACCTTACAGAGAACCCACAATCCGATTATGCCATAGGCATCTTCGATACTGGTGCCAGCGCCCACGTAATCAGTGACGACGATGCCTTCAAAACAGGCATTTATGATGCGGATATGGTTACACATCAGCCTGTTGAACTGGTTGGAGCAACAGGCACCGCAATCGGCTATGCAAGTCAGCCGCTTGGAATTTTTATCGCAGGCCTGGACATCCTTGAGCCAAACGGTTTGCTTCTCGATGACTCTGATACGCTTGGTGAATACAATGTTTCCGCAATTGTTGGTGACCCGGTCGAGTCACCAAACTTGCCCACAGCCATAGGCATACCTCTGGGGGTCTATTTCAGTGCTGCATTCTGCAACAATAAGCAATTCTCAGTAACAATCGACGGAAACGATTTCAACTCGCCCTATATTAGTTTTTACAATTTAGGTGATTCGTCTGTACCATCTTATTCGAACCTGATAGACCTGCAGCTGCGCCCCTCTGACGCCTCGGCCGTCCAATACATACCGTGTGACCTAATAGGAGACTGTGGTGAAGACCCCGAAGGCTCGCCGGCAATCCCTTCCACAATTTGGGGGATGCTGTCCAGCCAAAGTCTTTACTTTCTGCCCTGGGTGAACCTGGCAGATAATAACGAAAGCATCACTGGTATCGACGGCTTTATGTTCGACACCGGCGCCCAAATTACTGTAATCAGTCGAACCATGGCCTCAGGACTGCGCCTCGACACTCACAACCCCGACTTCACTGTCGAAATACAGGACGTAACCGGCCAGGTTACCGTTGCGCCTGGCTTTTACCTCGATTCGCTGGAAATACCCGCTGACGGCCAATGGCTCGAATATACGAATGTGCCGGTTATAGCGCTTAACATAGACTCCCCGGAAGGTGGCTTCCTCGACGGCATCATCGGTATGAACCTCTTTGTCGATTTGAACTTTGTCATCAATGGTGGTGGCCTGATAGGACAGGGCTATAGCCCGACATTAGAATTCGAACCGGCCTGTCGCATCATCGGTGACATCGCTCCAAAGTGCGGCAATTGCATAGTCGATTATCTGGACCTGGCAGCTTTTGCCGACCATTGGCTCGAAGACTCAAATTCCCCCAATTGGTATCCAGCTTGTGATATGGCGCCGCCATCAAGTCCGGATAGCAGGGTTAACTTCCTCGACTTTGCGGTGCTCGCTGAACACTGGCTTGAAGGTGTAGAACCTTAATTAACCGTTACTTTAATCTCCGGCTTTTCAAACCATTTGTTTGACAAACCAAAGCTTCACAAATATCATTTATCATTATGAAATTCATCATCGATTGTATATATCTGCTGGCCGCTTTAGCAATTACCCCAACCGTTGTGTATCGGATGGTCAGATACGGGCGATATCGAACGGGCTGGTCTAATCGCTTTGGCAGAATTACCCGCAAAGACCCGGCGCTGAAAAAATGCATCTGGCTTCACGCCGTAAGCCTCGGCGAGGTTAATGCAGCCAAGACCCTTGTTAAAGAGCTTGAAAACAGATTCAGCGATTTCGAAATCGTAATAAGCGCTACTACCGATACCGGCTTCGCCCGTGCAACTGCCGTATTCGGCGCCAATCATAAAGTCTTTTACTTCCCGCTCGATTTCTCCTGTATAATGCGCCGCGCCTTCCGTGGAATCCAGCCGGCAATCTGCCTGCTGATGGAGCTGGAAGTCTGGCCCAATTTCGTTCTGATTGCCGACCACTTGCACACCCCTGTTGTTGTGGTCAATGGCCGAATGAGCGACAAAAGTTTCTCTAAATACAAAAAGATAAAACCGTTCGCTAAGGAAATATTCCGAAAGTTAAGTCTCGTTCTTGCCCAGACGGACGAATACGCTCGCCGCTTCATAGAAATCGGCTGCCCTGAAAAAAAAGTAATTGTTACCGGCTCACTCAAATACGACACCGCTCAAATCACCGACAAGGTCGAAGGTGCTGATGCTCTTGCCGAACAACTCTTTGGAAAAATCGAAAATCGAAAATCGAAAATCGAAAATGTCTTGTGGGTCGCTGGAGCTACCGGGCCGGGTGAAGAAGAGATTATCCTCGATGTTTATAAGCAACTGGCCCAGCAAGAGCAATTCAGCGACTTGTGCTTGGTGATTGTCCCCCGCAAACCCGAACGCTTTAATGAGGTAGCAGACCTGATAATGCAAAGGGGATTCGGCCTGATACGTTACAGCGAAATAAAGGGAAAAGCCACAGAGGACACAGAGAAAAAAATCATAAATCATAAATCATCAATCATAAATGTCGTTCTGGGCGATACTATGGGTGATTTGAGAAAATTCTATTCACTTGCCATCATAATTTTTGCAGGCCGGTCTCTCGTGCCGTTGGGTAGCTCGGATATAATAGAGGCAGCAGCCCTCGGCAAATGCACGATATTTGGCCCATCGGTTTACAACTTCCAGCAGACCGCAGACGACCTTTTAGCTGCACAGGGCGGAATTATGGTAAAAGACAAACAGGAATTGCTGCAAGTGATGGAGAAATGTCTTTCCGAGCCGACCTTCACCGAAAAAATCGCCCGCAACGGCCAAAACGTAATCCGAAAAAACCAGGGCGCAACTCAAAAAACCATTGACCGTATCGCAAAGTTCCTAAACAACGCTTAATAAAACGACTTATCCAGTATCTACTTTTTCAGCCTCTCATCCAACGCTCTAATATGTTCTGGAGTTGTTCCGCAGCAGCCGCCGATGATATTCACACCGGCTAAATGTATTTTCTCCGCCGCCGCTGCAAAATCTTCAGGTAACACCTTATAAACCACCCTGCCGTCAACTAACTCCGGCTTACCCGCATTTGGTTCAGCAAAAATTAATACCTTTTTGTTCAGGGTGCTCACAGCAGAAACGAACTTTTTTGCTAATTCCACATATTCATTCAGTGACGCCGTGCCGCAGTTAAACCCGACCGCGTCAACACCGAGTGAAACCATTTTTGAAACCGCCGATTCGACATCAACTCCCATCATCGTTCTAAACCCGCTGGCGACCTTATCGAAGGCCATTGACGCAAACACAGGCAAATCGCCACTAACTGACTTCACCGCCTCTATCGCAATCGTTAGTTCATCAAGGGCTGTCACCGTCTCAATTATAAAACCATCCACCCCCCCTGCCGAAAGCGCCTTCGCCTGCTCAGCAAAAGCTGCTTTTAATTCTTTCGGCTCCAGATTTCCCAAGGGCTTCAGAAAATCTCCGCTCGGCCCAATATCTCCTAAGACGTATTTCCCCGCCCCTGCCGCCCGTCGGGCTATTTTTGCCCCTGCTGTATTTATCTCCTTGACTTCATCGTCGAAGCCGTGCCGCCCTAAAGCGAATTTGTTGGCCCCGAATGTATTGGTCAAAACCGCATCGCTGCCTGCTTCCAAATACGCTCGATGAATCTCGAAAATGGTATCGCCCTGCTCGATATTCAGATAATCGCAGCATCGGCCCAGTTCGATACCGCGGGCAATCAACTGTGTCCCCATTGCCCCGTCTAACAAAAACAGACCCTTATTTATTCTTTCTCTCAAACTTATTTTGGCCATAAACAAACTCTACCCTTATTTAGGTTGTTCAATAACATTGCCGTCAACGATTTTATAAATGTTCTTAAAACCTTGCGGCTGCGGACGAACAAAGAGCCGCCCTCGCTGCTTATCAGTGAAATTAGCCGGTTTCACGAAACCGAGAGTAATTTGTACCGAATCTCCTTTGTTGCTGCCAGCACGGTTGACTATTTTTACGACACCGGGAACAAAAAAGTTCTTCGATATTTCCTTGTATTTGTCCAATTCCATAACGATACTAGCTTTGCCGTCATCGCCGAAATATTCGATTTTCCTGACCAAATAATCGCAGGTGCTGATATAT
>Ga0187886_1002397_pt1 | contig 15110 bp, 13 predicted proteins | sample June2016WEW_20_1_FD_133001 | JGI IMG/M metagenome (GOLD analysis project Ga0187886, IMG submission 133001) | Peatland microbial communities from SPRUCE experiment site at the Marcell Experimental Forest, Minnesota, USA - June2016WEW_20_150 | ecosystem: Environmental > Terrestrial > Soil >... | reverse complement strand
GTTGAAGAGCGCGTTCGCTATCTCCCGCCTGCTACGCTCGCCGCCCGTTTCCACGACGCGTGGTCGATCCAGGAGAACGTCGGCCACCTCTGTGACCTAGAGCCTCTCTGGATCCGGCGCGCAGAGCAGCTGCTGGAGGGGCATAGAGAACTCGCCGTCGCCGATTTGACCAATCGCGGCACAGATGAAGCGAACCATAACGCGACTCCGCTCGATGATCTGCTTAAGCGGTTCCGCTCCCTTCGGCTTCAGTTGGTCTCAATTCTGGATGGGGCAGACGGGTCGGCGCTCGAACGCAAAGCGCGCCATCCGCGCCTGGGCACACCCATGCGTCTGATCGATATTGCATTCTTCACTGCGGAGCATGACGATCATCATCTGGTAAGGATCACGGAGCTGCTGCACTTGGCGACGTCAAACCGTTCATCCTCCTGAGACGTCCCGGCCTCGAGGAGCAGCCGCCGTGGATGCGCCGACACCGCGTAATTAGACATTCATCGCGATTAACCGAGGCCTTGGTGCCGGTGATCGCGCGGCCAGGTGGTTCACAACTGGAGACTTATTCACTAAGAACTGATAATTTAAAGAGACGACGCACATGGGACATCATACTTGGTTGTTCTTACGCATTGCTTTTTGCTTTGATATTACGTGGAAACCACATAAAAGATATGGATGGGGGCTCAGCGTTTGGTGGCAAAATCGAAAGTGGAAAGTTCATTGTCGTTAGTGACAAAGGGAATTTCCAAAGCGTTGGCGCATCGGAAAGGATCCTGAACCTTGGCCTTACCCTTTTGTTCATGGTCGTTGCCCTAGTGGCAATGCGAGGACTTATCTACTTTCCGCTAAGTTACTACTTCATCCCTTTGATGAAGGCCAAGCAGAAGTGGAATCTGTCGTAGCCGACCTGTGCAAGACAAATTGCATATTGGGGAAAGCGCAATTCGGAGCATCTATCAAATCGCTGGAGTTGTCGCTTGGGGTGGCGGTAGGGAAGGGCTGCCTCGGCCTGATGAACCGTCAATGCAGGGCTGTGGGCGGCAGCACAAGTCAACTCTATATTATGTCCAATCAAGGAGAACGTCGCTGGGAAACACCGAGCGTCATCAGGTTGAGGGTTGCACATCTATGAAAGACAATACCTGAGCTTCTGGGTGCAACTGACGGATGAGTTCGGATATACTATGTGTGGTAGACTGATTCGGGAGGAGGCTCACGTCTATCATATGTCCAAGCAGGTGCATTGTGGGATATGCTTCATACCACAGGAGAAGGCCCATGCAGAAATGGATCATTCCCGTTACAGTAGTGATTATGATGTTAGGCGCTTGTGCTAGTCGAAAAGACAGTGCTCAATCTGCGGCCGTAAGCCAACGGGAGGTTTCCACAAAGAGCAGCAACCCAAGCCTGAAGGAAGAACCGCCCTCCGGGAGCAGTGAAGTCCAAGACATCCAAATCATGGACCTATCTAAGGTTGACACAACCGAGGAGTTGGGTTGGATCGATCCGAAGAATCCTCCCGAGATGAAGAGAAAATATCACAAAGGCTATTTTAGCCTCTTACTACCTGAAGATTTGTATCCTGTAAAAACTAGAGTATATTCGTCGTCGGCGCTCTTCAAGTTCTCAAATCGAGATGCGCTTCTGTATATATTCTCGCCGCGAGACGTGGCTGGGAGCACCTTTCTTGATATAAACCTGAATACCCTGGATCTGAATCATATGAAAGGATATCAAGATATGTTCATCGACCTAAAAGAAAAAGTCTTAAAAATGACCTATAGGTTTGAAGGCTCACCTGATGGCTATCTTCGATACGTAGAAATAGGAAAGACATATCAACCGCCAGGAATGCAAATCTCTGTGCTACTGGTAAGAGATGCGCAAAGCTACAGCGATCTAAAACAAGAATACCGAGCAGTATTAGGTACGTTGAAGCATGAAAGCGAGTGACCCTCAAAATATAGAAAGTCAAATGGATGGGACATAACAAATCGTTGGAGCCGACACCTTGAGTGTCAGCCGAAAGAATGTGTTGAGGCCGAAGGAACTGTAGTCGCAGGCCGCAGGTCGGCAGTGCGGCTCAACTCTATGTTAGGCAACTTGCAGGGGTAAAATGGCCGGTATGACAAAAGGAGTTCTTCTTCCAGTGATCACGCCCTTCGTTGGTGGCAAAGTAGATATCGAAACTTATAAAAAGTTGCTTGTCTACTACTTGGGTAAGGGAATCCACGGGATTATCCCTCTTGGCACAACGGGGGAGTCCCCGACGATAGAAGAGGACGAGTACAACCAGATTGTGGAAGCTACAATCGACGTCGCGAAAGACATGGTACCCATCTACGTCGGAGTGAGTAGCAATAGCACTCGTAAGGCAATCCATCAAATTGAGAATTTGAATCTGTACAATATATCCGGCTACCTTGTTACCTCACCATACTACAATATGCCTTCCCAGCAAGGCATATTTGAGCACTTTGCAAAGCTTGCGGACGCCACGGACAAGCAAATTCTGATATACAATATCCCATACAGAACCGGGCGTAATGTTGAAAATGAAACCATTTTAAGATTATCCAAGATCCCGAACATAGTCGGAATCAAGGATTCGTGTGGAATTGTGTCACAATCTATTGAGCTCCTTAGGGATCGGGACCCTCAGTTTGCAATATTTACAGGCGAAGATATGCTCTTCTACTTCAACATTGTCAGTGGCGGAAATGGAGGCATATTGGCATCTGCTCACATACAAACGGATCGTTTTATCCGCGTGTGGGAATCGGTTCAACAAATTGATCTGAAGACTGCTCTGTTAGAGTGGCATAAGCTGACAAGGATGATTCCGCTGCTGTTTACGGAGCCGAATCCAGCTCCTATCAAGTACATCTTGGCTAAGAAAGGGATTATCGCCTCAGCTGAGCTCCGGCCGCCCATGGGAACAATCTCGGAAGGTTTAAGGATCGAGCTAGATAGATTCATCATCGACGAAGCCATCTAGCAAATCGTTGGAGCCGACACCTGGGATGACATCTGCTGGCTATCGAACTAATTCGAAAGGACAAAGATGCCGCCTTATGTACCCTCGAGTTTGACACATGATGTACAATTCTAATGGACAGGACATCCAGTCCGTGGAGGCAAGGCATGAGGAAAGCGATTGAAGACTTGCAGAATGAACATATTGCAATTCTCTCGAGTTTGCAGATTCTTGACACTTTTGCAAGACGTCTGGACAGAGGATTAGAGGTCCAGAGAAGGGACATCCATGACTTCATAGGGTTCTTGAAGGAATTCGCTGATAAATGCCACCACGGAAAAGAAGAGGGCATTCTTTTTCCTGCTCTCATAAAAGCCGGCTTCACAGAGAAGGGTGGCCCAATAGGGGTAATGCTCTCGGACCATACCAAAGGACGCGAATTGATAAAGGAAATGGAAGCGTCCGTTTCAGGAAAGGAAGATCATAAGCGGTTTATGCAGGCTGCAAAGAACTATTCAAGCTTACTCCAGGCTCATATTGAAAAGGAGAACACCGTTCTCTTCCCCGCAGCAGAAAGTGCTCTTACCGCTGATCAATTGGATCGAATATATGAAGAATTCGAACAGCACGAACTCAAAGTGATCGGCGCCGGCAGGCATGAAGAGCTTCATGCCATGCTCAAGAGACTTAAGCAGAAGTATCCTGCATGATACGTATATGGATGAAAACAAACAAAGAATCACGCCAAGCAAGACAGCTGTGAACTCTAAGAAAGCCATGTAACAAATCGTTGGAGAATTGCCGAGCTTTGTTTGGCAATGAAGGACCTGTGGATCTGTGCTATAATTTAAACTCAAGGAGGCAGGTATGCCGGACTATAATTTCGATGGAAAACGACTAAAGAATCGCTCTGGACAAAAGGCGGGAGAAATCGACAGAAACCTGGTGAGAGCGTGGAACGGTGCAAAACTTGGTGAAATTGAAGGCAAAAACATAAGAGATGCTCATGGCAAGAAAGTTCTTGAATTTGACGGGAAAAGTATTAAAGACGATACGGGCAAGAAAATTACTACGATTGAAGAAATACAAAAGATAATAGAAGGTGGAAGCGGTATTTCGTTGGTCGCGATGTGGTACTTTTTTGTAAAGAAATAGAGAAATAGTTAGGAATAGTACACTGCTCCCCTGATATTCAGATCCACCCACGAGACGATTATGATGATCGGAGGGAAAGAGGGCACTTCAATATCAGGGGAGCAGTGTACGTGCGCTTGAGGGCAGCTTCTCCTTTCCGGGGCTGAGAAGGAGAACGACGCAGCCGGCGAGCACCGAGATGTCCGCGAAATTGAAAATGCCGGTGCGGATGGCGCCAAGGCCGATCATGATGAAGTCCCGCACGCGGCCTTCGCGCAGGAGCCGGTCGATGAGGTTTCCGGCGCCCCCGCCGACGATCAGTGAGAATCCCACCAGTGTGCCCCAGCCGACTCCTCCCCTTCGGAGGAGGTACGCGATCATACCTCCAAGCACGAGGAGGGGAAACGCGATGAATGAGATCGTTCTGACCGGCCGGGGAAGACCCGAACCCAGGCTCAGGAATGCCCCCCGGTTCTCCACGTAGCGCAGCACGAGGAGCGGGTGCAGCAGGACCATCGGCTGTTTTCCCTCGAGCTGCAACCGCGCGACATACTTGGTCCCCTGGTCCCAGGCCGCAGCCGCGAGTACCAGCAGGAGTGCCACGATGGCCTTTGTCGTACGGGTGCTCATGGGCGTCCCTTCCTAGCGGCGGCGACCGGCCGCTCGGATCATCGCCTGCAGGCTCTTCTCGACGTCCGCGTCCGTCGTCGACCATCCACAGACGCTGATCCTCATCGCCGTCCTCCCCTGCCAGACGGTGCCCCCGCACCAGCAGGTGCCGTCCGCCTGGATGCCCGAGATGACCCGGTTGGTGGAATCGGGGTCCCCGAAGGCCACGAGGACCTGGTTCAGCACGACGTCGTTGAGCACCTCGTGACCCGCGGAGCGAAGGCCCTCCGCGAACCGCCTCGCGTGCCGGCAGCAGCGCTCGATCATCTCCGCCGTGCCGATGCGGCCCAGTGACTTCAGGGCTGCCCAGACCTCGACGCCCCGCGCCCTGCGGGAAAGCTCGGGTGTGAAATCGGATGGATTGCGCCGCGGACCCGCGGGAGGCAGGTAGTCCGCCGTGACGGCCATGGCGGCGCGCAGGGGCGCGGCGTCGCGCACGAATGCAAGCCCGCTGTCGTAGGGCACGTTCAGCCACTTGTGCGCATCGGTTCCCCAGGAATCGGCGTTCCCGATGCCCGAAGCGAGGTGACGGAGCGCCGGTGAGGCGGCTGCCCAGAGCCCGAACGCGCCGTCCACGTGCACCCACGCGCCGGTCCCGTGGACGCGTGTGCACACCTCGCCGATCGGGTCGAATGCTCCGGTGTTCACGTTGCCGGCCTGCGTGCAGATGATCGTCGGTCCAGATATCCGGGGAAGCGTCTCGGCGCGCAATCTGCCCTGAGAATCCACGGGCACCCGCACGACCCGCTTCCTGCCCAGGCCGAGCAGGCCGAGTGACTTGAAGAGAGTCGAGTGCGCTTCTTCCCCGACGATGACCGTGACCTGGGGCGCGCCGATCAGGCCGTCGGCCTCAACGTTCCAGCCGGCACGGGACAGAACGGCGTGCCGTGCAGCGGCCAAGGCGGTGAAGTTCGCCATGGTCGCCCCGGTGACAAAGGCCCCGGCCGTTGCCGGGGGAAGTCCGAACATGTCTACCAGCCACCGCAGGGCCACCCGTTCCAGGGTGGCCGCGCCGGGGGTCACGCTGAAAAAGGCGCTGTTCTGGTCCCAGGCAGCGGCAATCCAGTTGGCTCCCAGCGCCGCCGGCAGGGACCCGCCGGTCACGAACCCGAAGAACCGCGGCCCGGCTATGGCCATGGTCGCACCCGAGCCTGCCTCGTCCAGAAGCCGGATGACCTCCCGCGGCTCCGTCGGTGCATCGGAGAGCGGCTCATCCAGTGATCGCAACCGGTCGATCGACTCCTGTGACGGCGCGACGTGCCGATCCCCGATGCCGTCCAGGTAGGTCATCGCGCGCCGAGCGGTCTCCTCCAGCACCCCGCGCATCTCCGTGCGGCGTGCGGGAGGATCTCCCTCCCTGAGGGCCTTCACGTTCTCGATCTGGCGGCGGTGCCGTTCTTCGTGCTTGCCCACGTAGAGGGCCCATTGATAACCGTCCAGCTTTCCGAGAACCGGATGAGGGAAGGAAACTTGCGCGAGGTCGAACCTCGCGCACAGGGTCAGGGCTTTCAAGAAAGCTGCGCGAGAGCCGGCCAGCCCCTCGAGGAGCTCCCGAGCCGGGATTCCCTTCCTGGGAGCCACGGATGCCGGGGCGGTGACCCTGTCGACAGTGCTCTCGATGTTGAACTGATCCAGGCTGTGGATGACGGAGACGGAGCCGGGGTCAGGGCCGAGGCCTGCCTTTTCCGCCCGGGCAGCGAGCTTCTCCAGCACCCGCAAAACGCCGTCCTCGATCAGTCGCAGGTGATGGAGGATCTCGCCGATCGACCATCGATCCGCCGAGGGAGTGAAATCGAGATCCGCCTGGGAAAGGGAACCCACGGAGAGGAGAAGCCTCTCCCGGGCGCCCTGCAGCTCATCGACCACTTCGCGCAGTCTACCCGCGAACGCGTTCAACCGAACTCCCTCCGAGGCGAGGGCTGATCGGGTCCGACCCGACCTGTTTCGATGTCGGCGAGAAAGTAGTTCTCTCCCCGGACCGGAGAACCTGCCTGCCTGCGGAGCATCGCGAGCTGGCCGACATGCGTGAGAGCGTCCGCGATGGGACCCTGGAAGACCTTCTGCAGGGACACGGACGCAGGCTGGTCCGAGGCAAGAAATGCATCGAGTGCGCCAATGGATGCATGAAACCGACCGACTTCCTCCTCCCATGTACGGGGCAGCGAGTCCTCCCACGCCTGAGCGCCCTTCAGGATGCTGAGAGCCCAGTCCATCAGGTCCCCGATGTGGGCGAGGATCTCCGCCGGCGTCCGGGTAGTTTCCGATAAGCGGAATCCCGCAAAATTCGAAGGCGCGTTCCGCACTGCCTTGCCGCCGCGGTATGCGAGAGTGGCCAGGGCGTGCCGGAACAGCTCGCGGCCGGCGGCGGTTGCAGGAGCCGTGCTCATGCCAGCGCCTTCTCGATCTGCTCCAGGTGATGCTCCCGGTGCCCTGCCCTGTTCAGGCGAAAGGGCTTCCCCTCCGTCTCGATCCGGGAAAGGAAATCGGGCTCCAGAGCGTCGATAGCGGCGTCGACCGCCATGGCGGCATCGACCACCAGTCGCTTCATCTCGCCCGGAGACACGGCGTTGAAAAATGGCCGCGCCGCGTCGTTCACCATGTCGATGTCGAGCGGGGAAGGCGCGATGCCGGCCTTCTTCCAGCGCTCCAGGATTGCGACGGACCGAAGGTCGTAGAAGGCCATGTCCCCCAGCAGGCCGCCCACGGTCCAGCCCGACTCGCCTGCCTGCCTGCCCAGCTCCTTGTCGGACAGCCTTTTCGTGAGGGAGATCAGCTTCTCCCGCCACACCGCATTCTGCGCCGAATATGCGTTGCTCATTCCAACACTCCTTCCATCCAGGGCAGGGGAGTGTCGGGCCGGGTGACCCGTACTCCCGGCGCTCATCATCAAAATGGCCGAACTTCATCTCTGGAGCAGCGCCAGGATGTTCTCGGTCGGCACGGTGGCCTGGATGTTGTGCACGTTGTTGAAGACGAACCCGCCTCCCGCACCGAAGGTGCGGATGTTCCGGGAGGCTTCCTCGCGCACCTGGTCCGGGGTGCCGAAGGCGAGGGTGTGCTGGGCATCGACCGCCCCGCCCCAGAACACGAACTTGTCCCCGTACTTTTTTTTCAGAAACTCGGGCGTCATGCCCGCGGCGGAGATCTGGACGGGGTTGAGGATATCCACGCCGGCCTCTGCGAAGTCGTCGAGGTAGGCAACGATCGATCCGCAGGTGTGGTAGAAGGTCTTCCACCTGGTGTGCTCGTGCACCCACCCGTTCATGACCGCGTGCAAAGGCTTGAACATTTCCCGGTAGGCGTCCGGGGAGATGAACGGGCCGTTCTGAGAACCGAAGTCTGTGCCGCTCATGACGACCACGTCGATCCTGTCCCCCACCGCCTGGCGGTACATGGCGAGGTTCTTCATCTGCAGATCCAGCTGCAGCTGGAAGATCTCTTTCACGTAATCCTTGCGCGTGAGAGTGGACACGTACCACTCCTCGGGATCCCTGATGCCCTTCGGGTGCAGCACCGCGGGTCCGGGGACGATGGCGATGTCGCCGAAACCGGCACCCCAGAAGTTGCCCAGGAGGCCGTACTCGGAGTTCTCGTACCACCAGCGGGAGGTCTCCTCGATGAAGCGAAGCTCCTCCTCCGTGTACAGCGAATAGGTCTGCGTCACCCATTCCCGCGGGTCCAGCTTGGACTCGTCGATCGGCTCCTGTCGGACAATGGTGTCGAAGTAATAACCGCCGCTGGGCATGTGACCCGAGGGAGGGGCGGAACGGTCGCCCTTGGGATACTGCACGATGTCGCCGTTGGGCTGCACGTCGTACTCGAAATGGCCCGACATCTCCACCTCCGTGCCGTCGAACATCCGGAAGGGTTTCCAGTTCTCGTTTCGATAGCCGAACATGGTGGTGGGAAGCTGGATGCCGAAGGTGTCCACGCCCAGCGCCTTCTTCACCGGCTCCTCGACCTCCGCGAGCATCTGGTAGGGGTCGTACACACGCACCGTGCCGGTGGTGATGCCGAGTGACTTCTTCAACCGCGCGTAGGCGCTGGCCTGGATGCCGGTGACCAGGGTGCTGCCCAGGTCCAGCGGCGGCCGGTCCGGCTGCTGGTGATGAATGGCTTTGCGAAGACGCTCCCGGGATGTCATGTCAATCTCCCCCGTGAGGCGAATAATAGAGGAGCAGCGGCTGCGCGGCAAGCCGCGGTCACAGTACCCGGTGACATTTGCAGTCACAGTACCCAGTGGCTCAGCTCCCTCGGGGGCCTCAGGCGATATAGCCGTCCGCGGAGAGCTTCTCGTGCGCGATCTTCAGCTTCCTGTCCACGTCGATGCCGTACGGGCAGAGCTTCGACAGCCGGCTGTAGTCCTTGCCCGGGTCCACCTTCGGCTTCAGGGCCGCGTATTCCTTTCGTGCAACCTCGTGCTGCTGGAACCATTGCTTCAGCCGCTCGCGCAGCGCGTAATGGGCGCAATCACCTATGCGCATGTCGTCCATCTGGCGGTCGAACACGGCCTCGAGAAGGAACACCGACTGGGGGTCGAACTCGTCCGTGCGGCATTTTCCGCACAGGCGGCAGACATAGTCGCCCAGCTCGGGTGCCGTGCGGAAGACTTCTTCTTTCTCCGCATCTGTCATCGGCGTGAACCGGGAGAGCATCGACAAGTCGGCTTTCAGCATCGCGTCAGAATTGATGCCCGCCACAACGGTTGCCACCGGCATGCTCAGGGCGTAGCGGAAGGCGGGGACTGGGGACTTGTGCAGGTACCCGTCCCCGAAGGCCTTCATGGCGATGAGCCCGGTGCCCCTCTGCCGGCACAGCGGGAGCAGGTCGTTTTCCACGGTAGGAAAGTTGAAACGATCGAAGTAATTGAAGACCGTCATGAGCGCGTCGAACCGGTGGAGCTTTACCGCGTGCAGGAGGCCGTCGGGCCGGCCGTGCCCGCTGATCGCGACGTACCGCAGCTTTCCTGCCTTTCGCGCCTCTTCCGCTCCTTCCATCGCCCCGCCGGGACCGAGGATCGCGTCCGCCTCCGCCTCGGTCTGCACGGCGTGCATGCACATCAGGTCCACGTGATCGGTCTTCAGGTTGCGAAGGCTGCGCTCGAGGCTCGAGAGGAACCCTGTCCGCGTCCTCTCCGTGCTCTTGGTCGCCAGGACATACTGGGCGCGCCGGTGAGACACGGCGGTGCCGATCTTGGACTCGGATTTTCCGTCGCCGTAGCCCGCCGCGGTCTCGATGTAGCAGCCGCCGTTGTCCAGGTACTTCCCCAGCAGCTGCGCCGCGTCGGCGGAAGGGATCTCGACGAGGTGAAAGCCGCCGAATCCGAGCACCGAGACCTGGAGCCCCGTCGCCCCCAGTGCACGCGTTTCCATCTCATCCTCCCTGCACGGCGATCGTCCGCGGCTCTTCGTCCCTCTCCAGCCCCTGCTGCTTCCAGAGGGTATGGTACAGGCCCCGCTTTCTCAACAGCTCGAGGTGCGAGCCCTGCTCGACCACCTTTCCTTTCTTCAATACCACGATCCTGTCCGCGCCCGCGACGGTTGAAAGCCTGTGGGCGATGAGAAGGGTGACGAAGCTGGGCCGGGTCCGGATGATCCCGTCGATGGTGCGCGTGATTTCCTTCTCCGTCTCGGTGTCCAGGGAGCTGGTGGCCTCGTCGAAGATCAGCAGGTCAGGCTTCCTCAAAAGCGCGCGGGCAATCGCAAGCCTCTGCCGCTCGCCGCCGGAGAGCTTCAGTCCTCCCTCGCCGATGCGCGTCTCCAGGCCCTGCCGCGACCTCTCCAGGAGGCCGCGAAGCTGCGCCGCCTCCAGGCTCGCCATGCAGTCATCGTCCGTCGCATCCTGCTGCACGAATTTCAGGTTGTCACGGATCGTGCCGGCGAACAGCTCGATGGACTGCGGAACGAAGCCGACGCGGGTGCGCAGGAGGTCGTAGTTGACCTCGGCGGAATCCACCCCGTTGAAGAGGATCCGGCCGTAGTCCGGGCGGTACAGGCCGAGGAGGAGCTTGATGAGCGTGCTCTTGCCGGCACCGGAGGGGCCGACGAATGCCACGCTCTCTCCCGAGCGGGCGGTGAAGGTGACGTCGAGAAGCGCGGAATCCCTCGCACCCGGGTGACTGTAGGTGACCCCGGAGAACTCCAGCGACTCGATGCCATCCGGCACCGCACCCCCGGGGTTCCTCGGTGCCGGTTCCTGGGCGAGGATCTTCTGCACGTTCTCCAGGCTCGCCTTTGTCTCGGAATACTTCGTGACGACGTTTCCGATCTCACCGAGCGGAGAGAAGATCGCGAAGGAGTAGAACAGCAGGCTGAAGAACTCGCCCAGCGTGATCAGCTTGAAGTAGGCGAGGATGAGCATCTGCAGGAGGAACAGCGCCCGGAAAAAGTTGATCGCGGTGCCCTGGAAGAACATGAGCATGCGAACCGTCTTTACCTTGGCAAGCTCCAGGTCCAGGATCTTCTGGTTGGTCGCGTTCAGCCGGTCGATCTCCTGCGTCTCCAGGCCCAGGCTCTTGATCAGCTCGATGTTGCGCAGGCTTTCCGTTGTGGAACCGGCCAGCGCATTGGTCTCGCCGAAAATCGTTGCCTGCACCCGTTTGATCCGGCGGCCCAATGAAGAGACGAGCACGCCGAGAATGGGCGCAAGAATGAGGAGCGCCACGGCGATGGACCAGTGGACGAAGAAGGAATACGCCAGCACGAGAACGAGCGTGAGCGAAGACACGAAAACGCTGTTGATCGACTGGCTGATCATGTCCCGGCTGTCCAGGCGCGCCTTCTGCAGCTGCTGGAGCACCGCGCCGCTCTGCTGGTCCTCGAATGCCCTGTAGGGCAGCCTCATCGAGTGCGCAATGCCATCCGCGTACATGTTCGCGCCGACGGACTGGGAGACGACATTGATGTAGTAGTCCTGGAAGTTCTTCGCGATGCGGCTCACCATCGCCACCCCGACGAACGCGAGGACCATGAGGGTCACGCCGCGGATAAACTCCGCCCAGGGCATCGTCCCGAAGTGTGATGCGTACCTGTCGACGATGATGCGGAAGATCTGGGGATCCAGGAGGGAAAAGACCTGGTTGATGACCGCAAGGAAGATCGCGAGCACAACCATCCCCCGGAACGGGCGGATGTACGAGAGAAGCAGCTGCATGCCTTAAGATACTACCCTCATTTTGATATCGTCACCCTTTCCCCCTCGTTCAGGAAACTCTGTCCCTCGGTGATCACCAGTGCGCCCTCGGAAATCCCCGCGGTGATCTCGGTGAGCTCTTCGTCGGAGATGCCCGTCTGCACCGCGGCCTTCTTCACGACGCCGTTCTCGACCGTGTAGAGGTACTGCACGCCGCTGTCGGTGACCAGGGCCTGGTTCGGCACCGCCAGGACGCCGGGCCTGCTCTCCACGGGAAAGGAGACCCGGGCCAGCATCCCCGGCCGCAGGGCGTCCCCGGGGTTGTCGATGCGGATTTTCACCGCGTACCCCTGGGTGCGGGGGTCTGCCGCGGGGCTCACGGTGTCTACGATTCCCGGGAGCGACCCTGTCCCCGCCGACTCCGCGCTCACCTCCACGCGTTCGCCCGGCCGGATCTTCTGCACGATCCCCTCGTCTACGCTCGCTTCGGCCGTCACGCTGCTCACGTCGATGACGACGAACGCCGGGCTCCCGCTGGCGACCAGTTCGCCCGGGTCCACGGCGCGCGAGGCAACGACCCCCGTGAGGGGCGAGACGATGATCGAGTTGGAGAGCTGGGATTCGGCGAGGTCTGCCGCCGCCTGGGCCTGGTCGACCTGGGTGGAGGCAACCCCCGTGGATTGGGGCCCCGCCTTCTCCTGGAGCAGGCTCAGGTTCTGCTTCGCCATGTCCAGGGCGATCCCGGCGCTGTCGGCCCTGGCCTTTGCATCGTCCCGCTGCTGCCGGGAGGCGGTTCCCTCGGTGTACAGCTTCTGCATCCTGTCGGTGAAGTCCCGGGCATCGTCGTTCTGCACCTGGGCCTGCTTCACGGCTGCCTGGGCCTGGATGAGCTGGGACGAGAGGGATGAATCGCTCGTGCGGGTGAGGTTCGCCCTGGCGCTGTCCAGCGCGGCCCGCGCCTGGCGCGCCTGAGCTTCGGCGTCAGTCGATTCCAGCGTGAAGAGCACCTGGCCCCGTCGGACCCTCTGGCTCACGTCCGCCCGGACCGAGGCAATGCGCCCGGCGACCTTCGGGGAGACGACGATTTCTTGTTTCGGCCTGATCCGGGCCGAGTAGTCCAGGGACACGGAGATGGTCGCGCGCGCCGCGCGGGCCACGGACACGGTCTTTGCTTCGGCGACGGGAGCGGCGGGCCTGCTCCGGCCGCACGCGAACAGGGCGAGGCAGGCCGCGGCCAGGGCGAGGGCCACAGCCGCTGCCGCGGCGGCGCGGGCGCGGAGTCGGGGTCGAGTGACTTTCACTGTGCGTACCCTCCGTGTTGTGCCCGTGAGGATCGCAGTTCGTCAATGAGCGTGTACACAACGGGCAGCAGGATCGGCGTGAGCAGCGTGGAGGTGACGAGGCCGCCGATCAGCACGACCGCCATTCCCGAGCGGATCTCGCTGGAGGCTCCCAGCGACAGGGCGAGGGGAAGCATTCCCACGATCATCGTGGCCGAGGTCATCAGGATCGGCCGCAGGCGCGTGATGCCCGCCTCCACGAGCGCATCCCGGAGCGGCATTCCCCGCCTGGTAAGCGTATGGGTGTAGTCGATGAGAAGGGTTCCGTTTTTCGCGATCAGCCCGTCGAGCATGATGAGCCCGATGAAGGAGATGATGTTGATGGCCTTGCCCGTGACGGCGAGGGCCGCGAAGGCGCCGATGATTCCGCAGGGGATCGAGAGCATGCGGATGAGCGGCGTGAGGAACGACTCGTACAAAACCACCAGGATCATGAAGACCAGGAGGAGCGAGGCGCCCAGCGCCCACGTGAGGGACCCGAAGGAGCTTGACATGTTCTGCTGGTCGCCCGTGTAGCCCACCTCGTAGCCGAAGGGGATGGGGACGCCTGCCATCCTCGCCTTGATGTCCGCCGTGAGCGCGCCAAGGGGCCGACCGGCGGTGTTGGCGGAGATGGTGGCCACGTTCTGCCGGTCCCGGCGCAGGATCTCCCGCGCGCTGTCCGTCCGGCTGAAGCTCGCCACCTGGGAAAGCGCGATCTGCTGGCCGGCCGGGTTGGTGATCCGAAGCGCGCCGAGGGCCTCCGGCCTGCGAAGCTGGTCCTGGCGGTAACGAACCACCATGTCGTACTCATCGCCCGCATGCCGATACACCCCGGCGTTCGTGCCCGCCAGCGCGGTGCGCATCACCAGGGCGATGTCCGAGGTGGCGAGGCCGTAGCTGGAGGCGGCGAGCCTGTTCACATGGACACTCACCTCGGTCTGCCCGGCGCGCATCGTGTTGTCCACGTCCGCTGTTCCCGGGACGCTCCGCACCACGTCCTCCACCCGGCGGGCGAGGTCGCGCAGGACGTCGCGGCTGGGGCCGGTCACGTTGATGATAAGGGGCTTGGCGCCTTCGATGGAGGTGCGCGAAATGATCCCCGGCTCCGTCACGGAGAAGAGCACCCCGGGCAGGCCCCGTCCCCATTCGCGGAGCTCCCGGGCGACCTGCGCCTGGCTCCTGCGGCGCTGGCTCTTGTCACGGAGCTTCACGATGATCTCCGAAGTCGATGCCGAAATGCCTCCTCCGATAGTGGCAAAGGAATCTTCCACCTCGGGGATCCTCAGCAATTGCGCTTCCACGATCTTCACCTTCGCATCCGACTGGGGGTACCCGGCTCCCGCGCCGAGGTCGATGTCCACCACGAGCTTGCCCTGGTCCGCGGTAGGCATGAACTCCGTTTCGACCACCTTCAGGGGAACAAGTGCAATGCTCCCTGCCAGCAGCAGAACCACCGGGAGAATTACCGCGGCCCTGTGATCGAGGGACCACTGGAGAAATCGCCGGTACGTTCCCTTGATGCCTGTTTCGAAAAACATGCCGAAGCGGCCGACGGGCTTTTGCCCGCGTCCGGCCTCACCGGGAGCCGGGTCTCCCGGCGCCGGCACGGGCGTCCGGGCCCGCCCCGACCCGAGCATCCGCGAGGCCATCATGGGCGTGACCGTGAAGGAGACCAGCAGGGACAGGAGCGTGGCGCAGACCACGGTGAGACCGAACTCGCGGAAAAACTGCCCCACGATGTCGGTCATGAAGGCGATCGGCGCGAAGACCACCACGTCGCAGAGCGTGATCGCCACCGCGGCGAGCGCGATTTCCTTGCGCCCATTCACCGCCGCGGCGCGAGGAAGCTCACCGAGAGAGATGTGGCTGTCGAGATT
>Ga0187886_1002396_pt1 | contig 15120 bp, 9 predicted proteins | sample June2016WEW_20_1_FD_133001 | JGI IMG/M metagenome (GOLD analysis project Ga0187886, IMG submission 133001) | Peatland microbial communities from SPRUCE experiment site at the Marcell Experimental Forest, Minnesota, USA - June2016WEW_20_150 | ecosystem: Environmental > Terrestrial > Soil >... | reverse complement strand
TTGCCAATCCACCGCGGTGAAACATATCCGCATGATTGACAGACATATTTTGTAGTGGTTTTAGACATATATTCAATATAGCGATGGAAGAAGATGAATTCAATAATGGATGGGCCGAAAAGGAACAAAACAAAAGGCTTGCTTCATCTTGACCTTTCCAACGGAAGGTCGTATATTTTCCTCGATTTTATTATTCATGAAAGAAACGGTCTATTATGAAACGAACCATTTTGCTTTTCCTTACGATGAGCGCATCGATTTCATTTCTTGCGTACAGAATAGTCGACGATACGGCAACCGGTATCCTGAAACAACTAGGGATTAATAATGATGATGCAAAAGAGTACGTATGGTCGAATATTATCAGAGCTTCATTTTCTCATCCGACGACAAATGAAATGAAAGCTCTTACTGCCGCAGATCGGCCTGCTATTGTTCGACAACTTGTCGCTTATGCACAACACTATGTTAAGAGTGAGGAATTCAGCAAGAAGTACCAGGAATATCGTCTTGGCATGAAACCCGAACCTCCCGAGAAACCGAAGTCTATGGATGAACTTCGGCAAGAACAGAAAACACAACTTCAACATAGCATTGAGGAAATGGAAAAGACTAAAAAAACTTTTGCGGCCGACCAACAAAAACAATTCGACGACTATATCCATCAAATGCAGGAACAACTTGCATCAGTTGATGACCCGAAGAATCCGATGTTCAGCAAAGAGATGGGGGAGTATTCCAAACAGTCGTACGATGCCCAGATGAAGGAACATGAAACCAAGGTGAGTGCATGGCAAAACGAATGGCCAGAGAACCCTGCGCCGGTTATTATTCACTCTCTCCAGAATTTTTTAGATGTTTCAAAGGATATCGACTATCGTGCAGAAGTCTTTAAAGACGCGCATGGTAAACTCTTGTTCACAAAGACTGTGTATGAGAACAAACCTGCAGAATGGAAGCTTTGCTATCGTGCAGGCAAAGGAACCGTAGAAGCTGCCCGAATTGCTGCAAGTCAGTGGTTGGACGAATTAAAGCATGCTAAGTAACACACCGGATTGTGGGACATCGCTCTTGCGGTAATGGGATCTCGATGAAGTGTTGGAGAATAAAAAAACCCGTCGCGATGCAACCGGCGGGTTTTTTCATTCTCATTGAAAAATGAATTATAATTTTGCCCAACGTGCTTTTGCTGCTTTTACGTTCTTGCTCATCGGATAATTCTTTACCACTTTTTCATAAGCTGCTTTTGCCTTTGCCTTGCTGCCAAGGTTTTCGTACGTTCGCGCGATCATAAATTGAGCATCGGCTTTCTTTTCAGAATTTTTAATTTTAAGTACTTCCTGAAACAACGGTAGGGCTTCTTTATAATTTTTCTTCGCATAGTAAGTTTCACCCAGCCAATACGTTGATCGGCTGACAAGCTCATCCTTACCGCCGCCGTCAACAATCGCTTTGAAACCCTTAAGGGCAGAATCATACTTGCGTGCTCTGAAAGCTTTCACAGCATTATCATAGGTTGATTGCGATGGTGGAAACACATTCTCTTCATCAGAAATATTCTTTATTGGTTTCGGTTTTGAAACAACACTAGAATTTGCCAGCATCTCTAACGAGTCAGCATAATGCTTTTGTGCTGCATATTTTGCATCGACTTCGGTCATGCGTGCATTGGTGCTTCTATTTTCTTGTTCAAGCTTTACAATGTTTTGTTTCAAACTTGTGTTCTCAGTGCGGAGATCTTCGATTTGTTTTTCATATTGTGCTAATTGAGTTGGTGATACAGCTGGAGCTGGAGGTGGTGCTTCAGCCGGTTCGGTCTCATTCCCAATGAAACTCGTTAATGCTTGGTCTGACTGATTCTCCTCCTTTGGTTTCTGTTGTTCACCTATCGCTGCCGGCTTTACTCCTTGTGCTTTAGTCTCTTCCCTTGTAGCTTCTTCGCTTTCACCGCAGCCAATTAGCAAGAATGTGAACAGGACGAGAATGATAAACCAAGAATGTCTTCGTACAGAACTACTACCAATCAAGTTATTGAGACTCATAAAGCCTCCAAACAATAGCGAATGAATAGTGGATTTCTCACAGCTTGTGCTAATTTATCAATACACTCGTTGAAAGTCAAGTGGTTTTCCCGAAATCATCGACGAATTTTGTTCCGACCAACCTCAAAGATTCTTTCACTTCACACACTCCATCATTCGGACAACGATCCGTTGTACAATGATATCCGGTACGCCATCGGAAAACTGCGATTGAAGCCGCATATCGCACATTTCATTCACGTAATCTACTGCAACACATCTTCCATCGATAGTGAAAGCTAATTCTGTTGAAAAGAATTCAAGTTGACAAATGGTATGAATACGCTCCGTGATTGTTCGGAGTTTTCCAAGACCTAACCGACGTTCTTCTTCTTCAGGCATCGGGGAATAGACATGAGTGATGTCATTCCACCAAGAAGGGACGATGTCACCAAAAGCGTAGAATACACGAAACCATGCACGATGCTCAGCAAGGATGCTCGGCGTAATCGTCTCCTGCAATAGATATTTATCATTCTTATGGGATTGGCGTGCATCGATAATCTCTTTCAAGGTTTCGGCTCCGATTACAACACCAATGCCACCCCCGGTGGTATTGGCTGGCTTGATGATAAACGGTCGACCGAGCTTTGCCAACTCGCTCAACGAAAGTTCAACCTCATTTTTATGGTTGAACGGGGAGATAATGATGGTATAAGGAACCTCAATGTTGTGCGTTAGAAATTCAAGATGCATTGTAGCTTTATCGGCAGCAATGATTCGGAGATCATACGGATTGATGGGATGCGGTGCATACCTCTCACGAGAACGAAATTGTCTTAGTACATACCACGCCAGAGGTTGAAACATTTCGTCTTCATCAGAGGCACGGTCGAGAAAGTACCGAAAGCGGATTTTTTCTTTTCTCAACAGATTAAAAATTTCTTCCACTTTTTCATTACGTATTTCTAATACCTTAATATCATTCCGACAGGCAACCTCGTGCACATGATCAATAAACCCATGGTCATATTCCCAGTTCCAAGCAATAGCGAGATCGTATATCTGGGCCGTTTCCATCTACAAGTAAAAGTACATGCTTTCCAGGTACGAAACAAGCATTACACTACTTGTAAGTGGTGTGCTGTTTCAATATATTTATATGTGATGAATAATACCATGAAGTCATTTTCATTCCTCACTTCCATCGTAGGGATTTTTTTTCTATCCGGCTGCGGCAGTTCACAGCAATCATCTCAGCCAACACGTTCTGAACGCACGCACACACTGCAAAACGATAAAATCCAAGAAATGCGGCATGATCGTGCACTCCAGTATTTTATCGAAGGCGCAGCGCTCGATGCAAAAGGTTCCTATGCCGAAGCAATTCTTGAATATCAAGAAGCGCTTCAAGCAGAGCCGAATGCCGCAATTTTCTATGCTATTTCTCGAGATTATTTGCTGCTGAACAAATTCAATCGCGCCGCCGAAACAGCGGGTGAAGCTGTTCGGATGGAGCCACAGAACGTCTCCTACCGCAAAAATCTTGGGACTATTTATTTTCAAGCATCACGAGCAGATCTATCTATCCGCGAGTATGAAGAGATCATAAAGATCGACTCAAATTATACTGCTGGTTGGTTCGCACTGGCACGTCTCTACCAACCGTTGCAACCTCAGAAAGCGATTGAAATTTATGAGAAGATGCTGAGTCGAGATGACGGGCAATTGGAAGTATTATTTCAATGTGCACAGCTGTATTCTTCACTTGGACATTATGATGAAGCTGCCATGAAATATAAGCGGATGTTGGAACTTGACCCAAGCAACAAACAACTCCAGAGACAACTTGCTGAAACTTTTGCAAAGGGCGGCAAGTTGGACCAGGCACTGACATTGCTTGGCACAATGATAGCCGCAGACTCTTCCGATGCAGAGGTTCTTGCAACACTCGCAGATGTTTATCTTAACCAGAAACAATTCCAAAAAGCTATCGATCTTTATGAAAAGCTCTTAAGTCGAGGCATAAAGAACATAGAAATTAAATTACGGATCGGTATCGGTTTTTTTGGGTTGACCGAGCATGACTCTACGTTGATTCCAAGAACAATTGCTCTTTTTGAAAACTTGGAGAAAGAAGTCCCTACTGATTGGCGGCCGTATTGGTATCTCGGAGCCATCGCTGCTAACCAGCATAGGGACTCGCTTGCCGGAAGCTACTTCGAGCAAGTAACAAAGCTGGAAGAACATCACGGTGACGCATGGTGGTTTTTGGGTTCCTCCTTATTTGAACAAGAAAAATATGAAAAGCTGCTTGAAACAATGGAACAGGCACAAAAAGTGCTTCCGAACGATTTTCGTTTTTACTTACTCCAAGGACTTGCACTTACACGGATGGAGAAACAGGAAGAATCTGTGAAACCATTAGAGAAAGCGCACGAACTGAATCCGAAAGATCTCAATACTCTCAGCACACTCGCTTTAACACTGGATGGATTACAGCGTTATCCACGAAGCGATAGTTTATACGAAGAGGGATTGAAGCAGGATCCAAAATCTGCTCTTCTTCTCAACAACTATGGATACAGTCTCGCCGAACGAGGGCTTCAACTGCAACGCGCATTAGAAATGGCAAAACAAGCTATCACCGTAGAACCAGATAATGCCGCGTACCTTGATACATACGGCTGGATACTTTTCAAATTACAGAAGTATGAAGATGCTGCGATGTACATCGAAAAGTCTATTGCATCCGGAAAAGCCAGTTCTGTTGTTCACGAACACCTCGGCGATGTCTATGAGAAGTTGGGGAAAAAGGAGAAGGCACTTGATTTGTGGAAAAAAGCATTCGAAATGGATTCCAAGAACAAAGATGCAAAAGAAAAAATCATGCGTGGAGCGAAGTGATTGTAATGCGTTTTTCCATCGTATTGGTTCTTTTCTTTCTTTCATTCGTTGGATGCCGAACGACGAGTACATTGAATCTGGACAACCGATCTATCACCCCGGCAGAAGTTCAGAAAATTTCCCATACACATCATACGCGTATTCAATCCATACAAGGTGAAGGACGAATTTCTATTGAAACACCGGAGATTGCTCAAAGCGGTGCATTTATCTTAACGCTTAGAAAACCTGACTCCGTTCTTATCAATCTTCAAGGACCGTTCGGTATCAAAGTTGGATCAGCGCTTGTGACCCGTAGCGGATTTTCTTTTTATAATAGTCTAGAGAATAAACTCATCACTGGTTCTGCAAGCATAGAAAACCTGAATCGTATTCTTCACGTCCAATTAAGTTTTGATGATCTGCTGAACATCTTTGCCGGCGGGGGGTTTCTTGATGATGACCTTCGCTCACCCGATACAACATACATCGAAGAAGGTCAGTATGTTTTCATCTATACATCACGTAATTCCAGTCGACGGTATTGGATAGAACCAACATCCTTGTACATTCAAAAAATTCAATTCTTGGATCGAGGCGGGAAGATTACACTTGAGCAAACCTTCAACGACTTCGAGAAGGTCGATGGAATTCCAATGCCGTTCGCTATTCGTATCGCACAGCCAAAAACACAGCAAATGCTGACTCTTAAGTATTCCGACATCATGGTGAACGTCGAACAACTTCAATTCACCTTTACGATTCCACAGAACGCAGAACGAATTCGCTGGTAATGTGCCCTCTGTCTCGCATCTTTCTTTTTATCCTGTTTCTACTCTTTGCACAACCTGCTACTGCCCAAAGAACAGAACAAGAGATTAAACAGAAGGAAAACGAACTGCAAAAACTTCGCAGCGATATTCAAGCGTACGAAAAAAAAATAAGAGAAAGCGACAAGAAGGAAAAAGTTACTCTTGAACGCCTCGATAATATCGAACAGCAGTCCATTCTTATCCGCCAATTGATTCAGAAACTTCGAGAAGAAGAACTTGGAATGACAACGGAAATCGACAGCGCCAAAACAACGATTGCCGGTTTGGAGAGACAACTGCAATTTCTGAAATCGCATTATGCCAACTACGTCTGTTCGGTATACAAACATGGCCGTGTGTACGATCTCGAATTACTTTTCTCCTCTCAATCGATCAACCAACTTTCTATACGTATTCAATATTTGAAGAAATTTTCTGAGCAACGTGCCAAAGATCTCAAAGAAATAGACGAAAATAAAGTAATACTAGAACAAAAGAATGAGCAGTTACAAGTAAAGCTGCAGAGCGAACAACAACTTCTGATTGAAAAGACGCATGAAGAGGAAAACCTCAAGCGAACATTTTCCAGGCGGCAAACGGTGCTCAAGAAAATTAGGAAGAATAAAAAAACATATCAAAAAGAACTTAATCGCAAGATGGGAGCATTTCAGCAAATCGAAAAACTTATTGCGGATCTGATTGAGAAAGAACAAATTCTGAAAGAACGTGAGGAAACCAAACGTCGTGAGCGTGAGTCAGCAGAAGCACAGGAACGCGAGCGAGTAAAAAGTATTCCATCACCCACGGTAAAACCGGTTGAACCGAATACGTCTTTTACCTTTGCACAGCAACGAGGAAAGCTCCGATGGCCAGTTACACATGGATCGGTGCAATCAAGCTTTGGCAATCAGATCCATCCTGTTCTGAAAACTGTCACACAGAACACCGGCATCGACATAGCTACACCGGTTGGTTCCGATGTTCTTGCTGTTGCAGACGGAGAAGTATCCGTACTATCCTTCATTCCCGGTTTCGGTAATGTACTTATTTTAAATCACTACAATGGTTATCGTACGGTATATGCACATCTTTCGGATGTTTCGGTCACAGAGTCACAACACATCACAGAAGGAACGGTCATCGCAAAAAGCGGCGACACTGTAGCAGGTGCTATCCTCCACTTTGAAATTTGGAAAGAACGAGAAAAACAAAATCCCGAATGGTGGCTGGTGAAACGTCGATAATTCTCAGTATTCATTAGCTGTTATCGTGTTGCTCCAATCATCAAATGAAACCTCTATCAATCTATCCAAAGCATTAATTCTTTATACCTTTCTTACACTTCTTGAAGTATACTCAATGGGTTACATTATGTCTCTCTTTTTTTACAAAATTGTATTTAATAATTAAGATAAACGCGAGGCCGCAAATCGCGGTACTATTATCATAACCGTAAAGAGTAATTGTTGTTTTGCCCTCATCTTTTCCGTACATTAAATTCAGGTCTAGGAATTCGGGGTGTGGCTCAGCCCGGTTAGAGCGCCTGCCTTGGGCGCAGGAGGTCGGAGGTTCGAATCCTCTCACCCCGACATATTCTTGCATATTATTGGTATTTTCACAACAATTCCACTATATGGTGCATTCAGATTCATCTTTAGAGCAACATCCTTCAGATATCTTTGTTAATGCCACCTTCTTGTTTTTTTGAGTGATTCGGTTTATTGACAATATCTTGGAAATTATCTAACATGAAACGACAAAGTGTGTTTTTACTAGTAGAAAGAATAAGCTCCTCAAAAGGTGAGAGCAATGGCTAAAGGGCCAGAAAATCCAAGAAGTGCTGAACAGTTAAAAGAAGTGGCGATTTTCCTGAAGCAAGCCGATAAGCTTGTACGGGAAGGGAACCATGTTGCTGCATTGGAAGAAATTGCTAAGGCCCGCGCACGAGATCCAAGAAATCTGTATGCTTTGGCATATGAGGAACGAGTCCGCTCTCTGGTCACGGCTCAGAAAGATAAGAAACCGGAGACGGGTTACGCTTCTCCACAATCTACAGCACCTCAACCTCTTCCGGCTGCTTTAGAACATATCTCGAACCTCGCTATTGTGGAAGCGCAACGTTCTGCTGCCGTTGCAGTAAAGCAAGAACAAGAAGTAATACATCGGAAAAAGGAGGAAGAAGACCGCCGGAAGAATGAAGAACTCCGACGGCAAGCCATCGAATCTAAGATTGCCACCTTCCTTACACGCTCAAAGGATTATTTAGAAAAAGGGGACTTCGATCGCGCGCTGGATGAAATTGCGCGTGCATACCTGCTTGATCCTGCCAATGAAAAAATTCATGTAGCAGAAAATAATATACGAAAGAGGCAAGAAGAGACCCGCTTACGTGATGAACAAGAACGACTTCAGAAACAGCAGGATGACGAACGCAAACGCCAAGAGCTTCTGAGAGCTCAAGTAGCGCGCATGCAAAAAGAGAAGGAAGAAAAACGACGCAAAGAAGAAGAAGCCCGTAGACAAGCGCAACAACAGAAGATTACCCAATATCTTGACCGTGCACAAGATTTCCTCGACAATGGACGTCTTGATGATGCGTTAAGCGAATTAGCATTTGTTGTCGTGATAGATCCACTGAACGAAGAAGTCCTAGCACTAGAGCGAAAAATACGTGATGCCCAAGAACAGGAACAGGCCGAACAATTTGAGCAATACCGTCGACGGGAAGAAGAGCAGCGAAAAAAGCGCGAAGCAATCTTTGCTGCAATTCAAAAGCACATAGAAAATGCCGAGCGACTCGCTGGCCAACAAAAGTGGTCGGAAGCATTACGAGTCATTACACGGGCTTATGTATTGGATCCAGTGAATGAAGCATTACAAGCATGCGAGAAACGTATCCAGGTAGCACAAGAAGAAGCATTGGATATCGCTGGAGAACAGCGCCGTGTTGAGGAAGAAACCGTACGTCGTCGACAAGAAGAAGAACTTCGCCAGCTTGAACAAGCAGAGCGTGAACGTGCCGTACTCGGCGAAAGTGCTGAAACCGAAGCGAAACGACGTGCTGACAAGGAGAAAGTTTTTCTCTACCTAACCAAAGCCCGCGGGTACCTGACTGATGGAAGATACGAAGATGCTCTCGGTGAAGTCGCTCTTGCATTTATCGTCAATCCATTTGATGAAGATGTCAAGCAGATGGAACAGGAAGTTATTGCAGCACAAGACCAGAAAAAAGCACAAGAAGCAGCTGCAGCTAAAGAGGATTTAGCAGCTATTCCTACTGACGAGACAGCTAAACAAATTTCCAATTACCTCGAGGAAGCATCTCGATATGCGTCCGAGAGTGAGTTCAGTAAGGCACTCGATGAGGTTGCGAAAGCATTTATGCTTGATCCTTTAAATGAGTCAATCCAGAAATTCGAATCTCAACTTCAAAAAGAATTTCACGATTACCAAGAAGAACAGCATAAGATACAACAAGAAGAAGCTCGGGAAAATGCCATCATCAAACATCAGGCACGTGCAAAGGAATTTCTTGATCGGGAAGCATTTGACGAAGCATTGACAGAAATTGCAGATGGATATTCCTACGACCCAAACAATGCAGCACTTATAGCCCTTGAGCAACAGATTCAAGATGCCTATCAACGGTGGCAAGAAAAGCAAGCAGAGGAAGAGAAAAATACTCAAATCGAAGATTTACTTTTCAAAGCAAAAGAGTACCTTGCAAAGGAATTGTTCGAAGAGGCTCTCAAGACCATCACACCAGCTATCGTGTTGGATCCGAAGAGAAAAGCTTTAAAATCAACAAAAGATGAAATCGAAAAGGCACAAGAAGCATACAAGAAACGGAAACAGTCAGAAGAGAGCAGTAAGGTCATCCAAAAACATATCTTCCGAGCGAAGGAATGCAGAGTTCTCCGTAGTTACGAAGAAGCCATTGACGAAATCGATCAAGCGCTCACGCTCGATTCTTCACGGGAAGACTTACTCCAGTTCAAAAACCAGTTACGACAGGAATTAGCTGAGTGGCAAGCACAGAAAGATCAGAATGCTCAACAGACATCGCTCAAACAGCATCTCCACCAAGCGCGTGAACATCTTACCAACAAAGTATACGATGAAGCGCTTATGGAGATCGCCCTTGGATTAGCGATCGATCCCAAAAACTCGGATCTCATAGCACTTGAAGAAGAGGTTATTAAGGCCCAGGCAGATGTTGAGCTTGTCGAGAATGAACTTGCCGCAAAATCTGCCGAATCTGGTTCCAAGAATGAGGAACGAGATCAGTTGATTTGGATTCATTTACGGGCGGCAGATGAACTCCAGAAACAAAATGAATTTGCGCAAGCACTCGATGAACTGGCAAAAGCATATGTCATCGACCCGTTGAACAAGGAAGTCAAAAAGGCAGAACTACGCGTACGGCAAAATGAGATTCGTCATGCACAACAGACCGGTCAGACACTAAAATTGATTTACCCAAATGAAAAATCAATGGGCGGAAACTGATAACAGCACATATAACGAGACGACAACATGGAACCACAAGACATATTGACCACTCAACGATTCGTTGTCGATCGATTGCAAGATATCCAGCGGAAAGCGGAAACCGGTAAGTTCGCCGACGCATTGGCAACCATAAAAGAAGTAAAGACAGCAGATTCAAAAAACATATACCTTATCGCCATTGAAAAACAGATTGCAAAATTATGCGATAGTACGTTACCGGAGGAAAACCGGTCTGGAATTGTAAGGTCACTTCCTTCTATGATTGATCGCGCCATCAGCGATATCCAGCGCCGAACTCCAGTTCCTAAAGCAGATGAATCACAGAAGGAACAAAAGGAAGCCGCACTCGAAAAGTTAAAGAACCAGTATTTTCAACGTGCTGATGATTATGTTGAGAAAAAAGAATATCAACGTGCACTCGAAGAAATTAGACGTATTTATATCATCGAACCGGGAAGTGTTGTTGCTAAGGAATATGAACAAAAGATTGAACAACTCGCTGCTTTACATGCTCGTAGCGAAGCGGAAGCGGCAGCTTCAGCAGAAATAAAAGTAACTGAAGCAGATGTAGAAAAACCAAAAGTAGAAGTCAAGAAGCCAAAAAAGGCAGATCCAGTCATTGAACCGCCAAAAGAAAAAGTCGTACTTCAGCCTGAAGTAAATCCGAAGAAATCAAAATTACCCATTTTAATAGCAGCGGCAGCGGTGGTGATTCTTGCTATTGGGGCATGGATCTTTTTCTCTCGCAATTCCTCCAGCGGTACGCAGACAATTCAACAACAAACACAACCGCCATTGCCTAAGCAGGATAGCATGATTATACCATTACCCACAACTGCTTCAACTCCTCAATCTGGAAAGGGATCTGCCCCTATTGCGGAAGCATCGAAGCAACCTGTAAAAAATGAAAAGAAACAACCGGAACCTCAGGTACAAAAATCTGTTCAACCATCTGTGACACTACCAGCAACAACGCAACCAACTAATACGAAACCACAAGCAGGGCAACTTCCTTCCGCTACACCAACACAGCAACCTACTCAACAACCCAATACTGCAGAAAGTGCTCCAGCACCCATGCCGTTTGTCGCTATCGAAAACCCACCTGAGGTTATTCGACGTGAACCCGCACATTACCCGGAAATTGCAATTAAGATGGGAATTCAGGGAAGAGTTACTGTTGAGGTCACTGTTGATGCACAAGGAAAACCAATTCAAACAAGAATTTTAAAAAGCGCAAGTGAAGTTTTTAATGATGCGGCTGTTGAGGCTGTGATGAAGTATACATTTAAACCTGCAATTCAATCAACGGGACTGGTTACCGCAAAATTAGTTATCCCAATCGATTTTCGATTAAAAAAATAAAAAGCTTCTTCGGTTGATAGAAGAAGCTTTTTATAGATTTGCATTCCATGCAGTATTAGACTTTTACATCTTTTTTCCTTCGCGGTTTTATCTCGCTCGGATATTCAATTTTACCATTCTCAGTAATTAAGGCACCGTTGTTTTTTTTCCTAAAAAGTGCTGATGGCTTTTTAAAGAACGCCGGTATCTTTTCTTTCCACTCATTAACTTTCATATAGACTACAGGGACAACAATTAAAGTTAAAAAAAGCGAACTTGTTAATCCACCAATGATTGCCCACGCCAAACCTGATTTAAATTCTGAGCCAGAAGACACCGATAATGCAATAGGCATCATACCAAAAATCATGGTAAATGTTGTCATTAAAATAGGACGCAACCGTGATTTTGCTGCTTCGAGCAGGGCATCATGAACTGATAAGCCTTGTTCCAACCCGGTTTGAATAGTTCTATCAACAATTAGAATTGCGTTCTTGGTCACCAGTCCAACCAACATAATAATTCCGAGGATGGTAAAGATACTAAGCGATTTCCCGGTAACTGCCAGTGCAATCATTGCACCGATCACTGCGAGTGGAATTGCAAATAAGACAACGAAAGGATAGACATACGAATCGTACAAAGCAACCATTATCAGATAAACAAACAGAATGCCGGTTAACAAGGCAAGAAAAAGATTGATGAAGCTGTCACCGCGCATCTTTTCCATACCAAGGTACGAGAGGGTGATTCCGGTCGGAAGTTGCACGCTTGCAATTTTGGCTTTAAAATCTTGTATAATCGTTCCTGTCGGCCTGCCTAATGTTTGAGCATACACACTCACAATACTGATGCGGTCTCTTCGTTCCAGTTTTGTCGGTCCTGAAGACATAAATACATCGGCAAATTGTTTTAGTTCGATCAATTGACCGCGGTTGTTCATAAATGTAATGCTGCCAATACTTTCAGTACGCGAACGATTGTACTCATCGAACTGAATGCGAATGTCATATTCGTTAGTGCCATCACGATATTTCGACTCATCGTCTCCTGTCAATGCCACACGCAGTGTTGTACCGACATCCGCAACAGATAAGCCAAGCTGCGCCAACTTCGCGCGATCAATCGAAATCTGCATTTCAGGTTTCCCCGATTCCGAAGAAAGACGAACATCTGTTGTCCCTTCTACAGAATTTAAAACATTTTTGACCTGATCTGCAGCTTGTGCAATAAGTTTGTAATCAGTACCGTTAACTCCTATCTGAATTGCTGATTGATCTGCAGAACCGAATATTCCTATCGGGTTTACATATACTTTCGCTCCCGGAATTTGACGCACTTTTGCTTTGATTTCTTCACCCACTTGCAATGTGGTTTTTTTACGATTTTCTTTCGGGATAAGTGCCACATTAAACTGTACCAGGTTATTTGAGGATAAAGTAAGAGATCCGCTTTCTTGTGCCCCAACGCCTGTAAAGACCTTTTTTATTTCCGGCATTTGAGACAGTATCTTTTCTATCTGTAATCCCACCTGGTTGGTCTGTTCTACAGAATAACCTGGCATAAATTCAACAGACACACCAAATTCACCACGATCCGTCTGCGGCATGAATTCATTCCCGATAAGTCCCAAAGCAGGAATAAGCAACGCTAAAAGAAAAATGACTGTTGCCCCGATTCCAACTTTTCCTTTATTAACAAGAGACCATTTTAGCATTTTTTGATAGAAATCAGAGAATCTGTGATAAAACCTTTCAAATGCTAACGCGAATTTTCCTAGTAATGTCCGATCTGTCAGTCTTTCTAATTTCGCGAAACGCGATGCAAGTGTCGGTGTGACAGTAAATGATACAAAGAGGCTCATTAATGTCGCACCTACAACAACAAGTGCATATTGCCGCATAATTTGTCCCACAAGGCCAGAGACTAGCGACAACGGAAGGAATACCACCACGTCCACCATAGTGATAGAAAGTGCTGCTAAACCGATTTCATTTCTTCCACGCAACGCTGCTGTACGAGATTCCTCCCCTTTTTCTATGTGATGATAAATATTTTCCAAGACAACGATGGAATCATCTACCAGAATACCAACAACTAATGACAATCCCAGCAATGTCATCATATTCATGGAAAAATCAAATGCATACATGAATATGAAGGTCGCTATTAAGGAACAAGGAATTGCTACTAGTACAATAAGCGAATTCCGAATGCTGTGTAAAAAGAGCAGCATCACGATAGCTACCATCAGAATTGCCAGCATAAGATCTTTTTTCACTGCATTTGCAGATTCCGACGTAAAAGTAGAACTGTCTTGAGCAATATCAAAAATAATTCCTTGGTCTTTGTACTCAACCTGAATTTTCTTCAATTCTACCCGCACTAATTCGCTGACACTCACTGCATTTGCATCGGACTGCTTGACAACTTGAATTCCTACAGAAGTCAGTCCGTTGACACGGTTCATTTGTTCATACTCTTTGATTCCATCCTGAACTTCTGCAATATCCCTCAAGCGTATATCACCGCCTTGGCGAGAACGTCCTACAACAAGATCCCTGAGATCTTCAATAGATTTGAATTTCCCCGCAATACGTACAACAAATTGTGCATCCTCGTCCTTTATATTCCCCGTTGGAAAATCCATATTGGCCGAACGAACAGCTTGAACGATCTGCAGAACGGACATACCATATGCACGCACCTTATTTGCATCCATGTTCACTTTGATCTCACGTTCTTCACCTCCTGTCAGAGAAACCTGAGCAACGCCGGCAATCTTGGATATTCTCGGTTGTACTCGGTCCTTTAAAAATTGGAAGAATTCCCGTGAGTCCATTTGACTTGTAACCCCCATTTTTAGAACGGGAATTTCATCAAATGCAATCTTGGATACGACGGGCGTTTTCGCATCCGTAGGAAGTTTTGCAAGAATAGCATTCACTTTACGTGAAGCATCCTGTATTACAAAATCTATGTTCGCATCCTGTTTGAATTCGATAATAACGAGAGACATACTCTCATACGACCTGGAACTTACAGCATCAATTTTGTCTATTCCAGACACGGCATCCTCAATAACTTTTGAAACATTGTTTTCTACCTCATATGGAGATGCACCTGGATAAATCGTCTGTACGACGACAACGGGAATGGACATCTTCGGCAGTAATTCATAATTCAGCTGGAAGTAGCTAAATAATCCCAGCACAGCTATTACGGTGAATACGACCACAACCAGCGTGGGACGTTTTATTGATAATTCAGTAATCGTCATGTTCTATTCCTTTATCTCACATTACTTTCGTATAATTACGGGAGCGTTATCGCTTAAATTATTCTGGCCATTGACAACGATCAGTTCACCATCCTGCAAACCGCTTAGAATTTCAATATTGGTTCCCGCTTCTTTTCCTGTTACCACAGAACGAAGTTTCGCTACATTATTATTGACGACGTAGAGCGTCGCATCTTTTACACTTCCGACAATGCATTCACGAGGTATAACAATCAGATTACCAGCCGACTTTGGCGTGAACATG
>Ga0187886_1002393_pt1 | contig 15169 bp, 10 predicted proteins | sample June2016WEW_20_1_FD_133001 | JGI IMG/M metagenome (GOLD analysis project Ga0187886, IMG submission 133001) | Peatland microbial communities from SPRUCE experiment site at the Marcell Experimental Forest, Minnesota, USA - June2016WEW_20_150 | ecosystem: Environmental > Terrestrial > Soil >... | reverse complement strand
CAGACCGGTCAGGATGATTTCCCCGTGATGGTCGGCGACCAGTTCGTGGGGATCGCCACGCGAACTGCGATGCTCGATGCCGTCAACAACGTCGGCAGCGATGTGCCCGTCGCCCAAGTGATGGACACCGATCCACCTGCCGTCACGCCACAAACGGCGTTGTCGCGCGTGTACGAAGTGATGATGACCGAAGGCCCGACCAGCATTCCGGTAATGCGGGACGGACATCTCGTGGGCCTGTTGAGCCTCGACAACGTCAGCCGCTACCTGCTCGTGCAGTCGAGCCTCAAGTCGTCGCGCCAGCCGCGAGTTCAACGAATCGTTTACGCGCGTACTCCAACGCCTCCTCCCGTGATTTCAACTGTTCCTCCAGTTGTAACTCATCCACCTCACGCAGAACCTTCCCCACCGTCGGGCCCGGCTTGAAACCCAGCGCCAGCAGGTCGTGCCCCGTCAGCAACGGAGCGGGTTTGATCCCGCCGTGGCGGGACAACTCGGCGGCCTTCGCTTTCAGAAACTCGTAGTTCTCCAGATTGCGGTGGCTGGCCTCGCAATCAATTCGATGCAGTTCCAATTCATCGGTGAACGTCTCCCGCGCCAGGATTCGTTTCAGCTTGGCTGGACGCATTTGTTGCACGTGTTGAAATCGCATGTGTTCGCCGACGCACACGAGGATCTTATCGATCTGCTCGTTGGGAAACCGCAACCGCTGGAGAATGTCTCTTGAGATCTCTGCGCCCACTTGGTCGTGCCCGTTGAAACGAATGCGATCCATTGCGCGCTCGAACGTCGGCGGCTTGCCCACGTCGTGTAGCAACACCGAGAAGGCCAGCACCACGCTCGGATAATCCGTCGTAGGAGCACCATTCTGGGCGCGATCCGACATCAAATCCAGCATCAGCTTCGTGTGTTGAAACACGTCGCCTTCGGGATGAAACTCAGGTGGCTGCTCGACGCCTTTCATGGCAGCAACCTCGGGTAGCACCTCGCGCAGCAACCCGCTTTCGTCGAGCAACTCCAGCCCTCGCCCCGTCCCGCCGTGGCGGGAGCGCGTGAAACTCTTGATCAACTCGTCGCGGATTCGCTCCGCGCTGACGAGATGAATCTGCGCCGCCGTCGTTTTGACGGCGTCGAACGTCTTGTCTTCAATCTCAAATCTCAAATTCGTTGCGAACCGAATACACCTGAGCATCCGCAGCTTGTCTTCCGCGAACCGTTGCGCTGGCTCTCCAATCGTGCGCACCAGCTTGCGCTCGATGTCCGCGCGGCCGCCGACGAAGTCGATAATCTCACCAGCGATCGGATCGAAGAACAATCCGTTGATCGTGAAGTCGCGCCGCTGCGCGTCTTGTTCTGGTGAACCATAGCGCACCGAAGTCGGGCGGCGTCCGTCGATATAGGCCTCATCGCTGCGGAAGGTGGCGACTTCAAACTGGTAGCCGCCCTCCAGCACCAGCACCACGCCAAACTGCGCGCCCACGGGAATGGTCTTCGCGAATAGCGCCTGCACTTGTTCGGGCGTGGCGCTGGTGGCGATGTCATAGTCGTGCGGCTCGACGCCGCGCACCATGTCTCGCACGCAGCCCCCGGCGAAGCAGGCGACATGTCCCGCCTCCCGCAGCCTGCGGACAATCCCAATGGCCGTTTCGTTCATCTTGAGTATAGTAGCACAGGCGTCCCGCCTGTGGGCGGTTTTGGGAAAAGGTCTGCGTTATCTAGCTTTTCTTGCCACAGCGTTTCTGGTAGAAACTTCCCTAACGCGTGTAAGGAATACCATGAACCGCATCTACCAAGGCAAAGTCACCACGGTCGAAATCCTGAAGGGCAAAGACGGCAAACCGGAACCATTGCCGGACTGGCAGGACGCACTCTGGCAGCACCACCAACTCTTCCAAGACGCCGTAAACTACTACACCCTCGCCCTCGCCGCCTAATTTAAGGAGGAATCAGTCATGCCTACTTTAACTCGCGTTTATCAAGGCCGCGTCACGAAAGTCGAAGTTCGCAATGCCAAGGCTCTTGACGAGACATCGCAATGGTCTTTGCTCGGCTTCACGCCGGAAAAAGCCGCCCGACTGGAAACCGAACGGGAGAAGTTGCGCCCACGCACAAAGCAGAATACACCGGAAGGAAACCAAGCACGGCAACGGCTGGCCGAGATCAATCGCAAGTTGAACGAGCCGTGGCAAACCGCCCTTTGGCAGCACCACGAACTGTTTCAGGACGCGGTGAATTACTACTTGTCCGCCTTTGCTGCCATGGTCGGGCCAAACGCACCGCCGGGTGTGAGAGAATTTCGGCAAGCCGTCATAGCGTCTTGGGAAAAGAACGCTCATTCCAACGGAAGCTTGCAGATGCACGTTCTTGGTCTAGCTCTTTCAGGGCGGCCCGCATGGAGGGCGTTCGAGAAACGAATCTTCAACATGACCGGTTCAAGAGCTTCGGCAGCCCAAAGAGCCGCTGCGGTGGAAGCAATCTTCCTCACCGCAACAGAACTCGCCGACGAAATGGAGGATGCTGGGGCGGCTCTTGAAAATAAGTTGCGGGGTAAGGGGCGAAGCTTGTTTCCAAAGTTGAAACTGCTCTGTGCGCGCTCCACCGGAACTACGCCTGACAATGTTGTACTCGCGCAAGAGAGGCTGGCGCGCCGGGCAACCAAGCGAGTCGAGCAAGGCGGCAGACTCGCTTGGAAGGATGTCTATGCATTCAAGACCAATGCTGACAAACGACCATGGACACGCGAGCAGGCTGTCGAGCGGGTTCAAAAGGCATTTGACGACTTGTGCGCGGAACTAGTCGATCGCGCGGATGAAGCAAAGAAGCGTGAAGCAAATCGTGCGCAGGCCAATCAGTCGGCAGGACGTTATCAGCAAGGACCGACGGCTGCCGATTTGGAAAAGTTACATAGCCGCTTCAAGAAGGAGGCAGAGGAGTTTGCTAAGTTCCTCGCAAGCTCTGCGTTCAAACCCCCGCCCGATGAGCCTGTGCGGGCCGGCAGTGGCGGCTACGACATGAAGGCTGCGATGGTTCTTGCATGTGAACCCAACGACCGCGTCTTTAGAGAGGTTTTCTTATTTTTCAATCGCAGCCGCCTTGAAGCCCCGGCATCAACCACCGGCACAGAAACTGACCCGGTTTACGAAGCACGCAATGCTGGCGGCAGTGAGTGCCGCGTGTTTCCTTTCTTCTGCGACCTTTGGGCGGGGCGTCTCGATGATCCCTCGGTTGAACTGGGCGTTTGGGCGGATTTTGAGAAACAAGCCTTTATCGAGGTCTGCAACAAAATCGGACAGTTCATCATCACCACACGCCGCTTTGAACTGCGGCTCGACAAAGCCAACAAAAAGATCGCGGAAACAAAGACGCTACTGAAACATGAGAAGCGTCTCACGAAGGTGAAAGAGCTTGTCGAGGAACTTGGCGGCGCACGGGTTGATGCCAACGGTCTACCGAAACCTTACACGGTTCGGGATCGCACCTTAAAGGCTTGGCCAAAGGTCCGGCAAGACTGGCGTGGTATCTTGAAAGACGCGGCAGAGAAAGTGTCCGCGGAGGCTCTCGTAGCTGCCATGAACCGACTTCAAACCAAGTTTCGCGAGCGATTCGGAAGCGCTGCCCTTTTTGATCTTCTGGCGCAAGAGCAGTACCGGATCATTTGGAACGACGAAGACGAAGCCGATCCGCTTAGAACGTGGTCTGGATACGCTGAGGCGCTGGACGAGAAGGAGCATTTGGAAAAAGAGCGTGTGTTCACTCCAGCGCATCCGAAGGACTCGCCTCGTTACTTTCGTTGGTCCGAAACGGAGAACAAAACGCATTGGGCGTGGGAAGGTGGCGACAAGCCGTTTTACGTCACAGTGGACGCTCTCGATTTCAAAACGAAGCGTAAGACGACGTTCAGGATCAGCTTTCGCGCGCCGCGTCTCCTGCGGGATCGCTTGCGCAAACCACAGGAGAAGCTCGATCACAACAATCCAGACACAGACTGGTTGCCGCCCGCACTACGTCCAGTTTGTGAGAAGTACGGATTCAAAGTTGACCCTCAGTGTTTCGAGCGCGTTGCCGTGCGTCTCGCTCCGACAAGCAAAACCAACATCCAACTTGTGTTTGAACCTGAGATCGTGACCGATGCTTTGGCACGGCACTGGCGCGCTAGGTTTCCATTTGAGGCATACTCAACCAAGACCGACGACGGGGAATGGATCCGGCGCGGACTCAAATGGCCAAAGACAAAGGAAGGGATTCACGCTCTCGCGAAGCAGCCAGTCTTGGGCTTGATGGTGGATTTGGGGATCAATAACGCCGCTGCTTACCATGTCTTGCAGATGGCCGTTGACCAGCAGGCCGGTTCGCGGAATGGATTATCTCACGAAGTAGGCCCGGCAAACAACCGTTCCAGATTTGTGGTCAGGTCAATCGAAAGCGGCTTGGTTCGCGTGATGGGCGAAGACCGCTGGATTTGGAGAGAGATCACCGCCAAGGAAAAGTCGAGGCTTCAAGCGGAGACGCAGAAAGACGCCAGCGAGCGCGATGGGTTCTGCCGAAAGTTCTCCGCCGAGAATCCGGGCATTGACTTGGTCGAAGCATCACATGCTTTCTTGCCAGAACTGTCGGGGTCTGCCGGGCGAAATGCACAGGAGAATCCAAACGAAACTGTACAGGCAGTGGAGATCTTCAAGGCGCTTCAGTCGGACATCAACATCCGTATACCACAATGGCAAGAACGGTTGTCTTTCCCCGAGCAGAATGATGAACTGCTGCGCGCGTTGAAATATGTGCGCTCACAACTATTTCGCCTCAACCGTTGGACAGAGCAACTTCTAACCGGTGCGCCAGAGAACAAGCAGAAGGCCGCTTTGGAAAATATTCGCAATCTCAAGGAGCACGATCCTCTCTATGCACTCTCAAAGCAGGTTGGAAACGTAGGTCAACTTCGGAAACTCCTTGCCGACTTCGCCCAGAGCCGGACGAATCTGTTGAAGGAATTCTTGCCGGTCGTTGCGAATCGCATTCTTCCGTCACGACGTGGCACTTGGATGTGGCACAAGCGAAGCGATGGGTGGCACGAAATGGTTCTCGATGAAAAGCAACCACGGCCTGACGCCCTGCTTGCCGGGCAAAGAGGATTGAGCATGGCTCGCCTACTGCAATTGCGTGATCTTCGGCAACTCGCTCAGTCGCTCAACCACCTTTGCCGTCATCACCCCGGCGAACGACGCCATGTAATCGCCGAGAGAGATACAGTACCTGAGCCTTTCGAGGGTTGTCGCCAAGCACTTGAGGATGCGCGCGAGGACAGGGCAAAACAAATCGCTCATGACATCTTGGCGTTGGCCGTGGGCGTCAAACTGACCGCTCCGCCACCAGACAAGAAAGAGCTCAAGGAATCCGAATCGTTGCATGGGGTGTACCGTTGCCTCGAACGTGGGCCGGTGAACTTCATTGCTTTGGAAGATCTATCTGAATACGGTACATCCGGCATGCAAGCTCGGCGAGAGAATCGACAACTCGCAGCTTGGTCTCACCGGCGGATTAACAAGATTCTGACGGAACTGTGCGAACCCATTGGTTTGCGCATCGGTTCACGAATTGATCTGCCGATTGTATATGTAAGAGCCGACTTGACTTCCCGCTTTAGCGCCAAAGATCACAGCGCCGGATTTCGCGCAGAGGAAATATCCAAAGACGACCCACGCCGAATGTTCTGGGAACGCCAAGTTGCTGAAGATGCCAACTGCGGCTGGGCAGAAGTGTTACGACTTCTCGACAAATTGTCCAAACGGGAAACGATATTGATACCGCGTAAGGGCGGCCCAGTATTCGTCTCGCTTGCCGGATTCGATCCCGATAGTCCGAATAGCGGCCTATTTCATGCCGATCTAAACGCCGCTTACCGGATAGGTCTTCGCGCCTTTGCGGATCGAGACCGTCGTGAACTGTTCGGCACGGTCATGCTTTTAGCGCCTTCGAAGAACGGCGAATCAAAAGAGCGCCAGCACTTGATTGACGTTGCCGGAGTTCTGCCTCGGTCTGCCCGTAGGCCAGACTTCCGTCACAAAGTAGTCGTCCGTTCGGAAGGTGTCTGGGACAGAGTGGACTCGAATCTGGCTTGGGAACATTGCGACAAAATCAACAGGGCGCGCTTTCGGAAGTGGCGAGTCGATTTGCGCGAAGATGCACGCGGCACAAAGGTATCTCCGCCAAACGAAGAAGATAACATCCCGATGTAAACCCACATGAGCGACGCACCGGTACAGACACAAGCCGGGCTTGAATCGCAACCGCCGATGCCGGTAAGGCGGCTGCACAACTTCATCTACTGTCCCCGGCTGTTCTATTTCCAGTGGGTCGAGAACATCTTTCAGGAGAATGCGGACACTGTCGCCGGCTCGCATGTGCATCGGAATGTGGATGCACCGTCGAAGCTAGATGACCCGAAGGAACTCGGTTTGGCGGAAGGCGCAAAGCTGCGGTCGTTGCGCCTCGAAAGCGAGACGCTGGGATTGATTGGCGTGGTGGACATCGTCGAGGGCGGGCCGGACGGGGCGGAGATCATTGATTATAAGAAGGGTTCAGCACGGCGCGATTCGGAAGGCGAGCGGGTGGCGAAAGAGCCGGACGCGATGCAGGTAGCGGCGCACGCGCTATTGCTACAGGAACATGGCGTCAAGGCAGTGCGCGGCGCGATCTACTACGCGGCGGACAAGCGGCGGGTGCCGGTGGAGTTCACCGAGGAGCTTTTCGAGAAGGTGCGCGCGACGATCAAGGAAGCCCGTGAGGTTGCCGCCTCCGGCAAGTGTCCGCCACCATTGAAGAACGATCCGCGTTGTCTCTACTGTTCGGCGTATCCGATCTGTCTGCCGAATGAAACTCTTTGGTGGGCGCGGGCGCGCGGCGATGTTGCACCCGATCCGCAACTGGACTTCGGATTTGCTGCGCCTTCGGAAGATGCTTTGCGCGACCGGATTCTTGAGGCGATGGAGTTCGCCGCCGAGTCCACCGGCAAGCAGCCGCCGACGTTGCAGCCGCCACGACCTGAGCATGACGACGGCGAGGTGTTGGTGGTGCAGAAGGCGGGGGCGCAAGTCGGCGTGAGCGGCGAGCAACTCGTCGTGCGCCTGAAGGACGAAGATCTGCGCAAAGTTCCCGGCCAGCAGGTGCGCGCCATCTATCTGTACGGCGCGGTGCAACTCACAGCGCAGGCGGTGGCGACTTGTTTGGAGCTTGGCATTGACGTGGCCTACTTCTCGCCAGCGGGTCGGTATCTTGGTTCGTTGTGCGGGTTGCCGGCCAGTGGCGTGGATGCGCGACGCGGGCAATACCGGTTGTTTGAGTTGCCGGGGGTGCGACTGCAACTGGCGCGCGAGGTCATCCGCGCGAAGATTCACAACCAGCGCGTCATGCTCATGCGCAACGGTGAGGTGCCGGAGCGGGTGCTGCAACTGTTGTCCCATTTCCGCGACGCGACGGAGACGACGCGTGACCTGCCGGAGCTACTGGGCGTCGAAGGCAGCGCCGCCGCACTGTATTTTGAGCAGTTCGATTCGATGCTGAAGAAGCGCGAGGATTGGAAGTTCGATTGGCGCGGGCGTAACCGTCGTCCGCCACGCGACCCGGTCAATGCGCTGCTGTCGCTCGGCTATTCGATGTTGGCGAAGGAACTGACCGGGGTGTGTCATGCCGTCGGCGTCGATCCGTTTCTCGGTTTCATGCACCAACCGCGTTACGGGCGACCGGCATTGGCGCTGGATTTGATGGAGGAGTTTCGCCCGTTGGTGGCGGACAGCGTGGCGATCAGCCTCGTCAATCGCGGTGAGTTGGGGCCGGAGGATTTCATTCGCAGCGCCAATGGCACGTTCTTAAATGACCGGGGCCGAAAGATCTTTTGGGAAGCGTGGTTTCGCCGGCTCGACGCAGAAGTCACTCACCCGGAGTTTCAATACAAGATGTCGTACCGACGGATGCTGGAAGTGCAGGCGCGGCAGTTGTGGCGCTTCGTGCGCGGCGAGGCCACCGGCTACCACGGATTTACGACGCGATGAGCCGGCATCGTTACCTCGTGAGCTATGATATTTGCGACCCGAAACGGCTGCGGCACGTCGCCAAGGTGCTCGAAGGTTTCGGGACGCGGCTGCAATACTCGGTTTTCGAGTGTCCGCTGGATGGGATGCGGCTGGCGCAACTCAAAGCCGCGCTCGCGCCTGAATTGAATCACGACCAAGATCAAGTGCTCTTTGTCTCGCTTGGCTTGGAGAGTGCAGATGCCACGTTGATTATTGAGGCGATGGGACAGCCGTACACCGTGCGCTCGCGCGTCACAATCATCTGATTGACGAGTCGTTGCGATTGTGGTGTTATCTGTCTCGGCCATGTGCCACCGACCACTTGTTCTCCGCCATTGAACAAGCATGTTCTCTGAAATCGCGAGTGACTGAAACTGCGACACCAGCCGCGCGAGCGCGGCGGTGCTCGGCCAATGATTCGGCGGCGCTCGCTCTATACAAGCGGCTCAGACAGTGGAGGATGCTGCGCTGGTGTTGCCGGATGCACGGAAGATTGATGCGATTCTGCGATGGTGCTCGAATCTCTTTTTCACTGTGGTTGTGACGCAGTGAGTTGCGGCGTGGCAGCCGCAGTCGCCGCGATTCCAGCGAGCTTGAGGCGGGACGTTCTGACCTACAAGGAACTGTGAACATCGACGCCGCAGTCGCCGCGATTCCAGCGAGCTTGAGGCGGAAAAACCTCGGCGCCGGGGAACAGCCTCTCCGTCGCCGCAGTCGCCGCGATTCCAGCGAGCTTGAGGCGGAGCCAGTTGTTGCCGGAACCATCCGTAGTCCGGCTGCCGCAGTCGCCGCGATTCCAGCGAGCTTGAGGCGGACATCGCTGTTGACGATGCCAGCCGGTAGCACCTTGCCGCAGTCGCCGCGATTCCAGCGAGCTTGAGGCGGGAAGCGGACGTGTTCCGTCGCAGCCTCAAGGATTGCCGCAGTCGCCGCGATTCCAGCGAGCTTGAGGCGGCGGGAGTTGCCTATTCAAGAAGGCTGGAACGTATTGCCGCAGTCGCCGCGATTCCAGCGAGCTTGAGGCGGCGCTCCGTCTCCGCACCCAGTAGCGCGGGCGTCGCCGCAGTCGCCGCGATTCCAGCGAGCTTGAGGCGGGTCAGTGTCCGGCTGTTCGTCCCTGGCATCGTCATGGCCGCAGTCGCCGCGATTCCAGCGAGCTTGAGGCGGCCTGCGCCCCTGTCCGCCGTAGTTCCGACGAAGGGCCGCAGTCGCCGCGATTCCAGCGAGCTTGAGGCGGCGCCTCCAGCCGCTCGCTCGGCTCAGCCGTGAACGCCGCAGTCGCCGCGATTCCAGCGAGCTTGAGGCGGCTGTACGGTGAACGCACCTCGCTCCGGCTCAAAGCCGCAGTCGCCGCGATTCCAGCGAGCTTGAGGCGGCCTTTAGACGACCCGCGCCAATGCCAAACGCGCTTGCCGCAGTCGCCGCGATTCCAGCGAGCTTGAGGCGGTAGTCGAGAGGCAACGCAATGCGCTCAGCGCGGCGTGCCGCAGTCGCCGCGATTCCAGCGAGCTTGAGGCGGTTTCTCCTGATGTCGGAGCCACCGCTGAATCTGCTGCCGCAGTCGCCGCGATTCCAGCGAGCTTGAGGCGGTGCACCGAACGGAGCGCGCCAGATGTGGCCCATGCCGCCGCAGTCGCCGCGATTCCAGCGAGCTTGAGGCGGCAAAACCGCGACCCGCAGGCTCGGCAAGTGGAAGGCCGCAGTCGCCGCGATTCCAGCGAGCTTGAGGCGGGGATGAGCGCCGAAGTCTTGACGCAAGCGCCGCCGGCCGCAGTCGCCGCGATTCCAGCGAGCTTGAGGCGGGAATTCGAGGTCGGAGGTGATGTTGAAAAATTGGGCCGCAGTCGCCGCGATTCCAGCGAGCTTGAGGCGGGGTTGAGGGTGGGGACAAGCGGGGTGGGGTCGTTCCGCGATTTTAGTCCTACTCTTCCTTCGACATCTGTTCGGCCTGGGGGAGTTCTTTGCGGTGGGTGAGGAAGAAGCCGCCGCCGACGATGCTCCAGAACATGTTGGCCAGATAACCAAGCAACGACATCACCAGCGCGGCAGGCTCGGCGACGCCGACCTCGGCGAACATTTTCATGTACATGCCTTCGCGGAGGCCGAAGCCGGAGATGGTGATCGGCACGGCGGTCACCGAGTTGATGATCGGCAGGTACAGGAAATAGTCGATCAACTTGGCGGAGCGGATCCCGAGTCCGTAGCCGATGCAGACGATGCTGAGCATCGAGAAGAAGTGAACGGCAAACGAGATGAGCATCGTCTTGGTCAGCACCACAGGATGCGAGGCGTACACCCGATACGCCTCCACCAGGCGCCGCAGCATGTCGTAGCGCGGCAACCGCTGGAGCCAGGCGCGCAGCCGAGGGAACTTGTCGGCCAATCCCCGCCACAAACCGACGATTGTGATCGCCACCGTGGCCAGCACCACGGCGAGGGTCGCCACCGCAAACCAGAGCAGCTTCGGATCTTCGAAGACGCGTTTGTAATAGATGCCCATCATCACCAGCGCGATGATGAACAGGGCCAGCAGGCCGATCAATCGGTCCACCACCACCGTCGCCACCGACTCAGCCTTCTTATGGTGTGTCTCGTGCGCGACATACCAGGCTTTGACCACGTCGCCGCCCGTCGAGCCGAGCATGAACGCGTTGAAGAACAGGCCGATGAACGTAATCGAGAACAAGCGCGGGAACCTGACCTCCAGACCCTGGACGTGCAGAATCCAGCGCCAGCGAATAACGCCTAGCAAAGCAGGGATGCCCCCACAGATGACGGCGGCGGCGAACCACAGCGGTTCAATTCTCTGGAGCGCGTTCCACAACGACAACGGGCCAGCGTGCCAGACGATTCGCGCGCGTTCCATCCAGCTCATGGCGTTGGGATCGAGGCTATGCGCCTGAAAATACTCGTTCGCCTCGTTTTGAAAGATCCCGTTGAACAAGTAGGCGAGAATGCCCACGCTGACCAGGATGCGGATCAGCCCGCCCAGTTTCTTCTTCATGCGTTAACTGGGCTGTGAAGCAATTCCTGCGCTCGTTTCACTGAATCCACGATTTGTTTCACCTTCCATTCATGGTGAATCTCCCACGTCAGGATCATATCATCCGACACAAACCGCGACAGCCGTGTAAAATCGAACGTCCCGAAGCCCGGCGGTTGATGGTCAAACGCAGGCGGGGCAATGTCATGCAGATGCATCCCCGCCGTTCGTCCACGAAATCGTCCCAGCAGCGCCTCGTGGCTGGTGATGCCGAGATTCTCTTTCACCTGCGCGTGGCCGACGTCGTGCCAGTAGCCGAGTGCCTCACTCCTGAATCGCCGCAGAATCTCGTTCACCTCATCGTCGCTGGGGATCTCTTCGATCCCAAACCGCGTTTCCAAACCCAGTTTCACGCCCGTCTCTTTGGCGCGCGGGACGATCGCGTCCAGCGTGCGAAACACTTGATCGAGATACGGCTGTCGTTTCCGTGCGCGGATCTCGAAAGCTTTCTCCAGCAACCGTTGAAACTTCAAATCTTGCGTGCCCGCGTCGGCAGAGAGTCGGAGCAGGCGCAGCGTGTAATCCCGCACCGGCACGAGACCGAGATGCAGGACCACCGCCTTCGCCCCGAGGCTCGCAGCGCAGTCGATCGTGCGCAACGTGTGGCGCACGGCCAGTTCCCGCTCACGTTCGTTGCGGGAACTCGGCAAATAACAGTCTGGCGCCGGCCCGTTCACGCCCAGCGGGAGCGGGCAAAAATTGTGGAGCGAACTGATCCTGATTTCGTTCGCCGCCACGGCCTCCTTGATTCCGTCGAGTAGCGAAAGCCGTGTGGCATGGCCAAGTTCCGCGCAATCGAACCCGAGCGCGCGGATTTCATTCAGCATAGCGCGTCCGTCGGTGTGACGTTGCGAGTTCCAGCAGGTTGAGAATGCGAACATAAGCACTGAGGCCAACGGGCACCTTTCAGCGTTGCGTTGGCCTCCTTGGTTTGCTTGTCTGGCCGTCGATCAGTATCCCAGAAAACTCCGGGGACCTTTCGCTTTGCGCCGACGCTTTTCGCTCGGCTTTTCGTAATGACGGTGCGCCCGCGCTTCCCGAAGCGTGCCTTCGCGATCCAGCTTTTTCTTCAGCCGTCGCAGGGCTTTCTCCACAGGCTCACCTTTTTTCAGTTTGACTTCCGACAATTAGTTTCACACCCCTCTCTTATGCCGTTGGCGATAAAGAACATGAGACGACCCATGATATCCGTCCTCTCCCGCACTGTCAAAGGCTATCGAGGCCGCGAAATCGTTCAGCGCATCTTGGTACCACCAGATTGTAGCTGCGAGCCTGCGCGCGGTCTCTTTGGATTCTGCGGGGGACGACTTACCGCGAGCAGGCTCGCGGCTACAAAAGCCGTCGTTCTCCCATGACGGCGCGCAATTATTCACGCGCCCGCGAGAAATTCTTTCAGAGCGGTCGCTGTCTTTAATCCGATTCCAGGTACAGCGCCGATTTCCTCGGCGGCAGCCTGCCGCAGGCGCTGAATCGAACCAAAATATTGCAGCAGCGCAAGCTTGCGCTTTTCGCCCAAGCCGGAGAATTCGTCCAGAACCGATTCTTGGATTCGGCGCTTGCGCAGCTTCTGGTGATAAGCGTTGGCAAAACGATGCGCTTCGTCGCGCAGCCGTTGGATCAGATGCAACGCGAGCGAATTACGCGGAAGCCGCAGCGGCGCGGACTGCTGCGCCGTGTAAATCTCCTCCATTTGCTTGGCGAGCCCGATCACCGGCAAATCGCGAATGCCCAGTTGCGCCAACGCGCCCAGCGCGGCGCTGAGTTGTCCTTTGCCGCCGTCCACCATCACGAGATCGGGCAACGCGCCGCCTTCAGCCCGCACCCGCGCGCCTTCGCGCGCCGTAGCGCTTCGGCGCGCAGGCGCGTACCGGCGTCCCACCACCTCGGCCATCGAAGCGAAATCGTCGCTGCCTTCGACCGTCTTGATCTGATAATGACGGTAATGTTCCTTGTGCGGGCGGCCTTCACGGAAACAAACCGTCGAAGCGACGGAGAGCGTGCCGCTGATGTTTGAAATATCAAATCCCTCAATGTGAGATGGAAGCGTGGGCAAACCTAAAACGCGCTGTAACTCCACCATCTCCGCCTGCGGATCAATCTTCTGGGAAAAATCCCGGGCAAACTTCCGTTCGCGGGCCGCCCGCGCAATCTCGTGCAGACTCCCGATCACGTCGCGCAGTTGGGCGGCCTTCTCGAATTGCATTCCCTTCGCGGCCTGTTGCATCTCCTGTTCGAGTTGGTTGACGGCTTCCTTGTTCCTGCCATCCAGAAAATCGCAGGCGAGTTCGACCCGGCGCAGATATTCCTCGCGCGGCATGTCCTTGAGCGGAACGGGCACCAGATAGGTGGAATACTTCAGGTCCTTTTCCTTCGGCGCGCCCGTGCCCTGAACGAGCACGCCGTACTTCTTGCGAATCCACTGCATCGCCAGCCGGACCGACCCCGCGTGCGCGAACGGCCCGAAGTACCGCGCGCCATCGTCCTTCTTGAGCCGCGCGAACTTGAAGCGCGGATACGGCTCGTTCAGGCTGACCTTCACCATCAGGAACCGTTTGTCGTCCTTGAACATCGCGTTGTAGCGCGGCTTGTATTCCTTGATGAGTTTGCCTTCCAGCAGCAACGCCTCCGGCTCGCTCTTGACCACAAACGTCTCCACGTCGGCGATGGACTCGATCAGCGCCCGCGTTTTCGGGTCCCAAGCGTACCGGCGGGAGGGATGGAAGTATTGACCCACGCGCTTCCGCAACGACCGCGCCTTGCCGACGTAGATCACGCGCCCCAATTGGTCGCGCATCAGATACACGCCGGGCTTGTTCGGCAACTCCCGGACTTTGGATTTGAGATTGGCCGCCGACATTTTGCGATTGTTTGGATTTTCCCTGCGTCGTAGGATACCATAACGGCCCGAAATGAAGAACGGCGCGTTGCGGGCACTGGATAAAGGCGTGACGACACTGCGGTCCTTGGGGACGGTGACAGCCAGCCAGTTACGCGGCGACTGGAAGACGCGGCGAGCCATCGAGCGCGAATTGCAGATCGCCGTGGAGATCGTCATTGATGTGTGTCAGCGGATCATCTCGCTGGCCGGACAATCACCCGCCGCGACGGGTGCGGATGCGGTGTCGCGCTGTGTCCAACTTGGTGTCTTATCGTCCGTCGAACCATACCGGAAAATGGTGCAGTTCCGCAATTTCATCGTTCATCACTACGAGGATGTGGACCTTGAGATTCTGGTGGACATCGTGAATTACCGGCTTGGCGATTTCGAACGGTTTCGAGAAGAGGTGCTGCGCCATGTCCAACGTTGACCTGCGCAAAGCCCAGCCCGTGTTCGCCTCGGACGATCGCATCGTGGGAGCGTGGGTATTTGGCTCGGCCCAGACCGGCGAGTTGCGGGGTGAAGCTGACTTGGACGTTGCAGTGCTGTTCCGTTCCCGGCCGAATCTGGACACGTTGTGCGAATTGCGCGCACGACTGCAAGAGACGCTGGGGGTCGAGGCGATTGACTTGGTGGTGCTGAATGATGCGTCACCGCTGCTCGCGTTTGAGGCGCTGTGCGGACGACGATTGTACAGCCGCGATGACGACGCCTGCGCCGAGTTCGCTTCGCTCACTGCCCGCCAATACGAGGACGAAAAGGCCCAGTGCGAGTTTCACATGCTGGCGCGAGCGTGAGTAAATCAGTCCGTCGCACCGCACCCCAACCGATCGCGCATCAGATACACCCCCGGCTTGTTCGGCAACTCCCGGACTTTGGATTTGAGGTTCGGTTGCGCGTTCATCGGCACGCCGTATGATACTCGAATTGCCAGCAGATTTGGAGTGCGGCGGCCACGTGAAACGTGGCGAGCTTGACGCCGTTCCGCCGGGGCGGGATTGGGAAACTCGATGGGTTGTGCGCCGATCTCCTAACCGTGCACCTTTGCCATCCACCTCGAAAACTACAGCATTTCCACAAATCATATAGCGTAATGGGCGTGTAAAAAGAAGCCGCGGCAGTCGGCGGTTGAAATGGCATTGAAGGCGGTGCGTGCGGCTTCAATGAGTTGGTCCTGGGTCCGTG
>Ga0187886_1002392_pt1 | contig 15170 bp, 12 predicted proteins | sample June2016WEW_20_1_FD_133001 | JGI IMG/M metagenome (GOLD analysis project Ga0187886, IMG submission 133001) | Peatland microbial communities from SPRUCE experiment site at the Marcell Experimental Forest, Minnesota, USA - June2016WEW_20_150 | ecosystem: Environmental > Terrestrial > Soil >... | reverse complement strand
TGCGTCGTTGGCATAAATATTGCCGATTCCACCGATTCTTTTCTGATCCATTAAAATAAGCTTTACCGGCAGATTACCTTTTTGCAAAACGCCCTTGAAATAATCAAGCATTAATTCTTTACCAGCTAAATCCTCTCCCACTTTAGGCTCCGGACCCATTTCCTTAAAAAAAGTTACCTCTGCCAATTCATCTTTTTTTAGAACCTTGACCCAGCCGAAACGGCGTAAATCGTTGTAATAAAGCTTCGCTCCTTTATCTAAAGTGAAAATGATGTGGGAATATTTGGAAGGAAGAGTATCTCCACCCACTTTTTTAGAAAGAACTAAATCTTGAGTATCTTTGTCCCGAAAAACCAATTGTCCAGTCATTTTTAAATGCACCGTCAAGACAAACCCATTGTTAAGTTCAATAATCAATCCCTTGCCGACTCTCTTGATGTCGGTTACTTTTGCGCCGACCACATTTTTAGGGTCTCCTTGAAAGATTTTTGCCACACGGATCTCAACGTCTTCGATTTTATGTCCGACAAGATATTTTTTAAGTCCCAATTTTAATGTTTCAACTTCCGGTAGCTCTGGCATATTTTTCTACAAACTTCTTTATTTCCTTCTTGAATCTTTCTTTAGAAAACTTTTGGGCCTGCGTAATGCAATCGCTTGAATTTAGCTTCATTTTTTCCAGCTTTTTAACCGCTTCTATTAAACCATCTGTTGAATAATCGTCAAAAAGCACTCCGGTTTTGCCGTCAATTACGGTCTCTTTATATCCTCCGCCGTTAAAGGCAATTACCGGAGTTCCGCAAAGCATTGATTCAACCGGCGTAATCCCGAAATCTTCGTCCCGTGACAAAGCCAAAAAGGCCTTTGCGCCTTTGTAAAGTTTTGTCAGTTCTTCATCCGTAACTTGGCCTAGAAATTCTACCTTCCCTTGTGATTTTTTAATTAGCTTATCGTGTTCGAAATAATATCCGGCCGGCGAACCAGCGATTTTTAATTTTATTCCCATCTTAATGGCCGCCTCAACCGCCAGATCCAGTCCTTTTGCACCGACAATTCTTGAAACAATAAAATAGTAGTTGCCTTTTTTAATATTTTGAACTTTCGGAAGTGATACTGGAGGATAAATTATAGTTGAATCCCGCCTATAAAACTTTTTAATTCTTGATTGAACCTCCTTTGAATTGGCTATGAAATAATCGACTTTTTGCGCTTTTCTAAAGTCATAAAGCCTTAGGAAATGCCCGATAATCAAAGCGTAAATTCTCACTGGCCAATATTTCTGGAAATTAATAGAGGTGGTAAACCCATAAAGCCAACGCGGCGGCGTATGGCAATAACAAATTTCCGTGAACTGATCATTCTTCTTTTTGAAACCTTTGGCAATGTACCAACTGGCGGATGAGATAACCAAATCGTACTTTGAAAGATTGAAACTGCCCCAAATTAGAGGCGTTAAAAACCTTAAAGGACTGTAAAGTTTGCTCTTAAAAAAGGGAAAATATTGTGCCCAAGAAGCAATAATCTGCTTGTCTTGAAAATGTTTATATGCTTGGGACTTTTTCACATAGAACGACGTGTAAATTGGCGCGTCGGGAAAAATCTCGGTCAGAGTTTCCAGCACTCTCTCAGCACCCCCATATTCCTTAATATAATCGTGTACTAACGCGACTTTCATAATAAATTCATCTGCTCACTGTCATCTTTGTCCTCCGAAGCCTCATGCGAAGGAGGATTTTGAACTTTAACTTCTTCTTTTAAAATTCTGGTTACAAGACTTCTAAAACCTAAGTCTTCAAAATTTTTCCGAAGACCCTCTTTATCTATTTTTTCAACGTTTGCTTCTTCTTCCTCTAATTTTACCGGCGCGTCTAAAATAATTGTCGCCAGTTTTTTGGCCAGGACCGCTTGCTCGGCGTCATTGGCCAGTTTTTCCTGAATCTGAGGCGGAAGCTCCGCAATGTGCTTGTAAACTCCTTCCAAAGTTTGATATTTATTAAGAAGGTTGCTGGCGGTTTTTGGCCCGATTCCGGAAACTCCCGGATAGTTATCCGATGCGTCGCCCACTAAAGCTTTATAGTCAATAAACTGTAGCGGTTTAAGTCCGTATTTTTCTTCGACTTTTTCTTTGTCAAAAAGAATCATTTTTGTTATTCCAACAATTGGAGCTAAAATCCGCACGTGATCATCAACTAATTGCAGCAGGTCTCTGTCTCCGCTAACAATAATCGTCTCCAGGTCTTTTTCTTTTGCTTTTTTTGCCAAGGTTCCGATTAAATCATCCGCTTCGTAGCCGTCAATTTCAAAATGCTTAATTTTTGCTTCATCCAAAGCCTTATGCACCAGACCGATTTGCGGAACTAAATCATCCGACATCTTCGGCCTTTTTGCCTGGTAGCCGACATACATTTGCTTTCGAAAGGTCGGAGCCTTTTTATCAAAACAGACAATTAAGTATTCGGGTTTTAGATCTTGGGTAATTTTAAAAAGCATCGTAAAAAATCCATAAACTGCGTTGGTCGGGACGCCGTCTTTGTTATTTAAAGGAGGGAGAGCATGAAAAGCCCGATGGATTATGGCATTGCCGTCGATTAAAACTAATTTCTTCACGAAGTAATTATAACATAGGAAGCTAAAAGATTTAGGCTTTGGCAGGGACAACTGCGGGTTTTGGACCAATCAGTTTTTCGAATTCTTCCGATTCGATTGTTTCTTTTTTGAAAAGCTCATCGGCTAAAAGATCAAGTTTTTGTCGCAATTTATTCAAAATTCCCAAAGCGTCTTTATAAGCCTCGTCGGTGATTTTTTTAACTTGCACGTCGATTTTGGCCGACATATCCTCCGAAACCTGAGTTTGTTCATAAGGCATTCTTTGATCGTTACCGTTAAGATTTATCGGACCTAATTCGCTCATCCCGTATTCAACCACCATCGTTCTTGCCACTTCTGTTGCTTTAGCAATATCATCCGATGCCCCGGTTGTCATTTCTTTAAATACCAGGTTTTCCGCCGCTCTGCCGCCAAGCATCACCGCAATTTGCTCGATTAAATGGGTTTTTGTCTCGTGGATGTGTTCGCTTGGCTCCATCATGGTGTGCCCCAAAGACATACCCCTGGAAACAATTGAGATGCGGTGAACCGGATCCATGTTTGGCATAAACCAGGAAACCAAGGCATGGCCGGCCTCATGATAAGCTGTCATTTTTTTATCTTCATCCGTCTGCAGTCTTTTTTTCTCAGGCCCAAGTTTCACTTTGGTTGCCGCTTCTTCCAAATCTTTCATGTCAATTGCTTTTTTACCAAGTCTGGCAGCCAGAATTGCGGATTCATTGAGCATGTTTTCCAAGTCCGCGCCCGAAAATCCGACCGTTCTTTTGGCAATTTTCTCCCAATTTACGTCCTTGTCGAAAGGTTTACCTCTGGCATGAATTCCCAAAATTGCTTTTCTTCCTTCAACGTCGGGCATATCTAACATTACCCTTCTGTCAAATCTTCCGGGGCGAACCAGTGCCGGATCTAAGACATCGGGTCTGTTTGTTGCCGCCATTACCACCAGTTGTTCCGTTGGGGAAAAACCATCCATCTCAACTAAGATCTGGTTTAGGGTTTGTTCTCTTTCATCATGGCCACCCATTAAACCATAACCCCTTTGTCTGCCGATAGCGTCAATCTCGTCAATAAAAATTATTGCCGGCTGGGCTTTTTTGGCAGTATTGAAAAGGTCGCGAACTCTTGATGCCCCAACTCCAACCAGCATCTCCATAAATTCCGAACCTGCCATTGAGAAAAACGGAACTTCGGCTTCACCGGCGGTAGCTCTTGCCAGAAGTGTTTTACCTGTTCCCGAAGGCCCGACCATTAAAACTCCTTTTGGCGTCCTTGCTCCCATGGCTTTATATTTTCCGGGGTTTTTCAAAAAGTCGACAATTTCGGTTAACTCCTGCTTGGCTTCGTCAACTCCGGCAACATCGGCAAAGCTTACTCCCGGAGTACCCTTATTAAATACTTTTGCTTTTGATTGCCCGAAGGAAAAAACGCTTTCCTGTGCTCCCCTTGCCTGACGAAAAATAAAATAGAAAAAGGCAATCATCAAAACAATCGGCAAAACTCCCGACAAAATATTAACCCAATTATTTAAGGTCGTATCGTCATTAACCGTTACTTTTGTTTTATCTAATGAAACTCCGGCGTCTTTAAAAAGCTGGTAAATGTTTGAACTTGGTTCCTTAAAGCTTTGCAGGGTTTGGTTTTTTTCTGCGGCCGTTATTTTATTGGAATCCACAGTCAGAGTATTAACCTTTCCTGACTTTACATCCGTAATAATCTGGGAAAGAGGAACTGTTTTTGTTTGAGACAAAGACTGGCCCATCGGTTGGGAAAGTCCAGTGAAAATAAAAATCGCAAACAGCGCCAAAAACGCATAAACGATCAGGTTTTTCCAGGAAAACTTCATTTTGAATTTAATTTGCTTAAGTTTTTTGGGTTTTCTAATCTTAGTTGGCATGGCCAAAATTATATCACTATTCAAGTCCGTTTAAAAGGGTTTAGGTAGAAACTGAGAAGTTAGTAAGATAATCCCATTGCTTGCTTAACTTCCGAAAGGGTTTTTAGCGTTTCTTCTTTGACTTTGGCTGTCCCCTTGTTAAGAATTGATTCTAAAAGCTTCGGATTCTCTTCATACTCTTTTCTTCTTGTTCGTATCGGCTCTAAAAATTCGTTCAAAACCCGCGCCAGAAACTTTTTAACCTCAACATCCCCCACTTCTCCTTTTTGGTATTTTGCTTTGTAATCTTCAATTTGCTGTTTATCTTTTGCGCTTCCGAAACTATCCAGATAAATAAAAACCGGATTACCTTCCACGGTTCCCGGGTCGCTTACATGAATTCTCTTGGGATCGGTATACATTGACGAAACTTTTCTTACGACTTCTTCTTTCGAGTCCGAAAGATAGATTGCGTTTCCTAAACTTTTGCCCATTTTAGGATTGCCGTCGGTTCCAACCAATTTCCCTACTCTTCCAATTAAAGCTTTGGGTTCGGGGAAAATTTCAGCATTGGCAAGCTTATTTATTGCTCTGACAATTTCTCTCGTTTGTTCCAAATGCGCTTCCTGATCTTTACCAACCAGAACCAATTCTCCTTTAACGCATAGAATATCAGCCGCCTGGTAAATTGGGTAATTGATAAATCCTAAACTGAACTGGTCGCCTAAACCTTTGGAAACTATTTCGTCTTTAATTGTCGGATTTCTTAGGGCTCTTGCATGTGAAACATACATGCTAAAAATTGCCGCCAATTCGTAAATTTCTGGGACCCCCGATTCTACAAAAAAAATAACATTCTTGGGATCTAAACCAACGGATAGATTATCCAAAAGCACCTCTTTTGTGTATTCGGCAACCGACTTGGGATTAGCGCTTAATGTTGTTAAGGCATGGGTATCTGCCAAAACGATAAACATTTCGTATTCGTTTTGCAGTTTAACTCTATTTTCCAAAGTACCGATATAATGGCCCAAATGCAGTTTGCCTGTCGGTGTATCGCCAGTTAAAATTCTTTTCATAACCCTATGATATCACACCAGCCAGCGTTTTTTGAAGTCTTGGAAGCTATTGTCAAGGATTGACTTTCTGATTTGTTTGGTGAGATTAACCAAAAAGTTAACGTTGTGAAGACTTAACAAATTATAGGAAAGGAGTTCTCTGCTTCTAAATAGATGGTGAATATAGCCACGGGTAAAATTCTGGCAGGTATAACAATCGCAGTTTGGATCTAAGGGTTTTTGGTCTTGAGTGAATTCTGGCTTGTCGATATCGGTTCGGAAACGGTTCTTGATATTGCCAGATGGTGGACTAGTGAAGAAAAAACCGGTTCTTCCGATTCTGGTTGGAATTACACAGTCAAAGGTATCAACTCCCCGCTCGATTCCTTCAAATAAATCGTCGACCTCGCCTATTCCCAACAGATGTCTTGGTTTTTCGTCTGAAACAATATCTGTTGTCCAATTAACCACCTCGTAGAGATTTATTTTCGATAGATGCGCTCCTCCCATTCCGATTGCCTCAAAATTTTCGTTCACGAACCTTGCCGATTCTTCGCGTAAATCCCTGAACTGCCCACCATGAGTCACGCCATATAATAGTTGATCTTTTCGTTTGTGGACCTTTTTACTCCTTAGCTCCCAGCGATAAGTCATCTCAAGACTCTTTTTAGTTTCTTCGTAGGAATATTTAGGTGATTCTAAGTCGTCTAAAGCAATTATTAAATCCGCACCGAGTTTCTCCTGAATTTCAATTGAGTTTTCCGGAGTTAATTTATGTGTCGAGCCGTCAATGTGTGATTGAAAAGTAACGCCTTCTTCGGTAATTTTATTAAGCCTTGGTCTTGCATCTTCCGGCTCTTGATATTTAACTTCTTCACGAAGAAATTTAACTCCCCCACCTTCTTTTCCGACTCCCAGGGAAAAAACCTGAAAACCACCACTATCTGTCATTGTGGGTCCATCCCACGACATGAATTTTGCTAGTCCTCCAAATTTTTTAATAACGTCTTCGCCCGGGCGAAGGTGCAAATGATAAGTATTGGCTAAAACTATTTGCGCGCCTAACTCTTTAAGCTTTCTTGGGTCAATTGATTTAACCGATGCTTGTGTTCCAACCGGTACAAACATCGGAGTTTCGATGTTGCCGTGAGGAGTTTTGATTATACCTGCACGAGCCTTATTTTTTTTGTCCTTCCAAACTATTTCAAAACTTGGTTTCATAAAATTAAAAGGGTGGCAGAAATGGAAGGGTCCCGACAGCACGCAGATGAAGCCTGCTTCTTTTGACCGAGCACTGGCGGGAAGGAAATTTCTGCCAGGACCCTATCTTAATTTCCCTACTTCCTTTTTAAATTGTTCTCCTCTGTCTTTGTAGTTTTTAAACATGTCAAATGATGCACATGCCGGAGTTAATAAGACTACATCGCCTTTTTGAGCTATTTTTGAAGCCGCTTGGACTATTGTCTGCATATCTTTTGCTCTTTCAATTACCGAAATTGGCTTATCGGATTTTGCAATTTGTTCTTTTATTCTTGGCCATTCTATCCCAATTCCAATAATTGCCTTAATATTTTTCGCTTTGGAAATTACTTGTCCGAGTTCGGAAAAATCTGAATTTTTACTTGATCCTCCTAAAATTAAAATCTCTGGCTCTTTAAAGGCTTCTATCGCTGCTATTGCCGTTTCGGGAGTAGTTGAGAATGAATCGTCATAATATCTAACGCCGTTAACCGTTGCCACTAATTCAAGACGATGCTCTAGGCCTTTAAAGGTTTTTAAAACCGAAGCTATATTTTGCATAGAAGCTCCGGCCAGATATGCCGTCATTACTGCCGCGCAGATATTTTCCCAGTTATGTTTTCCGGGAAGAAGAATATCTTTAGTATTAATAACTGAAATTTCTTTGTCTTTCACCCTTAAAACTACTTTTCCTTTTTTTACAAAACACCCTTCTTCCAACACTCCCCGCTCTCTACTGACGTGAATAACTTTTCCCTTGGTGAGAATATCCGATTCATTCGTTGCCGGATAATCCCGATTTAAAATCGCGAAGTCTTTTTCGGTTTGTCCTCTTAAAATATTTCTCTTTGCATCGATGTATTCCTCAACCGAACCATGATAATCCAGATGTTCACTGGTTACCATTAACATTACTGCTATATGAGGACTCTTTTTTAGATCGATTAATTGAAAACTGGATAATTCCAGAACCACTTTTGACTGAGTATTTAATTTGTCCAGAAATTCTAATGGGGGAAGCCCAATATTTCCACCTAGATATACATTTTCTCCTTGTTTCTTAAGCATTTCGTAAATTAATGATGATGTTGTTCCCTTGCCTTTTGTTCCGGTAACGCCAATAATCTGGCAAGGACAAAGATCAAAAAAAAGTTTTATTTGCGAGGTTATTTTATTCTTCGAAACGTACTTTTCTAGAATCTCTAACTGCACTCCGGGACTTCTAACCACTAAATCGTAAGCTTCTAATCCTTGGAGATAATCTTTTCCTTGCTTCTGATCAAGAATGGTAACGTCGGCTCCTTTAGATTGCAAAAATTTGGTGCTCGATTTTCCCTCTGTCCCTTCCCCTATAACCGCAATCTTTTTGTTTTTAAAATCATTCATCAACATAATTATATTGTAATCGAGTCAATATTTTTGAAGTCTTTTTTAAGTAAGAGCTTAATCGCCTTGGCGAATTTTTGTTTATTACCGGTAGTATAGAAAAAATCTTCTCCCTTTTTATTGCCAACAATTCGGTTATTTTCTAAAATCGCCTTCGTTCTTCTGGCAACTGCCCCGCCGGAATCCACAATTTGCACTTTTTTCCCCACAATTTTTTGGATTTGCCTTGTTAAAAACGGATAATGTGTGCAACCCAAAGCAATTGCATCAACATGGTTTCTAAGTAGCGGTTCTAGAGATTGATGCAGAATTTTGTCTATTTTTTTATTTTTTAAATCACCGGTTTCGATTAACTCTTCAAGGCCTGTCCCGCCAACTCGATAAACTGTCATACCGTCAGCAAACTTTTTAATTAAATTTTTGAGATATACGCTTTTAGCTGTTGCGGGCGTAGAAAAAACCGCTGTTTTTTTGGTCTTACTAATCTTACCAAGCGTTTTAATTACCGGAACGGTACCAATAATTGGCATTTTATATTTTTCGCGCATAAAATCTATTGCATAAACCGTAGCAGTATTACAGGCAACAATTACTATTTTGGCATTCTGTTGAACAAAAAAACTCATAATCTTATCTACATAATTCTGCAGTTGTTTTTTGGTTTTTCCGCCATATGGTACATTTTTCTGGTCGGCAACAAAAATGAAGTTTTCTTTGGGCAAAAGTTTTTTGACTTCTTGTAGGATGCTTAGTCCCCCTACTCCCGAATCAAAAATACCGATTGGTCGATTATCCATAATAAGTACCAGGGGTGAGATTCGAACTCACGACCGCAGGGATATGAATCCTGTGCTCTAACCAACTGAGCTACCCTGGCGCGAAACTATTTTATCATTTGCTTCAGTTTAACGCAATTTCGTGCTATAATGACTGTTACGCGCGGGGTAGTGTACAGTGCACATGAGGCTCATAATCTCATAGGCTAGGCGCAACTCCTAGCCCCGCAACAAATATCCTCTAAAAGAAAAGCTGAAGCCACTTTTTCCAATTTGAAATTTGCTGTTTTGGATTTTGAGTAGTATTTTGCGCTGATCTTGAAGGAAGTAATACTTCCTGTTCCCCCGGTTTTACCAAAAAAAGCTTGTTATGTGCCTCTTCTTCGATAAATTGGTCGGTCTGGACATAGGAAAGTTCAGCCTTAAGTTTTTGATTTTTTATCTTTTCCACCTCAAGCTGTTTTTGAGCCTGAGTAAGAATATCCTCCTTATGCAAAAGATCAAAAATGGAACGGAGCAGGCCGTTAGCTATTAAAAGCAGAGCTATAACCGAGGCTATGAAAACAATTCTTTTCACATCCTAATAGTACCATCATTTTTTGACCTTGACTACTTACTAATTTAGTGATATTATAGGACATCATGAAACAAATAGGACTTCGTGATGCCCACGCTGAGTTCAAAAATTATTTAAAAGACAACCGGAGATCAGCTTCGACGGTAATTGCCTATGGTAAAGACATCGATCAGCTTGTTTCTTTTTTGGAAGAGCTGAAAAGAAACCATGTCCATGAAGTAACCAAGGAAGATATCGAGGCCTTCTTGGCCAAGATGAGTAGTGCAGGCTATACACCGAAATCAATTTCCAGAAAGATAAATTCCACCAGGACTTTTTATCGATTTTTAAAAGTAAACGAATATATCACCGACGACCCTTCCCTTTTGGTTTCCCATCCTAAATATCAGCTCGCCGCGCCAAGAATTTTAAACCCAACCGAATACAGGGCTTTAAGAGATGCCGCCAGAAGCGACGCCAGAATGTTTGCCGTAATTGAGCTTTTGCTTCAAACCGGAATCAGAATCGGAGAATTAGCCGCCTTAAAACTAACCGATGTTACCAAAGACAGTTTGCATATTGCTCCTTTTGAAAAACACGAAGAAAGAACCGTACCTTTGAATAAAAGAGCTAAAGAAGCGTTGGACAGATATCTGGAAATAAGGCCAAAAGTTTCCGAGGAGCATTTGTTTATTACCAAATCGGGGAAACCTTTCTTAATCAGAAACATTAGAACCGCGATTGAAAGATATTTTCGGCTGGCCGAAATTAAAGACGCCAAAGTCAATGACCTAAGACATACTTTTGTCGCCCATCATATCAAACACGGCGTTTCTTTGGTGATGCTTTCCAAGGTTTTGGGACACAAAAGAATTTCAACCACCGAAAGATATCTCCAATACGTCCCCGAAAGAGGTAAGGAAGCTTCGGTTTTAACTGAACTGTAAATCCTCTGGAGGAAAATTTCTGTAGATTTCTGAGAGTTTTTGCTGTGCGTCCGCTTGGAGTCGGACCAAGCGCCTATTGTTTATAAGACAATCACTCTACCGCTGAGCTACGGACGCGTTTTGAAATTATATCAAAGTCGGGCTCTGGTGGCAATTTCGCCTTCGATGGAGTGAACCTCTTTGCCAAACTTTAATCTTGAAAGCTCCCTGATCAGCTCGGCAACTCTTGGATTTTCCTGTTGTTTTTCCGTCGTTAAATCACGGGTCAAATCCATGGAAAATGCAGGAACAGTCGCACCGTTAACAGTGGTTTTAACAAACGCGTTGAATCTGTCAACATTGATAAAGTCCTCTTCCGAAAAAGTCGGTTGGAACTCGTGCTGGAGATAATTTGCGTCGGTAACCCCTATCCTAAACGAAACCAAGGTTCCGACGTTTCCAAAAACTGCGTTTTTAACTTCTTCGTCCATCTGTCCGATAAACTGGTTGGCGACCGTTAAATTAAGCCTGTATTTTCGGGCTTCGGACAAAATCTGGGCAAAATCGGGAGTGGCAAAATTTTGAAACTCGTCAACATAAAGATAGAAATCTTTTCTTTGTTCCTCGGGTATATCCTGCCTGCTCATTGCCGCGACTAAAATCTTGGGAACCAGAATTAATCCCAGGAAACTGGAATTCTCATCCCCGATTTTTCCTTTGGCCAAAGAAATCAAAAGAATTTTCTGTTTGTCCATGATGTCGCGAAAGTCAAAAGCCGATTTTGACTGACCGATAATGTTTCGCATCATCTTATTGGTAACGAACCTGCCGAATTTGGAAACGATGTAATCCAAAGTTTCGGATTTATGGAAATCAGCAGTTTGAGCAATCTGGTCCGTCCAGTAACGTCTGACAATCGGATCCTCGACTTTCGGCAGAATTTCCTGGACAAAACTGGCGTCGGTTAAGGCTCTGACAACTTCAACAAAGGTGCTTCCGGGCTCGGACATAACCGTTAACATGGCGTTTCTGATGGCATGTTCAAACCTTGGGCCGATAATTCCGGTTTTATTAGGATCATAGAGTTTGTACATCAGTCCGACAATCGAGGAGACTACATAATGTTTTTGCTCTTCGGTTTTAGCTTCAAGCATGTTTAAACCCATCGGCCTTTCGGTATCGGAAGGATCAAATAAAATTACGTCTTCCGCTCTTTCGGGCGGAATTAAAGGCAAAAGTTTATCAATCGTATCGTGAGGATCAATAAAGCAAACCCCCTCCCCGTGTTTAATATCCTGTAAAATCATATCTTTCAAAAATTCCGACTTTCCAACTCCGGTTTTTCCGATTATGTACATGTGTTTTCTGCGGTCGTCTCTTTGGATATAGATTGGCTTTGAAATGCCTCTATAAACGCTTTTACCAAGATATAATCCGCTGTCCGGAATCTCTGCGGGAGCCGGGGCTTTTTTCGCATTCAACCAGTAAATATGCGGGGTCTCAACTGATTTGTTTGGGAAATGGAAAATAGTCGCCAGCTCTTCGCTGGTTAGAACCGACGTTGAACCTCTTAACGGCAGGTATCGATAAATAAAATCTGTGATAAAACTTCCCTTAAACATCTGGCCCTTTTGGCTAAACGAGTTTATACCGCTAAATTGAGAAAAACCTTGAACCATATTGCCAAGATGCGCTTCCGCGGCCTCTTTGGTACTCGAGGAAACAACCAGCCGTATTACGGTATTAAATCCGGGTTTTGAAATCTTATTTTCAATTGCTTCCAGCTCTTTAGGATCGGCTGAATATTTCGCGGTTTCGGGATTTGATTCATTTTTCTTAGTACTTGTAAGATAATCTCTGCCTCTTTTACTCCATTTCGAATTCGCCGGAGAAATTATCATTTGCATTGCCGCTCCTTCTCCCGGTCCCATTTTGGCCAAAATTGAAGTAAGTGATGAAATCGAATCGATTGCCAAATCTTTATAAACCTTGATCGGTTTATAGTTTGAATCCTTAAGGGCTAGGCTTGTAAAGGCGACTTTTCCGCTCTCTGAAAAAATATTATATTCATTACCCACAACGTAGCCCTCTTTTGCTTCTTTTTCACTGACAATTTTTATTTCGGCATCGGGATAAGCGGCGTTTATTTGCTTTTCAATAAAGTCTCTGTATTTATTCGGAACATTAATATAAAATCTTATGTCGGCAGGCATTCCGACTATTTCAAACGAAATCGACGGAGGAACTTTTAAGAAAGAGAATATCCCTCCGCCGCCTTTAATCGAGGACAGGCTCGCAAAAAACTGTTCCGCAATATCTATTTTTATTTCATTACCTCTTTGTACGGCTACCTGCAACAACGTTGAATCTAAAGATTGTTTTTCTCTCTCTTTGTTTCTTGTCCACAGAACAAAAAGATAACCCAGGCCTAGACTCAGAAAAATTATGGCTCCCGTTATTAAAACAAACAAAATAAGAACCAATGAAAATTGCATCATTAGGGAACTGAAGTTATTTAATCCGGTTAATGGCATCATTTGATATGGCGTTGACTGCATATTAGCTGCTCGCTTTCTTTAGCTTCAAAAAATTTGCTTTTCTAATAACTCTTAGAAACAGGATGCAGAAGTCGGTGAATGAATCTGTAATCTTTTTTTTAGCCCCGGCTTGTGCCTCGGGAATTGTAATTTGGATTTTATTTGTTTGCGAAACCGGCATTGATTCAGGTGAGTATTCAACGCCCGCTTGTTGCTGCGCGGGCGTTAAAATTGGATTGTCGTTAACGACTTGAACTACTTCTTTAACTTCGTTATCCAAAGCTACTTCATTGGAAGCCGAAGCCATGTTTTCCAAAGAAACGCTTTCGCCTTCTTTGCCCGCGGGAGTTATCGGAACTGATTGCGGCGGTTTGGGTTGTTGAGCTGGATTATCCATACTTTAATAATAGCATTTTGAGAATAAAAACAACAATGAAGGATTGATTATTTTGATTTTGAATAAGGCGCAGATTTTCCGCACTCAGGACAATATATTCTACCGCCATCTATCTTCGCATCCACCAACTCTTTGCAGAAAGGACATTTGCAACAGAGTACTGTATTTTCCGAATTCGAAGTCGATTCTTTGCTTATTTTAAACGTGAAACTATTAATAGAAGCGGTCTTTTCGGTTGTGCCGAATAGTGAAGTCGGAGACTGCTCTAAAGTCATACCTTCGGATATTCCACAATAGGTTTCAACCGCTCTTACATTTTCTCCATGATGGCTATTCATTGCGATTATAGCTTGTAAGGGTGGAAGAACTCTTTCGTTTGGTTCTCTAGGTAAGACAAGGTCTTGATGTTCCCAATGTTTATGTAAAAGTTCTTTGTCCGCAAGTCCCAACATAATATTAAATTCTCTGGCTATCTCGTTTTGAGTTGCTCCTTCGGCCAAACGCTTTGCAACATCTTCCATGATAATGTCCAACTCCAGATGTTTATCTCTCATAATTTCATCTCCTCTTAACAGTTGTTGTTCCATAACACTTGCCGAAGGCATAAAACTGTTGTAACCTTTTTCCTTATGCTGTCTTTCCAAAGTTTGCCAAAAAGCTCTGAAACTCTCGGTACCGTTTCCTCCTCTTGCGATTACTGGAGATGTTAAAATTGATCCTTCCGTAGGTTGAACTGCTCCGTCTTCATTTAATTCATTTAAGAAATCTGCCTGATCTTCTTTACTGAAGTAATTTATCCATGCAAGGGCTTTGATTGTTCGTTCCTCTTCCTTACGCCCGGGTAAAACGTGATAAAAATAAGCAAAACTATGTCCAGGATAACCCGGAATCGGTTCGTCCGGAGGCGGCGACCAAAGCATGATTGTGGAATACAACGGAAGTCTAAAAAATTCTTTTTTTGCTTTTTCAAAGCCTTCATTTTCAAGTCGGTAACGTTGTATAATTCTATCGTTTGGAGCTTCCGCTTCCGATTTTTGAAATGATCGACTCAAATCCCCTCTTTGTTCGTATCCTATTCCAGTGGTAACGCCTGACGAAACCCGTAGTTCAAAATGACTGGGCGAAAGAGTACGTTCGGCAACAAGCGTACGAAGATTATCTTTTACTGACCTGGCTCTTACGGCATCGGACATACCGCCTTCGGCCAAACGTCTCCGTTCATATTCTAAATTAAATGCTGGCATAATAACAAAAAACTCCTCTTTTCCCGAGGAGTTGTGTTAAAAAAACACTTCTGCTCGGAAGATTTTTGACGGGGATCTGACTTTACAGTTGCGGCACAGTACCGGAATCGCACCGGTTTCACCCGTGAAGCTATTTGGCTGACCAGATAACTTCTTTTTGTTTTTCTTTGTAATTTATATATCTGGCAAACATAAAAAGCAAGTCGGAAAGCCTGTTTAAATAGATTAAAACTTCTCCTAAAACTTTTTCCTTTTCGGCTAATATAACAGTTCTTCTTTCGGCCCGTCTGGCAATTGTTCTGGCGTAATGCAAAAGCGAACCGGTTTTCCCGCCGGGCAAGATAAAATTCGTAAGCTTCGGAAGCTGTTTAGTTAATAAGTCAATTTGTTTTTCAAATTCCAAGACTCTTTTTTTAAGAACCACTCCTAATTTTTCATGCCCCTTCTCCCCGGGACCTGCAAGGCAAGCTCCGATTTCAAATAAATCATTTTGGATTTTTAAAAGCTCTGCTTTTATTTTCCGGTCTTTAATTTGTACCAGAACAATTCCTAAAAAACTATTTAATTCGTC